>Ga0207707_10000482_pt1 | contig 41345 bp, 37 predicted proteins | sample KBSC83BmetaG_FD_184336 | JGI IMG/M metagenome (GOLD analysis project Ga0207707, IMG submission 184336) | Corn rhizosphere microbial communities from Kellogg Biological Station, Michigan, USA - KBS C8-3B metaG (SPAdes) (version 2) | ecosystem: Host-associated > Plants > Roots > Rhizosphere ... | reverse complement strand
CCGAATGCGGCTGGACCGCGACCGGCACCACGTCCGCGGTCCGTGTGACCCCGCCCGGCCAGCGCATCGCGCTCGCGCGAGATGCGGCATTCTCCTTCATCTATCCGCATATCCTCGAGGGCTGGCGCGCCGCCGGCGCGGAGGTCCTGCCGTTCTCGCCGCTCGCCGATGAAAGCCCCGACGACAGCGCCGACGTCTGTTGGCTGCCCGGTGGCTATCCGGAACTGCATGCAGGGCAGATCGCGGCCAATGGCCGCTTCCGGAATGCCCTGAAGGCCTTTGCGCAGACGCGCCCCGTGCACGGTGAATGCGGGGGCTACATGGTGCTGGGCGAGGGCCTCACCGATGCCAAAGGTACACGCCATGAGATGACGGGGCTGCTCGGCCTCGAGACCAGCTTTGCCAGGCGTCGCATGCACCTCGGCTACCGCCGGGCGGAGCTCACCGCGGGCATGCCCGGCCATGCGCAGGGCACACGGTTGCGCGGACATGAATTCCATTATGCCTCGATCATGGCGCAGCCCGATCCGCCGCTCGCTTCCGTGCGGGACGCCAACGGTGCGGACGTTGCCGAAACCGGTTCGCGGCGCGGCCGCGTCACCGGCACGTTCTTCCATCTGATCGCGGAGGAGCGATGAGCGGCTTCGTCTCCTTTGTCTCCGCCGGTCCCGGCGATCCCGAGCTTCTGACCCTGAAGGCGGCCGCTCGGCTGCGCGCAGCCGATGTCGTGTTGTACGACGACCTTGCGGCCGGTGCGATCCTCGATCACGCCCGCAAGGGCGCGACCCTGGTGTCGGTCGGAAAACGTGCCGGGCGGCCTTCGGCGAAGCAGGAACATGTCAGCCGGCTCCTGGTCGACTATGCCGTGACCGGTGCGAACGTGGTGCGGCTGAAGTCGGGCGACGCCGGTGTGTTCGGCCGGCTTGAGGAAGAAGTCGAAGCGCTGCGCGCCGCGGGCATCACTTACGAGATCGTGCCCGGCGTCACGGCGGCCTGTGCGGCCGGCGCGGCCACGGGCATTCCGCTGACGCGGCGCCATACCGCGCGGCGCGTTCAGTTCATCACCGGTGCCGATGTGAAGGGCGAACTGCCGCAGGATTTGCACTGGGAGGCGCTCGCCGACCCGCAAGCGATGACGGCGGTCTATATGGGCAAGAAGACGTTCCCGGCGCTCGCCGAAAAATTGATCGCGCAGGGCCTGTCGCCGGATACGCCCGCGCTGCTCGCGGAGTCTGTGGGCCAGGCCGACCAGCGCCTCATTCGCACCAGTGTCAAGAAACTCGCCGAACAGCTCGCCTTGGAAAATGTCACGGCGACCGCCGTGATCCTCTATGGGGCGCTGGCGGCGGACGATCGATAGCGGTATAAACAGGCAAATCGAGAAGGAAGACGGACCATGCATATCGAGCCCGGAATTGTTGACGGCACCAAGATCGTCCTCAGCTACGCGACCGCGGCGGCGGCCGGTGGATACGCGCTGAAGCTTGCGGGCGAGACCGCGCGCGAGCAGGGGGTTCCCTCGCTGGCGCTGCGCACGGCAGCGACCACGGTGCTGGTGATGTTCTTCTTCGAGCTCCTGCCGCACTTTTCGGTTGGCGTCTCCGAGGTGCATTTCATCTTCGGCTCGACCTTGTTTCTGATCTTCGGCGCCGCGCCTGCGGCGCTCGGATTGGCGCTGGGGCTGTTGCTGCAGGGCATCTTCCTGGTGCCGACGGACCTGCCGCAATATGGCATGAACGTCACGACGCTCCTGGTGCCGCTGTTTGCCATCAACGCGCTCGCCGCGCGCATCGTGGCCCGCGATACGGCCTATGTCGACCTCCGCTACGGCCAGGCGCTGTCGCTCTCCACTGCCTATCAGGCCGGCATCGTCGCCTGGGTTGCATTCTGGGCGATCTATGGCCGCGGGATGGGGGCGGAGAACCTGTCGTCGATTGCGACCTTCGCCGTGTCCTACGCCATGGTGATCGTGGTCGAGCCGCTGGTCGATCTCGGCGTACTGGCGCTCGCAAAATCGTTGCGGGGTGTGTTGGTTGGCGGCCTCGTGACGCCGCGCCTGCACAACGCCGCTTAAATCCGTGCAGAGCGATCGCGCCTGCGGTCGTCGGCGGATTCCATCGTGCTCACGATCTCGCTGATCGGCATCGGCTGCGGCGATCCCGCGCAGCTCACGCTTGCGGCGGTCAGCTCCATGAATGCCGCCGACCTGATCCTGATCCCGCGCAAGGGCGAGGAGAAGTCCGATCTCGCTGACCTGCGGCGCGAGATTTGTGCGCGGGTGCTGACCAATGCGAAGACGCGGCTGGTCGAGTTCGATCTGCCGGCACGCGATGCCGATCGCGGGGATTATCGCAGCGGTGTCGATGACTGGCATGGTGCGATCGCCGCCGTGTGGTCGCGCGAGATCGGGGAGCATCTCGGCGCAAGCGGCCGTGTGGCCTTTTTGATCTGGGGTGATCCGTCGCTTTTTGATTCCAGCCTGCGCATCGCGCGCCGGCTTGATCCTCTCCCCGAAATCGAAGTGATCCCCGGCATCACCGCGATCCAGGCGCTTTGCGCCGCGCACGCCATCCCGCTCAACGAAATCGGCGCGCCGTTCCTGGTGACGACCGGCCGGCAATTGCGCGAAGGTGGCTGGCCGCAGGGTATCGAAACGGTTGTCGTGATGCTCGATGGCGGCACCGCGTTCCAGTCGCTGGACCCGTTCGGACTTTACATCTGGTGGGGCGCCTATCTGGGCATGCCGCACCAGATCATCTTTTCCGGTCCGCTCGCCAAGATCGGCGCTGCCATCGTGGACGCGCGCGGAGAGGCGCGGGCAAAGCATGGCTGGATCATGGATAGTTACATTCTCAAGCGCGGTTCGGCCTAAAGCGAGATTGCGATGCTTCCCGAATGGGTTACCCAGCCATGTCCTGCCATCTCCGCCACCCATCGCGAGGCGGCGGCGGCGCGCCAGGGTCAGCTCACCAAGCCGACGGGCGCCCTCGGCCGTCTCGAGATATTGGCGATCGAGCTTGCCGGCCTGCAGCACACCGAACGTCCCCGCGCCGAACGCGTGCCCATCATCGTCTTTGCCGGCGATCACGGCGTTGCCGCGCGGGGCGTCTCCGCCTATCCGCAGGAGGTGACGATTGCGATGATGGCGAACTTTGCCGGCGGAGGTGCTGCGATCTCGGTCCTGGCGCGCGAACTCGGTTCGGCCCTCGAAGTCGTCGATGCGGGCACGCTGGCCGAAGTGCCGATGCCGGGCATCGTTACCGACAAGCCGCGGCGCGGCAGCCGCGATTTCAGCACGGAATTCGCACTCGAGCCCGCCGAGCTTGCCTTTGCCTTCGACTGCGGCAAGCGGGCGGTCGCCCGTGCTGCCGCCTCCGAGCCGGACCTGCTCATTCTCGGCGAAATGGGCATCGGCAACACAACGTCGGCGGCGGCGATCGCCGCGGCGCTGCTTGGGATCGGCGTCGACAGGATTACCGGCCTCGGCACCGGGTTGGACGCCGCCGGCCGCGAACGCAAGGTACACCTCATCGACGCGGCGCTTGTGCGCCACGGCCTTGCCGGCGCAGCCGCCGAAAAAATCCTCTGCGCCGTCGGCGGGCTGGAGATCGCGGCGATCTGCGGTGCGATTATCGCCGCCGCCCTTCACCGTATTCCGGTACTTGTCGATGGCTTCATCGTCTCCGTCGCGGCGCTCGCGGCCGCACGCCTTAATCCTTCCTGTCGTCCCTATCTCATCTTCTCCCATCGTTCGGCCGAGCAGGGCCATCGCCTGGTGCTCGATGCGCTTGGCGCGCGGCCTCTGCTCGACCTCGATCTGAGGCTCGGCGAGGGCTCGGGCGCGGCGCTGGCGCTGCCGATCCTGCGGCTTGCCTGCGCGCTGCATAATCGCATGGCGACCTTCGCCGAGGCGGCCGTTCCAGACCGCTCCGGCTGAGTCGGTTTGGACGGCATTAACCCCGCTTCGCCAGCGTCTTAACTGTAGCTTGACCCGCTCCGCGATACTCCCTTATGTGCGCCATGGGCTCCTGCATCTGCCGGTGTTTCGGGCCCTCTCGAAAAACCCGGTCGAGAGCGCGATGACCCGAGACGAAACCAGGAAACGGCAGGCCATCATCGCGGCATGCCGCCGCATGAACGCGCTCGGTATCAACCAGGGCACATCGGGCAATATCAGCGTCCGCCACGGCGACGGGCTGCTCATCACGCCGACCAGCGTGCCCTATGAGGCGATGACCCCCGAGCAGATCGTGTTCATGGGGCTCGACGGCTCGCACGCAAAGAACCAGCAGCCCTCCAGCGAATGGCGGTTTCATCTGGATATTCTGCGCTCGCGCCGCGAAGTCGAGGCCGTGGTCCATGCCCATCCGACCTATTGCACCATCCTCGCCATCATGGGCCTCGAGATCCCGTCGATTCATTATATGATCGCGGTAGCGGGCGGCGACAGCATCCGCTGCGCACCATATGCGACGTTCGGTACGCCGGAGTTGTCGGCGCATGCGCTGACAGCGCTGGAAGGCCGGCAGGCCTGCCTGCTCGACCATCACGGCATGATCGCGATCGGGCCGTCGCTCCCGAAGGCGATGTGGCTTGCAGTGGAGGTCGAGACGCTGGCGCGGCAGTACCATGGCTGCCTGCAGATCGGTCAGCCGCCGCTGCTGCCAAAGGACGAGATCGAGCGGGTCCGGCTGAAAATGGCTGGATACGGGCACGCCGATGCGTGACGAGAACGGATAGGATCGCAGGTGCTTTCGCGGATCACGGGCATTGCCGGGCGCCGCCGCGCTTCGAATCGCGCGCTGACCGCACTGCGCGCGCTTCTGCGCAGCAATGAGTTCTATCTGATTCCGCTGGCGCTGGTCGTCGGCGTCGTCGCGGGCGCGATCGTCACGCTGATGAGCGAGATCGCGCAGATCGCGCATGTTCTGATCTTCGGCATTCCGATTGACGTGCGGCTGAGCGCGAACGCCACCGTCAATCCGATCGTTGCACTGGTCGCGCCCGCACTCGGCGGGCTGTCGCTCGGGATCATGGAGTGGTCGCGGCGCCGGCTGAAAATTTCCAGCGCCGTCGACCCGATCGAGGCCAACGCCTTGCGCGGCGGCCGGCTCTCGGCGCGCGACAGCGTCGTGGTGAGCGGGCAGACCATGATCTCCAACGGCTGCGGCGCATCCGTCGGCCTGGAGGCCGGCTATACCCAGATCGGGGCGGGCGCGGCATCCCTGATCGGCCAGTTCCTCAATCTGCGCCGCAACGATCTGCGCCTCATCGTCGGTTGCGGCGCGGCGGCCGCGATCGCCGCCGCCTTTGGCGCGCCGATCACCGGCGCATTCTACGCCTGCGAGCTGATCGTCGGCGTGTATGCGGTCGCGAGCGCAGCGCCGATCCTTGCCGCATCGCTCGCGGGCGCCCTGACTGCGCAATATCTCGGCGGTGCGCCCTATTCGCTGGAAGTGTCCCATGTCGGCAGCGTCGGCCTCGAGCAATATCTGGCGCTGGTCGGGCTGGCACTGATCGTCGCCATCATCGGCATTCTGGTCATGCGCAGCTCCTCGATTTTCGAGCGGGTATTTGCGCAAAAATGGCTGCCGGTCTGGCTCAGGCCGGTCATCGGCGGCCTCGTCGTCGGCGGGCTCGCGATCGTCACGCCACAGGTGCTCGCCGCCGGGCACGGCGCGATGGTGCTCGATCTGCATCGCGACATGGCGATCGGCTTCATCGCCACCGTGATCGCACTGAAGCTGATTGCCTGCCTGGTCTCGCTGGCCTCGGGCTTCCGGGGCGGTCTGTTCTTCTGCTCGCTCTTCGTCGGCAGTCTGCTCGGAAAGTTCTTTGCCGCGGTGCTGGTGTGGACGGGCCTCGGCTTCACCGTCGATCCCATGGTCAGCATGCTCACGGGCATGGCCACGCTGGGGGTCGCGATCGTCGGCGGCCCGCTCACGATGTCGTTCCTGGTGCTGGAGATGACCCGCAGCGTCGATGTCACCGCCGTCGTGCTGGCCGGCTGCATCGTGACCAGCATCTTCGTGCGCTTCATGTTCGGCCATTCCTTCTCGACCTGGCGCCTGCATCTGCGCGGCGAAACCATCCGCAGCGCCAACGACGTCGGCTGGCTGCGAAACCTCACGGTCGAGCGCATGATGCGCACCGACGTCGGCAAGGTACCGTCGACCACGACCATCGCGGCGTGCCGGCGCGAGTTCGTGCTGGGCTCGCGTCAGGCGATCGTGGTCGTCAACAACAGCGACGATTATTGCGGGCTGGTGCTGCTGCCGGAACTTTATCTGGGAGAGCTCGACACGATCGCGGACGATATCCAGGTGGTCGAGCTTGCGCGCTATACCGATGTGGCGCTGCTGCCGGAGATGAACGTCAAGACCGCGATGAAGCTGTTCGACGACGCCGAGGCCGAGGTGCTGGCGGTGCTGGAGTCCGCCGACAGCCGCAAGGTGATCGGCTTCCTGAGCGAATCCTTTGCGCGCCGCCGCTATGTCGAGGAGATCGACCAGGCCACCCGCGGCGTGCTCGGCGCCCTTTCGTAAGTTCACGGCCCGCCAACCACAAATTGATCGGGTCTCATCGAACATTTGATATCTGATGCCATTATGCTTCGGGTGGGCAGGGCGATGTGACCGGCGCGAGGAGCGGCAGGATGCGAACGCATTCGTTTCGAGTAGTTGTTTCGACGCTCTTGCTTCTGGCCGCTTCGACCGGTGCGGCGAGCGCCCAGTCTACCATGCGCAAAGGCAAGGATGCCTTCGGGAGCTGGCAGGCCGACAAGCCAGGCACGGTCCGCCTGATCAAGCCGCAGGATTTGCCTCAGCCTGGCGCGACCGCGGCCGCGGCGAACATGTCGCGCGTCGTCGCACGGCCGGCCGACGCCGCCCCGCAGGCGCCGCCGGGCTTCAAGATCGAATTGTTCGCGGAGGGCCTGAGCGGCCCGCGCATCATCCGCGTTGCGCCCAACGGCGATATCTTCGTGGCCGAAACGCGCGCCGGCCGTATCCGCGTTCTCCGTGCCGCCGATGGCGCGGCAAAGCCCGCGACCAACGAAATATTCGCCAGCGGTCTTCGCGCGCCGTTCGGGATTGCGTTTTTTCCGGGCGGCGACAACCCGCAATGGGTCTATGTCGCTAACACCGACAGCGTCGTGCGCTTTCCCTATCGTGCTGGCGATCTGAACGCCTCCGGTCCACCGGAGACCATCGTTACGAAACTTCCTGCCGGCTACAGCCATTCGACCCGCGACATTGTCTTCACGCCGGACGGCAAGCGGATGCTGGTGTCGGTCGGCTCCGCCAGCAACGTCGCGGAGCGGTTGGGCACGCCTCCCGGCGGGCTGGAGGCCTGGCGCACGCAACAGCCGCTCGGCGCGTCCTGGGGCACGGAGACCGACCGCGCGGCGGTGCTGGCTTTCGACCCCGGCGGCAAGAACCAGAAGCTGTTCGCCACGGGCATCCGCAATTGCGTCGGCCTTGCGATGCAGCCGAATGGCACGGCCTGGTGCTCGACCAACGAGCGCGACAATCTTGGCGACGACCTCGTGCCCGATTATGTCACGCGCGTGCGGGAGAACGCCTTCTATGGCTGGCCGTGGTTTTATATCGGCAACCATCAGGACCCGCGTCATCCCGGTGCGCGCCCCGACCTCAAGGACAAGATCACCGTTCCCGACGTGCTGCTGCAGGCGCATTCGGCTTCGCTCGGACTCGCCTTCTACGACGGCAACAGCTTCCCCGCGGAATATCGCGGCGATGCGTTTGCGGCCGAGCACGGCTCGTGGAATCGCTCGAAGCGGACCGGCTACAAGGTGGTGCGCATCCGCCTGAAGGACGGCGTGCCAACCGGCGAATACGAGGACTTCGTCACCGGCTTCGTCGTCAACGACACCGCCGTCTGGGGCCGGCCGGTCGGCGTCGCCGTCGCCCGTGACGGCGCACTGCTGATTTCGGAAGACGGCAACGGCACGATCTGGCGCGTCAGTCACTAAGCCTATCCGATGCTCCGGTTGCCGAGCTCGTCGACCAGCACGCGCATGTTCTCGCTGTAGTCGATCGGCACGGCGACGAGATGCACGCCGCCCTGCTTGAATGCGGCCTCCAGCGTCGGAATCAATTCGGACGTCGCCGCGATCCGGTGCCCGTGAGCGCCATAGGAGTTTGCATAGGCCGCAAAATCCGGATTGCTGAAGGTCATGCCGAAATCGGCGAAATGGTCGACCGCCTGCTTCCAGCGGATCATGCCATAGGCGGAATCCTCGATGACGAGCACGACCAGGTCGAGCTTGAGACGGACGGCGGTCTCCAGCTCCTGGCTGTTCATCATGAAGCCGCCATCGCCGCAGACCGCGAGCACGCGCTTTTCCGGATTGAGGCATTTCGCCGCGATTGCCGAGGGCAGGCCGGCACCCATTGTCGCCAGCGCGTTGTCGAGCAGCAGCGTGTTGGCGACGGTGGTCCGGTAATTGCGCGCAAACCAGATCTTGTACATGCCGTTATCGAGGCAGACGATGCCGTCCTCGGGCATCACCTTGCGGACGTCGTGAACGATGCGTTGAGGTATCACGGGAAAACGTTCGTCCTCGGCCCGCTCGCTGAGATGCGCACGGATGTCGTCGCGAAGTTTTGTGAACGCCGCCGTCGTGTTGACGCGCTGATGCAGTGCATCCGCGAGCGCCGTCACGGTCGTGCCGATGTCGCCGATCACTTCGGCATCGGGATGAAACACCTGCTCGACGGTCGCGGAGACGTAGCCGACATAGACCACTTTCGGACCGCGTCCGGCGCCCATCAGGAACGGCGGCTTCTCGACGGTATCGTGGCCGATTGCGATGATGAGGTCGGCCTGCTCGATGGCATCGTGAATATAATCGCGTTCGGACAAAGCGGCGGTGCCCAGATAAAGGTCGGAGTTTCCGGTCACCGCGCCCTTGCCCATCTGGGTATTGAAGAAGGGGATTTGCGTCCGGCGCACGAAATCGGACAGCGCTTCGACCAGCCGCGACCGGTTGCCGGCGGCGCCAATCATGATCAGCGGGCGCCTGGCGGCGAGGATCAGGTCGACGGCGCTCTTCAGGGCCTCAAGCGAGGCAATTGGGCGGGAAATCGGATGCGGCGCGATCAACGGCGCATTGCAGTCTTCTGCGGCGATGTCTTCCGGCAGTTCCAGATGGACGGGTCCCGGCCGCTCCTCGGTCGCGACCCGGAAGGCGTCGCGGATCATGGAGGGGATCGCGTCGGCCGAGACGATCTGCCGGGTCATCTTGGTGATGGGGCGCATCGAGCCGACGATGTCGACAAGCTGGAAGCGCGCCTGTCGCGCGCTCCTGATCGCCTTCTGGCCGGTGATCATCACCATGGGCATGGCGCCGAGATAGGCATAGGCCGCGCCGGTAGTGAAATTGAGCGCACCGGGGCCGAGCGTGGAGAGGCAGACGCCGGGCGATCCGGTCAGCCGGCCCTGTGTCGCCGCCATGAAGGACGCCGCCTGCTCGTGGCGGGTCAGCACCAGCTCGATGCGTGAAGCCCGAAGCGACTCGACCACGGCGAGATTTTCCTCGCCCGGAAGTCCGAAAATGCGCTGGACGCCTTCGTTTTCCAGCGCGGCGACGAGAAGGTCAGATCCCCTGGTTCGCATCTTTCTCGCCTCCTGTTGTTGCGGCGGCATCGACCTTACGCCCGAAATCGGCCAGGGGCTGCACTTTGCCGGGGAATTTGGGGACGCGCTGTTTATTTCGCACGATGGCGACAGTACCATCCGGCATGGCTGAGTGGCGGCCGGGAGGGCAGGGCCTTTGACCGACGTCTGGGCAAGGAAATCCATCGACACACTGCTCGCCGAAGCCGCGCATGTCGATCCCGACAGCGAGGTCCGCCCGCTGAAGCGAAGCCTGTCCGCGCTCAATCTCGTTGGTCTCGGTATTGGTGGCATCGTCGGCGCCGGCATCTTCGTGCTCACCGGCCACGCGGCGGCCGCCAACGCCGGCCCTGCGGTGACGCTGTCGTTCCTGCTCGGGGCGGTCGCCTGCGCCTTCGCCGGGCTTTGCTACGCCGAGATGTCCTCGACGGTGCCGATCTCGGGCAGCGCCTACACCTTTGCCTATGCGACGATGGGCGAGCTGATCGCCTGGATCATCGGCTGGGACCTGATCCTGGAATATGCCATCGGGGCGGGGACGGTCGCGATCGGATGGTCGGCCTATGTCGTGAGCTTCGCAAAAGACTTCGGCATCGACATCCCCGCGCAATTCGTCTCCGCGCCGCTTGCCTTCGACGCCGACAGCCACACCTGGTCGTCGACCGGCGCTATCCTGAACGTGCCGGCGGTCGCGATCGTGGTGGCAATGACGATCCTGCTCGTGATCGGAATCCGCGAATCCTCGCGGCTCAATGATGTCATCGTCGCCGTGAAGTTGACCGTGATCGTGCTCTTCGTCGTCTTCGCCGTGCCGGCCTTCTCCTTCTCCAACTGGGTGACGGCGACCAACCCCGATGGAAATTTCATCCCGCCCAATGCCGGAACCGGCGTCTACGGTTTTTCCGGCGTGGTGCGCGGCGCGGCCGTGGTGTTCTTTGCCTTCATCGGCTTCGACGCGGTCTCGACCACCGCGCAGGAGGCGAAGCGGCCGTTGCGTGACGTTCCGATCGGCATCATGGGCTCGCTCGTGATCAGCACCATTCTCTATGTCGCGGTCGGCTTCGTGCTGACCGGCATTGTGCCCTACGACCGGCTCAACGTGCCGGATCCGATCTCGGTCGGCATCCAGGCTGCAGGAATTACCTGGCTGTCGCCATTGATCAAGCTCGGCATCGTGCTTGGGCTGACCTCCGTCATCCTCGTCTCGATGCTCGGCCAGCCGCGCATCTTCCGCGCCATGGCGCATGACGGACTGCTGCCGCCTTCGGCCGCGAAAATCCATCGGCGTTTTCAGACGCCTTATGTCGCGACCATCGTCACCGGCCTCGCGGCGGCCTTGCTCGCCGGCCTGTTTCCGATTGGCCTCGTCGGCGAACTTGTCAGCATTGGAACGCTGCTGGCGTTTGCGATCGTCTCGATCGGCACGCTGGTGCTGCGCTTCACCAATCCCGGATTGCAGCGGCCGTTCCGCGCGCCCGCGATCTGGCTGGTGGCGCCGATGGGCGCCGCCACCTCGATCTTCCTGATGTGCGGCCTGCCGCTCGATACCTGGCTACGACTCGCGATATGGCTCGGCGTCGGGCTCGCGATCTATTTTGCCTATGGCAGAAAGCACAGCAGGATCACGAAGGCAGGGTGACACGACCGCATTCTCAGATCACGCGCGCTTGCCGGCGCACTTCGTTGGCGATCGGCCGCAAGGTCTCCGACGGCGACTGGCCGACCAGGCAATAGCCCATGCCGCCATCGGCCCAGCTGAAGCCCGCGACATCGCCGTTCGCTTGTGGCGTCATCGGAGCGCCCTGATCCGTCGCCATCGGCCGCGTTAGCACGACAAGCCGCTGGCCGTGATCGTCGTCATACATGAACATCGCTGCCGGGCCGTGCGACGTGGCGACCAGTCGCCCTCCCATCAGGCGATAACCTGCCGTCGCGAGATCCGGCACCTTCACCGGCCGCTGCAGCCGGCTGGACGTCCACTGTTGGAGCTGCGCGCTGTCGGATGCCCTGATCTCGACCGGCCGCACATGGTCGGGCGCATAGACATTGTAGGAATAGGTCGCCTCCTGTGCCAGCGCAGCAAGTCCGGCGGTAGCGGGGGCACCCGGCATTTCGCCGCGCAGCACCCAACCGCCTGCGCCGCCGATGCAGACCAGAAGCACCACCGCAATCGCCCACCAGACCGGCGAGCGCCCCTGACGGTTGCGCTCGATGATCCGCGACAGGCTGAGTTCCGGCGGCAGAGGCTCGTCGGCGATCGGCGCGAGCGCGGTCCGCAGCAATTCACGCTGCTCGGAGAAGCCGGCGACGCGCCTGCCAATATCCGGATGCGCCTCGAGATAGGTGGCGACTTCCGCCTGCCGCTCCGGCTCAAGCACGCCGTCCACATAGGCATGAAGATCGTCCTCGGTGATGGGGCGATGGCTCATTTCGCGCTCCGCAACGCCACCACATTGCCGGATCGCTCGTTCGCGGCCCCCTCCATTTCTTGCTGCAGCCTTTCACGTGCCCGCGAAAGCCGCGACATCACGGTGCCGATGGGGATATCAAGCACCCTCGCGGCGTCTGCGTAAGAGAGGTCTTCGACCGCGACGAGAAGCAATATCGAGCGCAGGTCTTCCGGCAATCTGGCGAGTTTGTTTAAAACATCCTGATACATCAATTTTCGTTCCTGAACGGCGTCTTCGCCGAAATCGCTCTCGCTGGTCTCCTCGATCGTCACATGCGGGCCGCGCGTCTTCGATTGACGAAACTGGTTGATCGCCAGATTGTGCAGGATCGTGAACAACCATGGCCGCGGATCGCCTTCGCGCCTCTGATGCCAACGGCTCACGGCCCGCTCCAGACAGTCCTGCACCAGGTCATCGGCGGTGGCGTGGTTGCGCACCAGCGCGCGTGCATAGCGGCGCAACGCCGGGATCAGCGGCTCGACCAGGAGCAGCATGTCGTTCACGTCATGCTCCTGGTCGGGTTTGTTGATGTTCGGGCGGTCGTCACGGGGCCTGAACCTGGACGGCCTCGCCGAATTTCGCCGCGTTACCCGGCGCGATCACCAGATATCGCCGCTCGGCTTCTCCTTCGCTCTGCACGAGCTGCCGGATCGGGCCGATCGCATTCACGATCGCAGACCCCGCCGGATTGGTCATGAAGGCGGCGAGGGGCTCGATCGCGCCGCTGCCGTCGGCGTGCTCGGCGAGCGCCAGCACGTATTTCTCCTTGGGTTCGAGCCCAGTGACGGAGGCCTGGACCACCTGGATCAGGCCCTGATCGAACAGGGATACACTGGTCGGCGGTTTGCCACCCTTCGCGCCCGATTTCGGTGCAAGCGCGAGATGCGCGGCCTGGCCGGCAACGCCGAGCGCCTGCAGGTTCTGCTTGTTGTCCGGATCGGGGGCGGCATCGGGAACGTAGACGATCGCCTGTGGCGCCTGTCCGATCGGAACGTTGGCAATCACCGTATTCGTCGCGGTGTCGATCGCGGCGAGCGCGTCGGCGTTTTCCAGCCCGACATAGACGCGCGTGCCATCGCCGGACGGCCAGAGACCATGCGGCAGATTGCCGACCGGGATCGTGGCGACCAGGGAGAAGTCGTCTGTGCGGAACACCTTGACCTCGTTGGTGCCGCCGACCGTGATGTAGGCGAAGGTGCCTTTGGCGGTGTGCGCGAAATTGACGTGATTGGTGATCGGACCGGTGTCGAGGGTCTTGATCAGGTTGAACGGCGGCTTGGCTGAAAACACCTGGGTCTTGCCGATGTCCTTCAGCGTGAACCAGACCTGCTGTCCGTCCGGCGTTGCCGCAATGTTGGGGCAGAACGGACTGTCCTGCTTCACCTTGGCGACGATCTTGTGATCGGCGACGGTGACCACGTCGGTTTCCGGATTGAACGACGAGCAGATGTAGCCGTATTTGCCGTCCGGCGAGAAGATCTGCATGCCGGGACCGGCCGGCGTGACGATGCGTGTCTTCTCGGTGAAGGTCTTCGGATCGATCACCGAGATATAGTTCTCGCCACGCACCGTCACCCAGACCTCCCTGCCGTCCGGTGTGAAGAAGGCCTCATGCGGCGAGCGGCCGACATAGGTGATGTGCTTGACCGTGTTGGTGGCGGTATCGATGAAGGTCACCGAATTCGATCCGATCGAAACCACGGCAAGCGTGCGGTGGTCCGGCGAATAGCCCAGGCCGTGCACCAGCACCTGTCCCTTGTAGAGCGGGCTGAAATTGCCGGGCTGCGGATCGCCGAGCCGGATCACGCCGAGAAGCTTGTTGTCGACGGGATCGGTGACCGACACCGTATTGGAGAATTGCTCGGCCGCGTAGATGCGGTCGTGATGGCTGATCGGGATGTCGGCGGCGGAGGCGCCGCCGGGAGCCTGGCCGGCGCTCGCCGCCGCACAGCCTGCCAGCGTCGTTCCGGCGAGCAACAATCCCCTTGAAAGCCAATTCCTCATCGTCCTGCTCCTACTTCTTCATGCCGTTGGACATGTCCATGTGCGTGCCCATGTGCTCGTGATTGGCCGCGGCGGGCGGCGCGGCTGGCTGCGTCGGCGCCGGTGCGGCGGATGAGACCTTGTCGCCGATCGCAAGCTTCATCGCGTCGATTTCCTGCATCTGGTCGACGATGATCTCCTGGGCGATGCGCCGCAGCGTCTCGTTCTTGCCGTAGCGCAGCTCGATCACGGCCATGTCGATCGCGCCCTGGTGATGCGGCGTCATCATCGCGACGAAGTCTCGGTCGATGTCGCCACTTGGCTTCGCCGCCATGTCGTTCATCATCCTGGTCATCGCGGCTTCGTTCTCCTTCAGGAACGCGGCCTCGTCGCTCGACGCCGGGGGTTGTGATGGGGAATGTGCCTCATGGGCGAGAACGAAGGGAGATGCCGCAAAAGCAAGCAGCAACCGCGCACCAAGGAACGTCATGCCTAGATTGGGCCTGAGGAATCGCAACATCCGCATCTCCGCTTTTGCTCGGGATTTGTCCTGTGGACGATTGGCGGAGGAGTTTATTCACGCCGCTGTCGATCACGCTTTCGTCACCGTCCACCTTGCTCAAGACGTCGTCGCGACGACGGCAGGCCACATCGATCGATGCGCCTGCCTTACACACGAATGTGAAGCCGGACTGGCCGATAAACCGTCCGCTCAGCCCCGCCGCACGCTCGAGCCGCCATCGACCGGCAGCGTCACGCCGGTGATGAAATTGGCCTCGTCCGAGGCGAGGAACAGCGCGGCGTTGGCGACGTCCCAGCCGGTGCCCATCTTCCGCCGCAGCGGGACCTTGCTGTCGCGATCGGCCTCAACCTCGGCGCGGGTCTTGTGCCACTCGCGGGCGCGGGTATCGACCGCCATCGGCGTGTTCATCAGACCCGGCAGGATCACGTTGGCCCGGATGCCGTATTCGGCGTTCTGGTAGGCGAGCTGCTCGGTGAAGGCGACCATTGCCGACTTTGTCGCCTTGTAGGCGACGTAGGGGTAGGTCGTGATCACGGCCATCGAGGAGATGTTGATGATGGCGCCGCTCTTCTGATTTCGCATGATCGGGATCACGTGCTTGGCGGCGAGGATGCAGCTTTTCAGGTTGATCGCCACACAGCGGTCGAAGGCTTCCTCGGTGATCGCAAGCAGTTCCGCGTCGCCGCCGGAAAGGCTGACGCCGACGTTGTTGTGCAGCACGTCGATCCGGCCCCAGCGCTTCATGGCGTCGTCCACCATCGCCTTGATCTCGGCATTTTTGGTGACGTCGGCCTTGCAAGCCGCGGCCGTGCCTTGTTTCTCCTCGATCATGTCGACCGTCTCCTGCGCGGAGGCAAGATTGTGATCGACACACAATACCTTCGCGCCCTCGCGCGCGAAGGTTAGCGCGGTGGCGCGGCCGTTGCCCATGCCTTCGCCCGGGCTCTGGCCGGCGCCGACGACGATGGCAATCTTGTCTTTCAGACGCATCTCAGTTCACTCCGGGAATGGGGTACTGCTGCAGTACCTCTTTGTAATAGGGCTCGTTGTCCATCTTCATGGTGGCGAGCACGCGCACCACGGCGCAATAGAACGCGATGGTCAGGACGAGATCGACCATGTGCTCGTTGGAGAGATGCTTCTTGATCTCGGCGAAGGTTTCCTCGCGCATGGCCAATTCGCGCACCATCTCGCGGGCGCCCTTCAGGATCGTTTTGGCCAGCGGCTCGAGCTTCGAGGGTTTTCCCTCGGTTTCGGCCATCATGCCTTCGATGTCAGCATCGGTGACGCCGAACTCCTTGCCGATCTTCACGTGGTGGGTGAACTCGTATTCCGACTTCTCCAGCCAGCCGACCTGCAGAATCGCAAGCTCGCGCAGGCGCGGATCGAGCTTGCTCTTGTGACGGATATAACCGCCGAGTCCGCTGAAGGCGCGCGCCATGTCCGGCGAATTGACCAGGAGCTTGTGCAGATTGGTGTTGCGCGCGAGCATGTCGCGATATTCGGGGGCGACCTGGTCGGCCTCGAGATAGGGCAGGCGGGCCATTGTTTCCTTCCTTCTTGTTTTAGTGTTCTTCGGATTCGCGTTCGGGCGCCTGCAGCGTGACGCCGCCATCGACCACCAGCACCTGGCCGGTGATGTAGCGGGCGTAATTGCTGAACAGGAATTTGACGGCGTGGCCGACGTCCCAGCCGGTGCCTTCGAGCTTCAGCACCGAAGCCCTGGCGCGGGTGGCGCGCGCCTTGTCGGTCATGCCGCGGGCGTAGACCATCGGCGTGTACATCGGACCCGGGCAGATGCAGTTGACGCGGATGTTGTCGCGGCCGTGATCGACAGCCATGGCGCGGGACAGGCCAATGACGGCGGCTTTCGAGGTCGTGTAGGTGGTGAGCCCGCGCGGCCGCAGCGCCGAGATCGAGGAGATGTTGACGATCGCGCCGCCCTTGGCGGTCTTCACCATCGCTGGTATCGCGTATTTCGAGAGCAGGAACATGGTCTCGACATTGACCTGCATGACTTTGCGGTATTGCTCCGGTTTCTCGTCGACGACGCTGCCGCGGCTGCCGATACCGACATTGTTGTCGAGGAAATCGAGCCGGCCGAATTGATTGACGGTTGCGTCGACCAATTTCCGGCAATGCTCCTCGTCGGTGACGTCGCTCGCGATCGCCGCGGCCGCTCCGCCTTCATCCTTGATCATCTCGACGGTGCGTTCGGCGAGCTTGAGGTCGCGGTCGGCGACCATCACCCTGGTGCCGGAGCGCGCCAGCAGGATCGCCGCCGCGCGACCGTTTCCGATGCCGTCACCTGCCGCGCCGCCGCCGGAGATCAGCGCGACCTTGCCGGCGAGGCCGGCATCTTCCTCGGGTCCCTGCATGCGTTTCTTCCCTTTTTGCGGGTGGACGATAGCAATGGGCTGGCGGACAGAGAAGGGCGGTGATCGCGCGGCTGCCGTGCGCGGTCTTTCCGCGGGGTGGGATATCCCGGGCGTTACCGCCGTCATTGCGAGCGAAGCGAAGCAATCCATACCTCCGCGAAGGAAGTATGGATTGCTTCGTCGCTGAAGCTCCTCGCAATGACGGGGTGAGGCAAGCCCTCACGTTCTCGCGGCGCGATTTCACCCGAGTCGTGCTTGGTCTTTTGGCCCTCGAAATCAAGAGGGCGCAGGGAATGCCGGATGCCGAACGCACCCGCTGACCTTGCGTGCAAAATGGTAGAAAGCACGCACGCAAGTTGTGACAGGTACGCCGAACATGCCGGCATTCCCTGCGCAATGGTTTACGGCTTATACGCGCTCTCTCCGGTGTCCGGGCGTTTTAGCCACCGTTTCCCCGGGCTTTTGAGCCTGAGGGTTGATCCCAGCGTCGGGAGATCGAGACCACGCGATTTCGCCGTCCGCATCAGCGCGCTTCGTCTGCCGCGCTCACGCGTCCATCGCATCCCGCTTCCAACGTCCGTGACGATCGCGATACGCCCCTCTTGGTGGAGGCGGGACGCGCGAATTAAAGCCAGTGATTTGCCCGACGCTGCAACCGCAATCGCCTGCGACAGAGTAACACGACGGGCAATTTGCGCATGGCGGCCATGTGCTGCCGCGCCGCTCAGCTCAGCGACATATCCAGCGGCGGCGCGACGCTCGGCGGCAGCGGGTTGACGTAGGGTGTGCGTGCGGTGCGCTTCTTCAAATCGGCTTTCGCGGCGGCGATCAGCTCCGGCTCAGTCAGCGCCTTGATGCCGAGCGCGGCCATTGCCTTCGCGGCCTGCACCATGGCCTTGTGGGCGTGCGGGCTCTTGCCCTGCGCCACCACCTGCCAGGTGTGGAGCGGTGTGCCGATCGCGATCGTCGGCGCGTGCACCTGTGCGGTCGGCACCACCCAGCTCACATCGCCGACATCGGTAGAGCCGATCAGGGGATTGCGCGGGGCATCGAGCGGCACGATGAAATCGGCAAGCGGCCGGTCGGTCGTCTCCATGCCGATGGTGTGGTAGACGCTCGCGATATCATTCTCGGTCAGCGTCGCCTGGATTTTTGCTGCAAAATCCTTGTCGGCCTCGTCGAAATGCGGCGGGCCCAATTCTTCCATGATGCGATGAAGCGCCTGCTCCAGCGGTGCGTTGTGGAGGACGTTGGAGACGGCGGAGATGATCTTCATCTCGACCTTGGTCTCCGTCATCAGCGCAGCACCCTGCGCGACCTTGTGCACGCGTTCGACCAGCTCGTTCATGCCGGGCAGGTCACGGGCGCGGATGGAATAGCGCACGCGAGCGTGGGCCTGGACGACATTGGGCGCGATGCCGCCGGTATCGAGCAGCGCGTAATGCACGCGCGCGTCGCTCGGCATGTGCTCGCGCATGTAATTGACGCCGACATTCATCAGCTCGACCGCATCGAGCGCGCTGCGGCCGAGATGGGGCGAGGCGGCGGCATGCGAGGTGCGGCCGGTGAAGATGAAGTCGGCGCGGGTGTTGGCAAGCGAGGGCGTCACCACCACTTCCCAGAAGCTGTAGGGATGCCAGGTCAGCGCGATGTCGGCATCGTCGAAGGCGCCGGAGCGCACCATGAAGGTTTTCGCAGCCCCGCCTTCCTCCGCCGGGCAGCCGTAGTAGCGCACGCGGCCCGGCACCTTGTGGGTGGCGAGCCAATCCTTCACCGCGGTCGCGGCAAGCAGCGCCGCCGAGCCCAGCAGATTGTGGCCGCAGCCATGGCCGTGGCCGCCGGTTTCGATCGGACGCGGCTCGGCGATACCGGCCTCCTGGCTGAGGCCGGGCAGGGCGTCATATTCGCCGAGGAAGGCGATGACCGGCCCGCCTTCGCCCCATTCGCCCATCATGGCGGTCGGGATATCGGCGATATTTTCGGTGATGCGAAAGCCCTGGTGACGCAGCTCCGCCAGGTGCTCGGCCGACGAGCGCGCCTCGGTGTAGCAGACCTCCGGCATGCCCCAGACCCGGTCGGCCAGCGCCGTGAAACGAGGCTTGATCGCGTCGACCCCGCGCCAGATGTCACTGCGATTGTCCATGGTCCGGTCCGATACTGAACTTGAAGGGCGAAGCGGGAAGGTTATCAGCTCCGCCAAATGCCGCCTAGGGTGCTGGATTTGACGTTCGTTACCCTGGCGACGTCGGTCCGCCTATTCGATTACTTCGTCGGCGCGGGCGAGTAGGGTCGCTGGAATGGTCAGCCCAAGCTCCCTCGCCGATTTGAGGTTCAGGAACAACTGAAACTTGGTCGGTTGCTCGACAGGCAGGTCGGACGGGCTGGCGCCCTTCAGTATCTTGTCCACATAAGCGGCCCCACGCCTGATGAAATCGTTGATGTCCGCCCCGTAGGACATCAGCCCTCCAAGTTCTACGAATTCCTTACCCATGGATATCAAGGGCAATCGTAGCTTCGAAGCGATATCAACAATGCGTCTTCGCTCGGTGAAGAGCATCGGACTCGGAAACACCATGATGGCATCCGGATGCTCTGCAGCGATCCTCGGGGCAGCCATATCCAGTTCATCCGGCCCTTCAACCGGCACAAACAAGAGCCGTATGCCCAAGGTGCTGGCCGCAGCCTCAGTCTCTTTGACCATGTCGCTCATGGTCTGCTCGCCATACGCCCGAGGGTGCCAGAGTATTGCTACACGCGAAGCAGAGGGGAGTGCCTCCTTCAGCAAGGCAAGACGTTTGGGAACCAGCTGCGGGCCAAGGAAGGTAAGACCCGTGACGTTGCCGCCCGGGTGAGCGAGAGTCGCAACGAGGCCGTCTCCAACCGGATCGCCCATGACGGGGACGACAATGGGAATGGTTGCGGTCGCCTGTTTAGCGGCGCGACCGGAAAGCGAATTCGAAGCAACGATGATGTCCACACCGAGGTTGACCAGTTCGTTTGCGAGACCAGGAAATCTTTCGACCTTCGAGTCGGCCGCTCGAATTTCGATGACGACGTTCTGTCCCTCGACATATCCCAGCTCGCGCAGTCCCCGGCGGAAGGCAGCAATCGACGAGCGCGTCTCGGCGAGATCAATCGGGCCGGTCGTAATGAAACCAATCCGCGCAACCCTTGGCGCCTGCTGTGCCCACGCGGACGTGGACCACAGGGATACGCCGCCAATTAATCCAAGGAACGTCCGCCGTCTCATTCGGGTCCCAGCATGCGTTCAAGATCAACCGTGGTGAATTAAAGCACGGGCGATCCCTCTCGACCAATAGACACTTGCTGCCTGTCACGCTGACTTCGGGTCAAAATCGGCACATCTCGGATTGTGGACAGAAATTCGGCGCCCTCGAAAGCAGACGCAGCATAGACGCCGGTCCGGCCTGCAACCGCCCTGCGTCAATACGGCCACGATTGCGTGTCAATGAGCCCAGGCCTTGTGTCACAAAAGGAACGCCGTTTGCTTCTAGGCGTTGGTTGCGGCATCGATATGTTTGGAGGCGGAAAATGGCGAACGAGATGAATCCCGTCGGTTGGTTCGAGATCTATGTCCGCGACATGGAGCGCGCGAAGTCATTCTACGAGACGGTCCTCGGTGTGAAGCTGTCGAAAATCCCGCAATCCGGCGACAGCCTCGACGACATGTGGGCCTTTCCGATGAACCGGGGTGCCAGCGGGGCGACCGGCGCGCTCGCCAGGATGGAGGGCGCTCCCAGCGGGCCGGGCGGGACGATCGTCTACTTCGTCTGCGACGATTGCGCCGAACAGGCCAAACGCGCCAAGCAGGCCGGCGGACAGGTCGTGAAGGACAAGTTCTCGATCGGCGACTACGGCAATATCGCGCTGGCGGCGGACCTCGATGGCAACATCGTCGGCTTTCACTCCATGACTTGAGCGCATGGCGGGCCGTGCGCCGGCGCACAAGCGGATGAGATCGCCACGCTTGCTCGCAGGCCCGCCCTTCCTGCATCATTTCCCCAATCGAGAAAAGCGACCGGGGGGATGCCATGAAGATCGTCGACGCGCAGGTGCACATCTGGTCGCAGACGGTGGTGCCGACATCAGGCTTGCACCGCAAGGTCGCGAAATTCACCGCTGAGGAAGTGCTGGCGGAGATGGACGAGGCCGGCGTCGATGCGGCGCTGATCCATCCGCCCTATGGATGGGACCCTAATTCCCAGGCGATGGCGATCGAGGCGGTGAAGAAATATCCGGATCGCTTTGCGATCATGGGCCAGTTTCCGCTGCAGGATCCCGCGAACCGCAAGCTGATCCATGGCTGGCGCAACCAGCCGGGCATGATGGGGCTGCGCTGGGCGCTGCTGTCGGAAGAGCAACAGAAATGGCTCTATGACGGCTCGCTGGACTGGCTGTGGCCCGCGGCCGAGAAAGAGGGGCTGCCGATCGCGATGATGGGCGGATTGTTCCTCAAGAAATTCCGCGAGATCGCCGAGCATCATCCGAACCTGAGGATGATCGTCGATCATTGCGGGCTGAACCGGCATGGCCGGGATGCCGAAGCCTTCATCCATCTCGACGAGCTGGTGGCGATGGCGAAGCTGCCGAATGTCGCGGTCAAGGCGACCGGCGCGCCGCATTATTCGACGGAAGGCTATCCCTTCCGCAACATCCAGGACGGCCTGCATCGCATCTATGACGCATTCGGTCCGAAGCGCTTCTTCTGGGGTACCGACATCACGCGCATGCCATGTACCTATCGGCAATGCGTCACCTTCTTCACCGAAGAGCTGTCGTGGCTGAAGGGCAAGGACCTCGAGGACGTGATGGGCCGCGGGCTCTGCGCATGGATCGGCTGGAATTACAAATTCTAGTGCGAATTGAAAAAGCAGCGTTCGAGCCGCGCTTTGCAATGACGGAACCGCATCCTGCGCGGCGTTGTGGTTTGAGCAGGGCTGCGTTAGGTTTGACCTGCTGGAGGCAGGATTGGTCCGCCCATGAACATCCTCGATCCGCAGGGCCCGGTCGCGGCGGCGGACAAGACGATCCTGATCGATTCGATCGCGATCATGCTCGCGATCGTGCTGCCGACGATCGCGGCGATCTTCGCCTTCGCATTCTGGTTCCGCAAATCCAACATCCGTGCCTTCTACTGGCCCGACTGGGAATATTCCGGCCGGCTCGAGCTCGTGGTCTGGTCGATCCCGGCGCTGACCGTCATCCTGCTCGGCGGCGTCGCCTGGATCGGCTCGCATCAGCTCGATCCCGCGCGGCCGGTCGAGGGCACCGGGCAGGGCGTCACCATCCAGGCGGTGTCGCTCGACTGGAAATGGCTCTTCATCTATCCGGACCAGCGCATCGCGACCGTCAATACGCTGACCGTGCCGGTCGGCGCGCCCCTGCATTTCCAGCTCACGTCGGCGAGCGTGATGAACGTCTTCTTCGTTCCGCAGCTCGGCAGCATGATCTACACCATGAACGGCATGGTGACGCGGCTCGAGCTGCGCGCCGATGAGGTCGGCACCCTCCAGGGGTTGTCGGCGCATTTTTCCGGCGACGGTTTTCCCGACATGCTGTTCGACGTCCATGTCGTGTCGCAAACCGATTTCGCGAGCTTTGCCGCCGACACGGTCAAGAGCGATCGCGCGCTGAACGGCGACAGCTACAGGAAGGACCTGCTCAAACAATCGGTGCCAAAGGACAAGGCCGTCTACCGGCTGGATGATCCCCTGCTTTTCCACGACATCGCGACCCAGAAGATTCCACCAGGTCCGGGTCCAGGTCCGGGTCCAGGTCCAGGTTCAGGTCCGGGCCCGCAGGAAGCCGCCAACACCGGGGCGCGCGATGCTCGGTAAGCTCACCTGGTCCGCCATCCCCTTCGATCAGCCGATTCCGCTCGTTGCCGGCGCGGTGGTGCTGGTGGTGCTCGCCGCCGTGCTGGTCTGGGTCGTGGTGGCCGGCCATCTGCCCTATCTCTGGCGCGAATGGATCACCAGCGTCGACCACAAGCGGATCGGCGTGATGTACACGCTGCTCGCGAGCGTGATGCTGCTGCGCGGCTTCTCCGACGCCATCCTGATGCGCGCGCAGCAGGCGGTCGCCTTCCATTCGCAGGGTTTCCTGCCGCCGGAGCACTACAACCAGATCTTCTCCGCGCACGGCACCATCATGATCTTCTTTGTCGCGATGCCGTTCGTGATCGGGCTGATGAATCTCGTGGTGCCGCTGCAGCTCGGCGTGCGCGACGTGGCGTTTCCCACCCTCAATTCCGTCGGCTTCTGGCTGACCGCCACCGGCGCGCTGCTCGTCAATGTCTCGCTCGTGGTCGGCGAATTCGCGCGCACCGGCTGGCTGCCTTATCCGCCGCTGTCGGAGCTGACCTATTCGCCGGGGGTGGGCGTCGACTATTATCTCTGGTCGCTGGAGATCTCGGGCGTGGGCACGCTGGTCGCGGGCATCAACCTGGTCACGACGGTGCTGAAAATCCGCACCAAGGGCATGACCTATATGCGCATGCCGATGTTCTGCTGGACCACGCTGGCGTCGAACCTCCTCATCGTCGCGGCGTTCCCGATCCTCACCGCGACGCTCGCGATGCTGATCCTCGACCGCTATCTCGGCTTCCATTTCTTCACCAACGAAGCCGGCGGCAATGTCATGATGTTCATGAACCTGATCTGGGCGTGGGGCCATCCCGAGGTCTACATCCTGGTGCTGCCGGCGTTCGGGATTTATTCAGAGGTCGTCGCGACCTTCTCCGGCAAGCCGCTGTTCGGCTACCGCTCCATGGTGCTGGCGACCATGGCGATCTGCGTGATCTCCTTCATGGTATGGCTGCATCACTTCTTCACCATGGGCGCGGGGCCCAACGTCAACGCCATCTTCGGCATCGCCAGCATGATCATCGCGGTGCCGACGGGCGTGAAGATCTACAACTGGCTGTTCACGATGTTTGCGGGGCGCATTCGCTTCACCACGCCGATGATGTGGTCGATCGGCTTCATGGTGACCTTCATCCTCGGCGGGCTGACCGGCGTGCTCGTTGCCGTGCCGCCCGCGGATTTCCTGCTGCACAACAGCCTGTTCCTGGTCGCCCACTTCCACAACGTCATCATCGGTGGCGTGCTGTTCGGCGCCTTCGCCGGCTACACCTATTGGTTTCCGAAGGCCTTCGGCTTCCGCCTGCATGAGGGCTGGGGCAAGGCCGCGTTCTGGCTCTGGCTGGTCGGCTTCTATGTCGCCTTCATGCCGCTCTATGCGGTGGGCTTCCTCGGCATGACGCGGCGCATGCAGCATTTCGATGTGCCGGAGTGGCGGCCCTGGCTGATGATCGCCAGTGTCGGCGCGGGCTTGATCCTGGCCGGAATCGTCTGCCAGATCATCCAGCTCGTCGTCAGCATCCGCCATCGCGCGGAGCTGCGTGACCTGACCGGCGATCCCTGGGACGGCCGTTCGCTGGAATGGGCGACCGCTTCGCCGCCGCCGGTGTTCAATTTCGCCTTCATGCCCGACGTGACCGGCGAGGACGCCTATTGGGCGATGAAGCGGCGCGCGCGGGAGGAGGGCGCAAAGGAGCCGGATTACCAGCCGATCGAGATGCCGCGCAATTCGCCGACAGGCTTTGTCTGCGCGTTCTTTGCGACCGTGATGGGATTCGCGCTGATCTGGCACATCTGGTGGATGGTGATCGCGGGCTTCATCGGCGCGTTCGCGACCTTCGTGGTGTTCGCCTGGCGCGACCATGACGAATACGAGATCCCGGCCGACGAGGTCGCACGCCTCGACCGCGCCAACCTCGCCGCGCGGCGCGAGCTCGTCACCGAAGCGGGGAGCTTCTAGATGACGGCGATAACGATGACCTCGGCGCATCGCAACCCGCATCTCGCCGTTCTCGACGAGGCCGAGCATGAGGGCCCCGCGCCGAAGCGGATCGTCACCGGCTACGGCTTCTGGATCTTCCTGCTCAGCGACATGGTGATGTTCTCGTGCTTCTTCGCGGCCTATGCCGTGCTGCTGGGGCAGACCGCGGGCGGACCGGGCGGGGCGGAGTTGTTCAACCTGCGAAACGTCGCGCTCGAGACCGGTTGCCTGCTGGCGTCGAGCTTCGCCTGCGGCATGGCGAGCATTGCCGCCGAAGTACGCAGCCACCTCTGGTTCCAGATCGCGATGGCCGTGACATGCGTGCTCGGCCTTGCATTCCTCTCCATCGAATTCCACGAATTCGCCGATCTTGTCGCGCGCGGCGCCGGCCCTTCGCGCAGCGCGTTCCTGTCGGCCTTCTTCACGCTGGTCGGCTGCCACGGCCTGCATGTCTCCGGCGGCACGCTCTGGCTGCTCACCATGATGGCGCAGGTTTTCGCCAAGGGCTTTCGCGCCGACATCCAGCGCCGCTTCCTCTGCTTTGCGCTGTTCTGGCACGCGCTCGACATCATCTGGGTCGCGGTGTTTTCGGTGGTCTATCTGCTCGGGAGCGCGGCATGAGCGACGTCGACCTGCATCGTGAGCCCGATCTCGCGCCCGGCGACGAGAAGGACGTCAGCGTCAAATTCCGCGTGCTCGGCTATCTCACGGGCCTCGCGCTCGCGATCCTGCTGACGGCGACCTCGTTCTTTGTCGCGGGCACCGACCTGGTCTGGCAGCCCTCGATCCCCGTCGCCATCATCGTGCTCGCCATCGCGCAGATGGGCGTGCATCTGGTGTTCTTCCTGCACATCACGACCGGCTCCGACAACACCAACAACGTGATGGCGCTAGCCTTCGGCCTCCTGATCGTGTTCCTGGTGATCGGCGGCTCGCTCTGGATCATGGCGAACCTCAGCCACAACATGATGCCGATGGATCAACTCATGCAGATGCAGCGCTAGCGGCGCTGGGCCTCGCCAAGGATTGGCCAAGGAAAAGGGCGGCCCGCCTGGCCGCCCTTCGTGTCGAAGATGCTGCAAGTATTACTGGCAGAGGTGGCGGTGGCCGTCGGCACCCTTGAAGAAGGTTCCGGGCCGGCAGACGAAGCCGTTGGGATTGCCGGGGGCATAGGGATCGTAAGCATAGGCGCCGTAGGGGTGATTGTAGCCGTAGGAATTGCCGTAATACGGACCGCCGAACGGCGCCGCGGCGATCGCGCCCGCGGTTCCGATCGCGGCACCCGCAATGCCCGCTGCCGTGCCTACGGCGGCGCCGACGGGACCCCGGTGATGATAGCAGCGGTGGGTGTCGCAATAGTTGCGCGCCATGGCGGGAGCCGCCATGGTCGTTGCGATAATGGCTGCGGCTGCGGCGAGTTTGAAGCTTTGCATCATTCGTCTCCCTGTTGGTTACGGGCGATCAACAAGGCGTGAGAGGCGATGTTCCGTGGCCGGACATCACAGCAAGGTGACAGCGGGGATGTTCCTGTCCGCTCAAATTATACCGATCGATTTCGTCCGGTGCGCTTGTTCAGGGGCGGAGCTGTCTCCGAGCCCTTGAGCTCGAGGCTTAACCGTAGCGAAGATTTGTCGTTCCATTTGGTAAATGGCCGGCCTTGGAACCATCGCGTTTTCGCGACCAAGTGCTTATGTGTCCTTTGGAACAAAAGCCTGAGATAGCGTTTGTCCCGGAATCAACGCGTGCGGGCAGGTACGAGCGGTGCCTATACTTCGATACTTTGTTTACATGGGTTGCGTGCTGGTCGCGCTGCTGTTCGCCGCCAATTGGATCTGGTCAGGCGAGCCGAAGGTGCCGTTACAGGCGGTCGCCGCCGAGTCTCCCGTCGAACAGACGATTCGTATCCAATCTGCGCAACGCTGGCCTGAGAAGGTTGTGTTCGATACCAATCTGCCGACCATCGTGCCGCCGGTCGCGGCGGTGAGCGCGCCTCCGCCCGCTCCGGTCGTGGCTGCCAATTCGCCGCTCGATGCCCGCGCCGAACTCAAGCCGGCGGTGCAGCCGGCGCCGCCGCCGAAGCGGCAGGCGAAGGCGCGGCGCCACCATTCGCGGCCGGACCCCTACAATTCGCGGCCGGATACCGGGCGACGGCCCGAAGCCTTTGCCTTTGCAGGTCCGATGGCGCCATCCTGGCCGTTCGGCCGGTGGTAGCGATCACTTGCTTGCGGGCCTGGCCGGCCTGCAATTAAAGGCACGGCGAAAGCCCGCCGCCAGCGCATCATCCTCGGAGCAGAACCAGCGGTCAGGCCGGGTGAGGCCGGCATAGCTGCGGCAGCCCTGAAGATGATAGATGCCGACATTGCCGGTGAAGCGCGCGCGCGCGGCGAACTTGCCCTTGATCGGACAGGCCGGCGGCTGCGCGATATCTTCCGGAAACAGCACCGCGCGGATTTCCTTGTCGCGGTCGGCGTGGCATGAGCCGCCTAGCAACGCGCCGTCCTTCTTGCCGAGCCGGAAATCCTGCGGCGCCGCGAAGCAGCCTTTCCAGAGGCCGGCCTTTTCCACCCTGGCGGCGGCCGCGTCGTCCTTCGCGTGCGCCTTCAGCGAAGGCTCCACGCTGATTGCCATCCCCCGCTTCGCCAGTTGCTGGTTCAGGCTCGCGCTTTCGCCTTCGACGGTGCAAACCCCGACATGCCGCCTCCTGAAAAGCTTGTCCGGGCCGAGATCGTCGCAGCGGACCGCGCGGCCGTTGATCAGCTTGATGAGCTGGTCGCGCGCATCGACGCCGCAGCTCCAGGGATCGGCGTGATCGTCGATGCAGGTCTGGTCGATCTCCGGCGCGTCGATGCCGTCGAGACGGTAGGTGACGTCGCCAAGCTGAATGGTGTGGCCGTCCCTCACGACGGCGTCGGCGGCAAGCGTCGGGGTTACGAGGAGAATGGCGCCGAAGAGTGAGACAATCGGGAAAAGACGCATGTGCTTTCAGGGCCGGTCAATCAAATGAACGCCTGTTCTCTAGCACATCGGCGTGTCAGATAGCCAACTCGTCATGCCCGGCCTTGTGCCGGGCATCCACGTCTTCCTTCTTTGAGGCAAAAGACGTGGATGGCCGGGACAAGCCCGGAAGCACTATGCCAACCTGAGCTCGCTATAGCCCTTGGCCGCGACCTCGTCGCAGCGGGCGCGATAGGCCGGCGCGCTGCCGCTGTAACGCGCGATGATCCGGACATTCTTGCCCTCGACATTGCGGTTGATCCCGGTCATCCAGGAATCGACCTCGTTGGAGAGGAGGCCAACGCCGAGCGCCTTGACGTGGTCGGTCCAGGACGCGACGCCGTCGGTGGTCGCCTCCAGCCGCGTCAGGCCTTTTTCCTGGGCGAAGCGGACGAGGCCCGTCACCCAGTCGACGCTGTATTCGATGCTGCGCGGGATGTTGCCGAGCGCGGTGTGCGGCCCCATCAGCATCATCATGTTCGGGAATTGATGTACCATCAGGCCGAGATAGGTCTCCGGCCCCGACTTCCACTTGTCCTTCAGCCGCACGCCGTCCAGCCCGCGGAAATCGATCTTGTCGAAGGCGCCGGTGATGGCATCGAAGCCGGTCGCGAAGATGATGATGTCGAATTCGAACTCGCGCTCGCTGGTCTTGATGCCCGTGGGCGTGATGCGCTCGATCGGCGTCGCCGTGATGTCGATCAGCTCGACATTGTCGCGGTTATAGACCTCATAATAATGAGTCTCGAGCGGCAGGCGGCGGGTGCCAAAACCGTGGTTCCTCGGGATCAGCTTCTCCGCGACCTTCGGGTCCTTGACGCGCTGGCGGATTTTCCGCGCGACGAAATCGCTGATGGTTGCGTTGGCTTTGCGGTCGATCAGGATGTCCTTGAAGTTACCCTGCCAGATGCCGAAGCCGCGTTCGCCATAGAGCTTCTCATAAAAGGCCTCGCGCACTTCGTCGGAAACCTCGAATGCGCCGCGCGGGTCGGGCGTGTGGATGAAACAGGCGAAGGTCTCCTGGCATCGGGCGAACATCTCGGGATAGCCGGCCTTGATCCTTGCTTGCGTCTCGGCATCGATCTTGCCGTTGTGCAGCGGTGCGCACCAGTTCGGCGTGCGCTGGAACACGGTGAGATGGCCGACCTCGCTGGCGACGGTCTGGATGGTCTGCACGCCGGTCGCGCCGGTGCCGATCACGGCGACGCGCTTGCCGGCGAAATCCACCTTCTCCTTCGGCCAGCGCGCGGTGTGAAAGCTCTGCCCCTTGAAACTGTCGACGCCCTCGATGCGCGGCAGCGTCGGCGTCGATAGCGGCCCGATCGCGGTGATCAGAAACCGCGTCGAATGGCGGCTGCCGTCCTCCAGCGTGATGGTCCAGCTTCGCGTGGCCTCGTCGTAGATTGCCGTGGTGACGCGGCTCCTGAACTGGATGTCGCGGCGGAGATCGAACTTGTCGGCGACATGTTTGCAGTAGCGCAGCGTTTCCGGCTGGCCGGCGAAATGCTCGGACCATTCCCATTCGTCCAGCAACTCCTTCGAGAAGGAGTAGCCGTAGGAATAGCTCTCGGAATCGAAGCGCGCGCCGGGATACCTGTTCCAGTACCAGGTGCCGCCGACCTCGGTGCCGGCCTCGAACACCCGCACCTTCAATCCCAGTTCGCGCAGCCGGTAGAGCTGATACATGCCCGACAGCCCGGCGCCGACGACGATGGCGTCGAAATCAAGGCCGGAGGTGGGGTTTGGCGGCGAGGCGGACACCTGGCGATTCTCCCGAAATTTGCGACTTGGCCAATGATTTGTCCAAAGCTTTACCCAAGGCTAGCCGGTCTTTTCGGCGCGAACAAACCCCGCATCCATGCGCGGCAAGCGTGCAGGGTTGCACCAGCGTGCAGCCTTTGACTAGCAGGCGGCTCCCGCCTTATCGTCGCGGGCGACGATCGTCCCTGAAAGCGGCGACGAGGGAGCGGAACGATGGCCCAGGCGCTGCAAAGCCGGCTTCAATCGATCGATGTCAGCGATCCCAAACTCTACCAGGAAGACACCTGGCGGCCGCTGTTTGCCCGGTTGCGCCGCGACGATCCCGTGCATTATTGCGAGACATCGGCTTACGGGCCCTATTGGTCGGTGACGCGCTATGACGACATCTTTGCCGTCGAGCTCGACCACGAGACCTATTCGTCGGCGTCAGAGCTCGGCGGCATCCAGGTCGCCGACCAGCCGAAGGGGCAGGAGCGTCCCAACTTCATCCGCATGGATCCGCCGGGCCATACCGCGCAGCGCCGCACGGTCGCGCCCATCGTGGCGCCGTCGAATCTTGCCAATTTCGAGCGGCTGATCCGCGAGCGCACGTCCGCGGTGCTCGACGCGCTGCCGAGGAACGAGGTCTTCGACTGGGCCGAGCGCGTCTCGGTCGATCTCACCAACATGATGCTGGCGACGCTGTTCGACTTTCCCTGGGAAGACCGGATGAAGCTGACCTGGTGGTCGGATGTCGCGATCGCCAATATCAACTCACCCGATGCGGTGGTGCATTCCGAGGATGAGCGCACCGCCGAGCTCATCAACATGGGCGGCTATTTCCGCTCACTGTGGAACGCGCGGGTCGACGCGCCGCCGGCCTTCGACCTGATCTCGATGATGGCGCATTCGCAAGCCACGCGGAATATGGATGCGCGCGAGTTCATCGGCAATGTCGGGCTTCTGATCGTCGGCGGCAACGACACCACGCGCAATTCGATGAGCGGCGGGCTGCTGGCGCTCTGCGAGAATCCGGAGCAGCTCGAGCTGGTCACCGCGCGGCGCGAGCTGATCCCGAACCTCGTCTCCGAGATCATCCGCTATCACACGCCGGTGCTGCACATGCGCCGTACCGCGCGCCGCGATACCGAGCTTTGCGGGCGCAGGATCGCGGCGGGAGACAAGGTCGTGATGTGGTACATCTCCGGCAACCGCGACGACGACAAGATCGAGCGCGCCGATGAATTCATCATCGATCGTGCCAAGCCGCGGCAGCATCTCGCCTTCGGCGCCGGCATCCATCGCTGCGTCGGCGATCGCCTCGCCGAGCAGCAATTGCGAATTCTCTGGGAGGAGGTTCTCAAGCGCGAGCTGCGCTTCGAGGTCGCCGGCCCGGTCAAGCGCCTTTATTCGAATTTCATCCGCGGCATCCGCTCGCTGCCGGTGAGGATGGTGAATTGATGTCTTTCGGTCATTGCGAGCGCAGCGAAGCAATCCAGCTCGCCGCTTGCGGAGGCGTGGATTTCTTCGTCGCTTCGCTCCTCGCAATGACGACGGAAGGAGGGGAGGAAAGTCGATGAAGCAACCTTGCGTGTACATCGTGGCGAGCAAGCGCCACGGAACGCTTTACACCGGCGTTACCGCGAACCTGCCAAAGCGAGCCTACGTGCATCGTGAAGGACTGATGAAGGGGTTTTCCAAGAAGTACGGCTGCAAGATGCTGGTCTGGTATGAAGTGCATGAAAGTATGATCGAAGCTATCGCGAGAGAAAAGCAGATCAAGGCAGGAAGCCGAACCAAGAAGCCGAGCCAAGAAGCTTGCGTTGATCGAAGCGCTAAACCCCGAATGGACCGACCTCTACGAGTCATTGATATGATCCTGCCCGAACCCATCCACGTCATTGCGAGGAGCGAAGCGACGAAGCAATCCATTGACACCGAGTATGCGGAGCGATGGATTGCTTCGCTTCGCTCGCAATGACGGAAGAGAGAATGACAGCGAACAAACACGACCCCGTAGACGTCCTGATCATCGGCGCCGGCGCTTCCGGCGCCGCGGTCGCCTGGTCCCTGGCCGACACCAAGATGCACATCCTCTGCCTCGACCAGGGCGGCTGGATGAAGCCATCCGAATATCCAAGCACCGGGCGCGACTGGGAAGCGAAATTCTACGGCGACTGGGCGACCAGCCCGAATATCCGCGGCCGGCCCGAGGACTATCCGATCAATGACGACCACTCGCCGATCAAGGTCGTCAACTTCAACGCCGTCGGCGGCTCGACCATCATGTACACGGCGCACTGGCCGCGGCTGCATCCGTCCGACTTCAAGGTGAAGACGCTCGACGGCGTCGCCGACGACTGGCCGATCGATTACGACGCGCTCACGCCGTTCTTCGAGGAGAACGACCGGATGATGGGCGTCTCGGGCCTCTCGGGCGATCCGCAGTCGCCGCTGACGCATCCGCCGATGCCGCCGCAGCCGCTGGGACTTTCCGGCCCGTTGATCGGCAAGGCCATGAACAAGCTCGGCTGGCACTGGTGGCCGTCGGACACGACGGTCGCGACCACCGACTACGAGGGCAGGGCGCGCTGCATCAATCTCGGTCATTGCACGCCGGCCTGCGCGCAAGGCGCGAAGGCCTCGACCGACATTACCTATTGGCCGCATGCGATCCGCGCCGGCGTCGAGCTCAAGACGCATTGCCGCGTGCGCGAGATCACGACCAATGAGCACGGCATGGCCTCCGGCGTCGTCTATTACGACCAGGATGGTGTCGAGCAGTTCCAGCCGGCCGAAGTCGTTATCATCGCCTGCAACGGCGTCGGCACGCCGCGGCTGTTGCTCAATTCCGCGTCGGGCAAATTTCCGAACGGGCTCGCCAATTCTTCCGGCCTTGTCGGCAAGAATCTGATGTTCCATCCCTATGCGCAGATCTACGGCTTCGTAAAGGAGCCGACCGACTCCAATCGCGCGCCGCCGACCTGCCTGTGGAGCAAGGAGTTTTATGACACCGACCTGTCGCGCGGCTTCGTGCGCGGCTATGGCGTGCAGTTCGGCCGCGGCGCGGGGCCGGTGTTCGAGGCGGTTGCGAGCGAGCAGAAGGGCATCCTGCCGTGGGGCAAGGACCATCACCGCGTCTTCCGCAAGCTCAATGGGCATCGGCTGCACTTCTCCGCGATCTGCGAGGACCTGCCGGAGGAGCACAACCGCGTCACGCTCGATCCCGTGCTCAAGGACGGCCACGGCATCCCGGCGCCCAAGATCGACTACACCATCAGCGAGAACTCGAGGAAGATGATGGAGCATGCGCTGGCGCATGGACGCGAGTTCCTCGAGACCGCGGGCGCCACCGACATCTGCACCAATTCACCGATTCCCTGGGGCGGCTGGCATCTGCTCGGCACCGCGCGCCTGGGCACGGATCCGCAGCGCTCCGTGGTGAACGAATGGGGCCGCTCGCATGACGTGAAGAACCTCTTCATCGTCGACGGCAGCATCTTCGTCACTTCCGGCGGCGTCAACCCGACATCCACCATTCAGGCTCTCGCGCTCTACATCGCCGACCAGATGAAGCAGCGCCTCGCCAATCTCTTCGATTGAGGATTGAAAATGATCGTCGAAAAGTCTCTCACCTCGGCGCAGCGCGACGATCTGCGGGTGATATCGGGCATGATGATCCCCGAAAGCAGCGAATACAAAGTGCCCGGGGCCGATGACGTCGCGATCCAGGGCGATATATTGGCCACCCTCGGCCGCGACACCAGGATGGTTTCCACAGCGCTAGACCACATCGCGCGGCTTGCGGCAAAGCCGCTGGCCGCGCTCGACGACATCAGGCGAGAAGCCGTGGTAACGGAGTTCCGTGTGAGCGGCGGGCTACCTGCCGCCACGCTCGCCCGCGTCATCCTGCAATGCTACTACCGCGACGACCGCGTGCTGCGCTCGCTGGGACTGGAGCTGCGCGCGCCATTTCCGAAGGGGCATGTATTGCCCGAGGGCGACTGGTCGCTGCTCGATTCGGTAAAGGCAAGGCCGACAAAATTGAGAGGGGCGAAAATAGGACGATAACTCCATCCCTCATCCCGAAGAGCGCGCACGGGCGTGCGTCTCGAAGGGTGGGCCACGGGCCTCATGGTTCGAGACGCGCGAAGTCGGCTCCTCACCATGAGGGGCCTGATGCAGCAAGTTCGGGGAATGACGGGTAGATCGCCACCGTCGTCACCTATATCCGCAATAGCTGGGGGCGACGCGGCAACACCAGTGTCGGCGGAAACAGTGCGAGCGCTGCGCACAAGGGTGACGGGCACGGGCGACTGGCGGGCCGTCTTGTCCGGTTCGGTTGATTCTCTTTTTAATTGCAGGATAACAATATTCACTTCAAAATTGGGTGGCGATGCCGCATGATTTCGGCGGCGCGCGAACCGTCTGTCCACGCACCTCTCTGGGTCCGAACCCGTTCATGGAGAACCAGCGTGAGTGATGAAGCCCTTCCGAATTCGCCGGCCCAGGTCGCGCAAGCGGCGGCGGCCTTTCGATGGGATGAAGGCAAGGCCGAAGCGGGCATCGGAATCGCGCTGTCCGGCGGCGGTTTCAGGGCCATGCTGTTTCATGCCGGTGCGTTGGCCCGCATGAACGAATTGGGATTGCTGTCGAAAGCGAAGCGCATTTCAAGCGTGTCCGGCGGGTCGATCATCTCGGGTCATCTCGCGCTTTCGTGGAGCATGCTTGGTGCAGTCGATGGAAATGGCACCTATGCGAATTTCAAGGTCGTCGTGGTCGATCCGATCCTGGCGTTCTCGCGCAAGAAAATTGACGTGGTCGACGCCTTGACGGGTCTCTTGCCATGGACGTCGGCATCCGAGCAGGTGGCGAAGAGCTACGATGAATATCTCTTCAACGGCAGGACGCTGCAGGACACACCCGATACCCCGCGTTTCGTGTTCTGTGCGACCAATCTGCAGACCGGCGTGCTGTGGCGCTTCGCCAAGCCCTATGCCGGCGACTATGTCGTCGGCCATATCGATCATCCGGCCATACCGGTCGCGCACGCGGTCGCCGCCTCGTCGGCATTTCCGCCGGTGCTCTCGCCATTCCTGCTGCAACTGCCTCCGGGAAGTTTCAAGAGCTGGCCGGAAGGACCAACTCTGTCGCCGGTTGAGCTGGATGCATTCCGCGCCAGGGTTATCCTTTCGGACGGCGGCGTCTACGACAATCACGGCATCGAGCCGATCGTTAAACGCTATCTGACCAATTTTGTCAGCGACGGCGGGGCGCCGTTCGAGCGAACCGCATCCCTGCAGATCGACTGGATCAGCCAGCTCCGCCGCATCCTTGATGTCACCGACAACCAGGTAAGGGCGTTGCGCCGGCGTACCCTGATCGACCGGTTTGTCCAGGGCAGGAAGATCGGTGACGAGGGCAAGCTCGACCCGAACGGCGATGCCCGCATGGGCGCCTATTGGGGCATCGACACCGATCCCGGCAAAGTGAAGCCGCCGGCCGCACCGGCATCGCTGCCCTGTAATCCGGCTGTGACTCACAAGCTGGCCCATCTCGGCACCCGGCTCAGCGACCTCGGCGACCTCGCGTCGAAACAGGTGATCAATTGGGGTTATGCGGTGTGCGATGGAAGTCTGCGTGCCAATTACGTCGGGCCGATGCATGTGACGCCGCCACAGCTTCCTTATCCGGATGCGCCGCTCGCCTAGGTGGTCTCGGGCCCTTGGCCTTGCGCGCCCACGCCCGCGTAACCATCTGACAGGCCCTGAAGGAATTTGTGCCATGTTGGATTCTACCGCAGAGATTGCCGCCGACGGGCTGTCGGCGGCCGGAAACGAAGCTGCCCCCATCAACGACCAGCCGCTGCTGGACGCCTATTCCAACGCGGTGATCGACGTGACCGAACGCGTCGGTCCTGCTGTCGTACGCGTGGAGACCGGGCCGAAAGCGGGCAACGCACGCGAGCGCGGCGGGCTTGGCTCCGGCATCGTCATCTCGCCCGATGGACTGGTGCTGACCAACAGCCACGTCGTGGGCTCGGCCAAGGAGATACGGCTGCGGGACATCGAGGGTTTCGTCACCGACGCGCAGGTGCTCGGCGCCGATCCCGACACCGATCTGGCGCTGCTGCGTGCCAACGGTGCGCGCGAGCTGCGCCATGCCGCGCTCGGCAACTCCAGGCGGCTGCGCCGCGGCCAGCTCGTGGTCGCGATCGGCAACCCGCTCGGCTTTGAATCGACGGTGACGGCGGGCGTCGTGTCCGCGCTCGGCCGCTCGATCCGCTCGGTCTCCGGGCGCACCATCGAGGACGTGATCCAGACCGACGCCGCGCTCAACCCCGGCAATTCCGGCGGCGCGCTGGTGTCGTCGAACGCCGAGGTCATCGGCGTCAACACCGCCATCATCAACGGCGCGCAGGGCATCTGCTTTGCGGTTGCCAGCAATACCGCGCAATTCGTGCTGTCGGAGATCATCCGCCACGGCTATGTCCGCCGCGCCTATATCGGGGTGTCCGGGCAGACCGCGCCGGTGCCCCGGCGCCACGCGGTCGTGGCCGGCGTCAAGAACAAGATGGGCGCGCTCTTGATGAACATCGAGCCGGACGGGCCGGCGGCGCAGGCCGGCCTGCTGCCCGGCGATGTCGTGATCCGGCTCGACAACGTCGACATCAACGGCGTCGACGACCTGATCCGCGTGCTCGACCGCGACCGCATCGACCGGACGCTGCAAATGGACGTGCTGCGGCTCGGCCGCTTGCGCGGGATCGATATCCATCCGGTGGAGCGGAAGCCGGCGAAGGCGGCAGGCTAAGCTTTAGCAGCGACGGAAGTGCACCTCTCCCCTTGTGGGAGAGGTCGGATTGCATCGGCAGATGCAATCCGGGTGAGGGGTTTGTCTCCACGAGCGAGATGTCGCTCGTGGACAGAACCCCTCATCCGGCGCTTCGCGCCACCTTCTCCCACAAGGGGAGAAGGGAAGCATTACTCCGCCGCCGCCGCGAACCTGCTGTTTTCGAGATCGCCTTCCAGCCGCGCTTTCTCGGCCGCGGCCTTCCTGATGTTCTCCTCCTTGACGTGGCCGTAGCCGCGGATCGTCTCGGGAATGCGCGCGATTTTCGTGAGCAGGGGAATCTGCTCCGGCTTCAGCCCACCCGTGCGCTGGTCGATCATCGCGAAATAATCCTCGACCAGCGTCCGCTCGGTCCTGCGCTCGACGGTGCGCCCGAACGGATCGAACGCGGTGCCTCGCAGGAATTTCAGTTTGGCCAGCCAGCCGAACGCGCCCAGCATCCAGCCGCCATATTCCTTCTTCATCAGCCGGCCGCTCTTGTCGCGTTTGGCGAAGATCGGCGGCGCGAGGTAGAATTTAAGCTGGAAGTCGCCGTCGAACTTGTCCGACAGTTTTTTCGCAAAGCTGCCGTCGGTGTAGAGCCGGGCGACCTCGTACTCGTCCTTGTAGGCCATCAGCTTGAACAGGTTTTTGGCGACGGCTTCGGTGAGCTCTGCGGAGGAGGGCGCTGCGGCGCTCTCCGCCTTGCGCACCTTGTCGACCGCCGCGAGATAGCGGTCGGCATAGGCCTTGTCCTGATAACTCCTGAGAAATTCCGCGCGCAGCGCGATCTGCTCGTCCAGCGTCTTCACCGACGCCGTGGCGCGGGCGCGGAATTGCAGCACGCTCTTGATGCGCGACATGTCGTGCGCGGCGAGCCGCCCCCAGGTGAAGGCCTGCTTGTTCATCTCGATTGCGGCGCCATTGATCTCGATGGCGCGGAGCAGGGCTTCGAGCGAGAGCGGGATCGCGCCCTTCTGGAACGCAAAGCCCAGCATGAACGGATTGGTCGCGATGCTGTCGCCCATCAAGGTCGCGGCCATGCCGGTGGCGTCGATGATTTCCAGATTGCGCTCGCCGATGGCGTCGCGCAGCGTCGTCTGCATCGCGCCCAGCTCGAAATCGATGTCGGGGTTCTGGACGAAACTCGCGGTCGGCTGCAGGTCGGCGTTCACGAAGGCTTTGGTGACGCCGCGGTCCACTCGACTGAGCGCGGTGGCGCCCGCCGACACCACCATGTCGCAGCCGAGGATGAGGTCGGCGCCGCCATTGGTGATGCGGACGGTCAAGAGATCTTCCGCTTTGGCGGCGATGCGGACGTGGCTCATGACCGCGCCGTTCTTCTGCGACAACCCGGTGAAGTCGAGCGCCGAGCAACCCTTGCCGTCGACATGCGCGGCCATGCCGAGCAGCGCGCCGACGGTGATGACGCCGGTGCCGCCGATGCCGGTGACGAGGATGTTGTAGGGCTTGTCGAGGGTCGGCGCCGCCGGCAGCGGCAGGTCGGCAAAGAGCTGGCCGGAATCCACCGCCGAATTGTTCAGCCGCTTGAGCGAGCCGCCGTGCACGGTCACAAAGCTCGGGCAGAATCCCTCGACGCAGGAATAGTCCTTGTTGCAGTTCGACTGGTCGATCTGGCGCTTGCGCCCGAACTCGGTGTCGAGCGGCTGCACCGAGACGCAGTTCGAGGTCTGCGAGCAGTCGCCGCAGCCTTCGCAGACCAGATCGTTGATGAAGACGCGCTTGGGCGGATCGGGATAAAGCCCGCGCTTGCGGCGGCGGCGCTTCTCGGCGGCGCAGGTCTGGTCGTAGATCAGCGCCGTGAGCCCCTTGATCTCGCGGAGCTCGCGCTGCACGGCGTCCAAGTCGCGGCGGTGATGGATCGTTGCCCCCGCCGGGAAATAATTAGCGGGGTATTTGCCGGGATCGTCGGAGACGATGGCGAGCCGCTTGGTGCCTTCGGCAGCGACCTGGTGCGCGATCTGCGAAACGTTGAAGCCGCCTTCGGCCGGCTGGCCGCCGGTCATGGCGACCGCGTCGTTGTAGAGGATCTTGTAGGTGATGTTGACGCCGCTCACCGCCGCGGCGCGGAGCGCCAGCAGGCCCGAATGGGTATAGGTGCCGTCGCCGAGATTCTGGAAGATGTGCTGCTCGCTGGTGAAGGGCGCCTGTCCGATCCAGTTCGCGCCTTCGGCGCCCATGTGGGTGATGGTCGCGGTGCGGCGCGAGGGGATCGACAGCGCCATCCCGTGGCAGCCGATGCCGGCCATGGCGCGGCTGCCTTCGGGCAGCCTGGTCGAGGTGTTGTGCGGACAGCCCGAGCAGAAGAACGGCGTTCGCTGCAGCGAGATCGCGGCCTGTCCGGTCGCCGGCCGGTCGAAGGCCTCCAGCCGCGCCAGCCGCTGTTCGAGCAGCGGGCTCTGATGCCCGAGCCGGCGCAGCCGCGCCACCAGCGCCGCCGCCACGACGGTCGGATTGAGCTCGCCCTCGCTCGGCAGCAGCGGCGCACCGCTTTCGTCGCGCTTGCCGACAATGCCCGGACGCTTTCCGGCGTCGACATTATAAAGAATGCGCATGAGCTGGTCTTCGATGAAGCCGCGCTTCTCCTCGACCACCAGAATGTCCTGCAGCCCTTCGGCAAAACGCTTCGCGCCGCTTTCTTCCAGCGGCCAGGTCATCGCGACCTTGTAGATGCGCAAGCCCAGCGCCTCCGCGTCGCGATCGCTGATGCCGAGATCAGCCATCGCCTGCCGGAGGTCCAGATAGGCCTTGCCGGTGGCGACGATGCCAAGCCGCGCCGGCTTGCCGTCGAGCACGATCCGGTCGAGCCGGTTGGCGCGCGCGAAGGCCTTCACGGCCTCCATCTTCGGGCCGAACAGACGCTTCTCCGCTTCCAGCGGCGGATCGGGCCAGCGGATGTTGAGCCCGCCCGGCGGCATCTCGAAATCATCGGGAATGATTACCTGCACCCGCGAGGGATCGCTGTAAATCGAGGCCGAGCTTTCGACCGTCTCGCCGATCGCCTTGAAGCCGACCCAGCAGCCGGAATAGCGTGACAGCGCAAACCCATAGAGCCCAAGATCGAGATATTCCTGCAACGTCGACGGGTTGATGATCGGCATCAAGGCCGCCGCGAACACCTGCTCGCTCTGATGGGCGAGGGTGGAGGACTGGCAACCATGGTCGTCGCCGGCGAGCGCGAGCACGCCGCCGTGGCGTGAGGAGCCGGCCGAATTGGCGTGCTTGAGCGCATCGACGGAGCGGTCGACGCCCGGGCCCTTGCCGTACCAGATGCCGAACACGCCATCGACCTTGGCGCCCGGGAACAGCCCGACCTGCTGGCTGCCCCATACCGCGGTGGCGGCGAGGTCCTCGTTCAGGCCGGGAACGAAGGCGATATCCTGCGACTGCAGGAAGGATTTGGCGCGCCACAGCGTGTGGTCGTACATGCCCAGCGGCGAGCCGCGATAGCCGGAGATAAAGCCCGCGGTATTGAGCCCGGCGGCGCGGTCGCGTTCGCGCTGCAACATGGGCAGACGGACCAGCGCCTGCACACCGGAAAGGTAGATTCGCTTGGCGTCGAGGCGATATTTGTCGTCCAGCCCCACCTGCATCAGCGTCATGTCGTTGCTCCCGTAGTCTTTTTTGGCGGACAGGCGGCCAAGCCGGCCGATGCAGCGGCGCAAGTGAAAAGCATGGGCCGTCAATGTCAATATGGCCGGGCGGCGGGTCTGCTGCGCGTAACGTCGCTGGCGCGAGGTGGAGGCGAAAAATGCGGTTCGATTCCTCACAGCGCGATCGGCCCATGCTCACCGAATAAGCACGTGCCCGCTGCCGCGCCGTCGCGCAGGTGATGGACGATCTCAGCGGCACGAGCGAACCGCCTGAAAACATGGCGGATTCCCAAGCGCGCGGCGGCGCTGCGCGATTGTACACAATGGCACGGCGCTTGCTTCGATCATCGGGCGAGTTCTTCGCGCGGGGACGCGTAAGATATGATGAAATCCAGCCGGACACCGATCGGCACCATCACCGCAGAGCCCGAGCCGATCCATCTGGATTGGTCGGCGACCGCGCTCGTCATCATCGACATGCAGCGCGACTTCATGGAGCCCGGCGGTTTCGGCGAGACGCTCGGCAACGATGTGCGCCGGCTCGCGCGCGCCGTGAAGCCGATCGCGTCCGTGCTCGCGGCGGCCCGCGATACCGGCATGCTGGTGATCCACACCCGCGAAGGCCATCTGCCCGATCTGTCGGATGCCCCGCCGGCCAAGGTCGAGCGCGGCGCGCCGTCGTTGCGGATCGGCGATCCCGGTCCGATGGGCCGCATCCTGATCCGCGGCGAAGCCGGCCACGACATCATCCCCGAGCTTTATCCGCTTCATGGCGAGATCGTCATCGACAAGCCCGGCAAGGGCGCGTTCTACGCCACCAGGCTTTCCGGCGTGCTGGAGAAACACGGTATCGAGAACCTTCTGGTGTGCGGCGTGACCACCGAGGTCTGCGTCAACACTACCGTGCGCGAGGCCAATGACCGCGGCTATCGCTGCGTCGTGATCTCGGACGGCTGCGCGTCCTACTTCCCCGAATTCCACGAGATGGGCTTGAAGATGATCAAGGCCCAGGGCGGCATCTTCGGCTGGGTCGCGGACTCGGCCGCCATTCTCGAGGCCATGCAAGCGGAGACGTCACATCATCTGAAAGCGGGAGCATCACGATGAGCGGAAGCGGGGCGGCGACGGTGAAATCCGATTTCAAGCCGGCGTTGTGGACGCCGGGAGACTGGAATGCGTTTTTCGGCTTCGGCACCAACATCCTGGTCAACATGCTGGTGCTGACCGGGCTGTTGCGCTTCGTGCTGAAGATGCCCGACAGCCTCGTGTTCGGCCGCATCCTGCCCGCGCTCGGGCTGATGATGTGCCTCTCGACCTTCTATTACGCGTT
>Ga0207707_10000481_pt1 | contig 41355 bp, 37 predicted proteins | sample KBSC83BmetaG_FD_184336 | JGI IMG/M metagenome (GOLD analysis project Ga0207707, IMG submission 184336) | Corn rhizosphere microbial communities from Kellogg Biological Station, Michigan, USA - KBS C8-3B metaG (SPAdes) (version 2) | ecosystem: Host-associated > Plants > Roots > Rhizosphere ... | reverse complement strand
GGATCGTGGAAATGGCGGGATACGCTGCGCTCCTCCCGCCCTACGCGTGTGCGTTTCTTCGATGCGCAATTCCGGACTGTGACGCGTCAAGGCAACACTCATAGTTCACCCCGCGCGGCAAGCTGCCTGATGCGATCGCCGGTGCGGCAGGCGATCGCCTGGATCGTCAGCGACGGATTGACGCCGCCGACGGTCGGGAACACCGAGCCGTCGCAGACCCACAAATTCGGGATGTCCCAACTGCGGCAGTCGGCGTTCACCACGCTCGTTTCCGGGTCGTCGCCCATCCGGGCAGTGCCGTTCAAATGACAGGTGTCGTCGTCCTCGGCCCAGATGTCGCGCGCGCCGATCGCGTCGAGGCTGCGCGTCATGTAATCGATTGAATGCCGGACCAGCGCCTTGTCGTTGTCGCACAGGGAAAACGTCACGCGCGCGATCGGCAATCCGTACTGGTCCTTCTCATCGGCCAGGGTGACGCGGTTGCGTTCCTGCGGCAGCGTCTCGCCGACGATCTTGAATCCGGCCTGGTGGTTGTACCGCTGCATCTCGCGCAGCAGCGCATCGCCCCACAAATCGTGATTGCCCGCCTGCGTGGACACCCACGCCTGCGGCAGCGGGCCCTGCGACATAAAGGCGTAACCGCCGAAAAAATCCTTGCCTTCGTCGCAGTAATTCCAGTGTTCCGTCAGCGTCAGCGAGGGCGGGCCCTTGTACCAGCGGATCTCGTCGGCCATCACGCCGTACACACCCTGATTGGTCTGCGCCATCAGGTTCTTGCCGACCAGCCCGGAGCTGTTGGCGAGCCCGTCGGGGTGCCGCGCATCGGCCGAGTTCAGCAGCAGGCGTGGCGTTTCGATCGCGTAACCCGCCACCACCACGTTGCGCGCGCGCTGGAAGCGCCAGCGTCCTTCGCGCTGGTAATGCACCCCGGTCGCGCGATCCTTGTCGTTCACGTCGATGCGACCGACCATCGCGAGGTCCCGGATTTCCGCGCCCGCCTTCACCGCGCGTGGAACCCACGTGATCAGCGCGCTCTGCTTGGCGTTGGTCGCGCAGCCGATGACGCAGAATCCGCGATACACGCAAGGATGCGCCAGCCCGCGCGGCGCCGAGATCGTGGCCAGCGGCGTTTCGGTCCACGCGATGCCCATCGCCTCACACGCCTGCGCCAGTACCCAGCCGGCCGCGTTCACTTCGTGCGCGCGATACGGATAGCGCGGGCGCTTCGGACCCCACGGATAAGTCACCGGACCCGAGATCTTCAGCGACTGCTCGACCTCGCCGTAGTAGCGCCACATCTCGCGCCAGTCCAGCGGCCAGTCGGCGCCGTAGCCGAGCAGCGTCCGGCACTTGAACCACTCCGGGCGAAACCTGAGCGACACCATCGCGAAGTGCACGGTCGAGCCGCCCACCGACTTGCCGCTGTTGTTGCTGCCGAGCTTCAGCGGATTGTCACCGTCGCAGATGCGCTCGTCGGTCCAGAACAACTTGTCCTGGTGCGTTTCATCCGACGCGAACTCCTCCAGCGGACGCCACCAGGCGCCAGCGTCCAGCGCGACCACGGAGAAACCTGCCTCGGCCAACTTGCACGCCAGCGTGCCGCCACCCGCGCCGGTGCCAACGATCACGAAATCGACCTGTTCGTCGTCGCGGTATTCGCGCATCGGCATCCAGCCGCCGACCCGCAGCGGGTCGGGCGCGCGGCCGTGCGCACCGCGCGGCGTGTGCAGCGCCTCATGCAGTGCGTGGACGCTCGCCGCACTCATGGCGGCGCTTCGTCGCCGGAATATGCCTCCGCCGCTTCCCATGGGTCGCGCCGGTTGAAATACATCCGCACGTAGCCGCGCGGGCTGGCCGGGCCGCCGAAGCCGATTTCGTTCCACGCGGTGGGGTGCGAGTAGAACGCCGCGAGGATGTCGTGCGTCACGCGCTCGCGAAAGAACAATTTGCACGGCATGCCGCCCCACTCCGGGCCGTCGAGCTTGCCGTCGTGCATGTCCCTGAGCAGCGCATCGCGCGCCGGGGCGGTGAGTAGATGGAACGCGACGCCCGCGCGGGCTTGCGCGGCCGCATCAACCGCGGCCAATCCGCGCCGCCACGCTTCGCGCAACGGCGGCAGCCGCGCGTCGCGATAACCGTCGCGATGATCTTTCGCGAGTTTGCGGTCGACCATCGCGGCAATCGGCACCCGCGCCTGCGGAGGCGATGATTGCGGCACGATGCCGTCGCAGATCGCGCGCAGGGTCAGCCATTCCTGCTGGTCCAGGAACTTCGGCGCATCGACGATCGCGAGACGCGCATCGATCACCTGGCGCGTCGCGTCGTTCCATGACGGCGTGTCGCGCTTGGCCAGCACGTCGTAACCGGGATAGCGGTCAGGCACGCGGATGCTCCTCGATCAGGCCCAGCGCCGCCAAGCCGGCCAGCGCAAGCCCGGTGAAACTCGGCGGCGCGGGAATGGGCGGGCCGTTGAGGACGTTCTGCGACCAGTTGCGCCAACCGCCCATGTTCCGGCTCACGCCGAGGACGTGGAACCCGGCGCCGAGGAATCCGACCAGCGCGGTCAGCCGCAGCCACCAGCGCGTCAGGCGGCGCGGCCGGTGCGGATGCGTCGCCGCGGTTTCCGACAGCAGCACCGCCGCGATCGGCGGCACCGTGACCGGCACGAACATGAAAGGATCGTGGTAGGCGCCGCGAAAATGCAGCAGGCCCGCTTCGCCGGACGTGACAACCAGCCCCGCCGCGGTCAGTGCCGCCAATGCGCGTCCTGCGGGCATGCCGAACACGCGCGGCGTGGCGCCGCCTTCGCTGCCGCGCAGACGTTCCGAGTAGTAGCCCAGCAATCCGGCCAGCGCGACCGCAGCGGGCGCGCCCAGCGGCGATCCGTAGAAGAGGTTCTGCCAGCAGAATCCGCCCGGTCGCTTGCCGATGTTGTAGACGTGGAAGCCCGTGCCGACCACGCCGGTCAGCGCCGCCGCGGCGTAGATCGAATCACGAACGCGATGCGCGACCTTGCGCTTGTCGCGCGTCCCGTGCGCGCTCACCGCAAGCGTCAGTGCGGAAACGACCAGCGGCGTGATCATTGCCTTGTTGTGGAACGTGCCGCGGTAATGCTCGACGCCGCTGTCCAGCAGTGTGGACGTGGCGATCAGCCCGGCCGCACGGTTGAGCCGCTGCGCCGCGGTCACCGCGGCTTCGCGCTCACGCGATTCGAAGACGTGCCGTGCCGGCCGGCGCCGCAATGCGGCCGCACCGGCGGACACCGCCAGCGCACCGAACACCGCCACGCCGGCACTTTGCCCGAGCCGCATCGAAGATTCCTTTCGCGCCGCCCGCACGCTATTTCGGCGAACACTCCTCGTGCCCGCAGCCGCACCCGCCGCGCTCGGCTTCGTCGCGCGGCACCTCATCGGTGAATTCGGTGGCGTTGCGGCAGTATTCGCTGCAATACGGATGGCCTGCCTCGACCTCGCAGGTGCATTGCTCGTGTTGGCATTTTTCCTTGATGTGATCGACTTCCATGACTTCCTCCTTGCGCTGTGGCTCCCCTGCAACGCGGCGGCCGCTAGAGCCTGTAGGGCTCCGCATCCGCATGCTTGAACGTGATGCCCGCGCCGGGCCGCGACAGGTCGGGATGCAGGCGTCCATCCACCGGCTCGGGCACGCCATCGAACAGCATCCGTTCGATGCGAACGTGATCGTGAAAATACTCGACGTGGCGTGATGCCCGCGTCGCGCACGCCGGGTGCATGTGCAGCGCCGGCGCGCAATGCGCGGACAGCGGAACATGGAACGCGTCGCACAACGCGGCGGCGCGGAGATAGCCGGTGATGCCGCCGCAGCGCGTGGCGTCGGCCTGCAGCACGTCGACCGCCTGCGATTCCAGCATTCGCCTGAAGTAACCGGCGTCGTAACCGTACTCGCCGGCAGCGATGTCCATGCCGGCCGGTGCGCGGTCGCGCAACACGCGCAGCCCGTCGAGGTCATCCGACGAAACGGGTTCCTCGAACCAGCTCACGTCGTATTCCCGTGCGAACACCTGCGCCATGCGCAACGCCTGCTTGCGCGCGTACGCGCCGTTGGCGTCCACGAACAACTGGACGTCATCGCCGATCGCCTTGCGTGCCACCTTCGCGCGCGCGGCGTCGCGTCGGGGTTCCCGCCCGACCTTCATCTTCACCATCGCGATCCCGTCATCGGCCCAGCCGCCGAGCTGTTCGCGCAACTGTGCGTCGGAGTAGGAGGTGAAGCCGCCGCTGCCGTACACCGGAATGGCCTCGCGGGCCGAACCCAGCAACTTCACCAGCGGCACGTCCAGCAATTTCGCTTTCAAATCCCACAACGCGTTGTCGATCGCCGAGATCGCCATGGATGCGACGCCGCGGCGGCCGATATTGCGGACCGCCGCGGCCATCGCCCACCACACCCCGGGAATGTCCATCGCGTCTCGACCTTCGATCACGTCCGCCAGCCTGTCGTGGATCAGGACCTGCGTGGCCTTGTCGGCGTAGCTGTAACCGATGCCGCGCTTGCCGCCGGCGTCGATCTCCACCAGCACCAGCGTGGTTGCATTCCATTCCAGCGTGCCGTCGGATTCGGGGGCATCGGTCGGCACCTCGTATGCACTCGCCCTCGCCTTGCCGAGCGCGATGGCTTCCATCGTTCAACTCTTCTTGTGGCCGGGGAACAACGTGGCCCAGGTTTCGCGCGTCGATTGGCGCAGCATCGCGTTGGTGCCGGTGTCGCCCTTCAGCATGGACTCGGCGAAAGCCTTGGCCTGCTTGAACGTGATGTGCGGCGGCAGCGGCGGCACTTCCGGATCGGTGATCGCCTCGATCACGCACGGGCGATCGGCGTTCAACGCCTCGTCCCACGCCGGACCGATCTGCTCGGGCCGGTTCACCATGATGCCCTTCAGGCCGATCAGTTCGGCGTAGCGGGCGTAGGGAAAATCGATCACGTGCTGCGAGGCGTCGTATTTCGGATCGCCTTCCATCACGCGTTGCTCCCAGGTCACCTGGTTCAAATCGCCGTTGTTCAGCACCATGATGATCAGGCGCGGGTCCGCCCACTCTTTCCAGTAATCCTTGATGGTGATGAGTTCCGCATTGCCGTTCATCTGCATCGCGCCGTCGCCCACCAGCGCGATCGCCACCCGATCGGGGAACGCGAACTTGGCTGCGATCACGTACGGCACGCCGGGGCCCATCGTGGCGAGCCCGCCGGACAGCGACGCCATCATCCCGTCGCGGATCTTCAGGTCACGTGCGTACCAGTTGGCGGCCGAACCCGAATCGGAAGAAAGAATGCAATTCTCCGGGAGCTTCGGCGACAGCTCCCAGAACACGCGCTCGGGATTGATCGGTTCAGCCTCGACCATCGCGCGCGCTTCCAGCACCTGCCACCACTCCTTGACATTCTTTTCGATCGTGGCGCGCCATTCGCGGTCGGCCTTGCGCTGCAAGCGCGGGATCAGCGCCTGCAGCGTCGCCTTGGCGTCACCGACCAGGTTGATCTCCATCGGATAGCGGATCGAAAGCATCGCGGGGTCGATGTCGATCTGCACCCCGCGCGCCTGACCTTCCTTGGGCAGGAATTCGGAATACGGAAAGCGCGAGCCGATCATCAGCAGCGTGTCGCACTCGGCCATCAAGTCCCAGCTCGGCTTGGTCCCGAGCAAACCGATCGAACCGGTGACGAAGGGCAACTCGTCCGGCAGCGCGGCCTTGCCCAGCAGCGCCTTGGCGACACCCGCGCCGAGCAGCTCGGCGACCTCGATCACTTCCTCGCGCGCGCCGAGCGCGCCGGCACCCACCAGGATCGCCACCTTGCTGCCCGCGTTCAGCAGATCGGCGGCTTGCTGCAGGTCGTGCTCGGTCGGCACCACGTGCGGTGCGCGATAACCGAGGCCCGAGTGTACGGTGCCATGTTTGCGCGGCGGCTTCTCGACGGCTTCGGCTTCCTGGAGATCGTTGGGAACGATGATGCAGGTGACTGCACGTTTGGATATCGCGATCCGCATTGCACGGTCCACCACGTGCCGCACCTGCGCGGGCACGGTGACCAGCTCGACGTATTCGGACGCGACGTCCTTGAACAGCGTGGTGAGGTCCACTTCCTGCTGGTACTGGCCGCCCAGCGCCGAGCGCGCCTGCTGGCCCACGATCGCGACCACCGGCATGTGGTCCAGCTTGGCGTCGTACAACCCGTTCAACAAATGGATGGCGCCGGGCCCGGAGGTCGCCATGCATACCCCCACTTCGCCGGTGAACTTCGCGTGTGCGCAGGCCATGAACGCGCACATTTCCTCGTGGCGCGCGCGCACCAGTTCGATCTTGCCGTCGGCGCGGTTCATCGCGCCCATCAAGCCGTTGATGCCGTCGCCCGGGTAACCGTAGATGCGGTGTACGCCCCACTCCGCGAGGCGCTCGATGATGAAATCGCCGACCAGCGTCGCCATGGCCGATTCCTTTCGTTGCGACAAACGGGGATCATGCGCGGCAGCCAATGAAGCGTGCGTGAAGCCATTCATGTACGGGAATCCGTCTGCCGCGCGCGAAACGCTTTCCGCCGGGTCGAAATAATTTCCTCGTCGAATGGCCCGGTTTGCATGAATGAACGCCCCTGCGATCCAGCTTTGTACGTGCAAGCACGTTTGCACGCATCTTGCATAGCCGCGGCCCACCATCGTCGGGAGGAAGGACCCTTGAACCCGAACCCGCTTCGCATAGGAATCGTCGGCGCCGGCAATTGCGCATCCTCGCTGGTGCAGGGCCTCACCTATTACCGCGACGCGGCCGACGATGCCGTGATCCCTGGTTTGATGAACCCGCGCGTCGGGCGTTACCACGTGCGCGACGTGGAAGTCGCCTGCGCGTTCGACATCCATGCGGGCAAGGTCGGGCGCGACTTGGCCGAAGCACTGCAATGCGAACCCAACTGCACGCGGATCTTCGCCGAGCTCCCGCGCACCGGCGTGCGCGTGCGACGCGGGCCGACGCTGGACGGCCTGGGTATTTACCTGCGCGACGACATCGCGGAATCGGATCTGCCGCCGGTGGACGTGGCAGACACGCTGCGCCGCGCGCGCACCGACATCGTGGTGTCGTACCTGCCGGTCGGCTCGCAGCGCGCCACCGAGTACTACGCCGAACAGGCGCTGGCCGCAGGCTGCGCATTCGTCAATTGCATTCCGGTGTTCATTGCCTCGGATGAATCCTGGCAGCGCCGCTTCGAACGCGCACGCCTGCCGCTGTTGGGCGACGACATCAAGAGCCAGGTCGGCGCGACCATCGTGCACCGCGTGCTCGCAAGCCTGTTCCGCGATCGCGGCGTCAAGCTCGACCACACCTACCAGCTCAACTTCGGCGGCAATTCCGATTTCAAGAACATGCTGGAGCGCGAGCGGCTGGTTTCCAAGAAGCTTTCCAAGACGCGTTCGGTGACGAGCCAGGTCGACGTCGCGCCCGACAGCATCCACGTCGGGCCGAGCGATCACGTCGAATGGCTGACCGACCGCAAGATGGCGTACATCCGTCTCGAAGGCACCGCCTTCGGCGGCTCGCCGTTGTCGATCGAGCTGAAGCTGGACGTGTGGGATTCGCCCAATTCCGCCGGCGTCGTGATCGACGCGGTGCGCTGCGCCAAGCTGGCGATGGATCGCGGGATCGGCGGCGCGATCGTCGGCCCGTCGGCGTACTTCATGAAATCGCCGCCGCACCAGTTTCCCGATCACGTCGCCCTCAACCTGACGCGCGAATTCATCGCCGCGCAAACGACCAGGAAGGCCGCGCCCGCCAAGGGCGAGAGAACGGAAGCCCTGCATGAAGACGCCCGGCATCAAAACGACCTGCACCAAGACGCGATTCCTGATGGTGCGGCACGCCACGTGCGCGCACACTGAAGACACTTTGCTCGGCAGGGTGCTGGATGCGCCGCTCGACGCGCGGGGCGAACGCCAGGCGCAGGCCTTGGCTGCGCGCCTGCGCCGCGAAGCACCGCTGCGGGTGGAATGCAGTCCGCGCCGGCGCACGCTGCAGACCGCGACAGCAATCGCGCAGCATGCGCGCTGCGAGGTGCGCGTCGCACCGCCGCTGGACGAACTGGATTTCGGCCGCTGGGCGGGCCTCACCTTCGCGCAACTCGAAAGCGATGACGGCTGGCGGCGCTGGAACGAACACCGCGACCGCGCGCGCACGCCGGCCGGCGCCCGCATCCGCACGCTGCAACGCAGCCTCAACCGCTACCTCGCCGCGCTCGCCGAAACCTGCGTCGGCGCCACGCTGGTGCTGGTGACGCACGCGGAAATCATCCGTTCGCTGGTGCTGCACTGCCTCGGCGCGCCGGCCAGCGACTACCCGCGCTTCGCGATCGACCCCGCATCGATCACGCGCTTCTCGGTGGATGCCGAAGGCGTGCACGTCGAAGCCGTCAACGAATCGGCCCTGCCATGAAGCCGGTGCTGTCATGGAACCCGCCGCCATGAAGCTCGTCATCTTCGGATTGACGATCAGTTCGTCGTGGGGCAATGGCCACGCGACCTTGTGGCGCGGCATGTGCAAATCGCTGGGCCGGCTCGGCGCGGACGTGATGTTTTTCGAACACGACGTGCCGTACTACGCGCAGCAGCGCGATTGCGCAGCGCCCGAAGGCGCGACGCTGGTGTTGTACGACGACTGGCAGGCCATCCGCCCCCGCGTTCGGCGTGAACTGCACGGCGCCGACGTCGCGATCGTCACTTCGTATTGCCCGGATGCACGCCCGGCGCACGCGGAAATCCTAGAAGCCGCGCGACCGCTGGGCGTGTTCTACGACCTCGATTCGCCGGTGACGGTCGCGGCGGCGCGCGACGGCAAGCTGCTGCCGTACCTCGGCGCCCGCGGCCTGCGCGACTACGACCTGGTGCTGAGCTACGCCGGCGGGCCCACGCTGCACGCGTTGCAGGAGATCCTGCACGCGCGCAATGCGCACCCGCTTTACGGCCACGTCGATCCCGCCCTGCACCGCCCGGTCGCGCCGTCGCCCGCCTACCGTTCGGACCTGTGCTGGCTCGGCACGTATGCCGCTGACCGCCAGCGCGCGCTCGAAGCGCTGTTCGTGGACGCCGCGCGTGCGCGTCCGCAGGCGCGCTTCACGCTGGCCGGCGCGCAGTACCCGTTCGATTTTCCGTGGCACGACAACATCTGGTTCATCCGGCACCTGCCGCCCTCGGAACACGCCGCGTTCCTGTGTTCGTCGCGACTCGCGTTGAACGTGACCCGCGCCGCGATGGCACGCGCGGGCTGGTGCCCGTCCGGACGGCTGTTCGAAACCGCGGCCTGCGCCGTGCCGGTCGTCAGCGACGACTGGCCGGGGCTGTCCGAGTTCTATCGACCCGGCGACGAAATCCTGCTGGCGCACGACACCGAAGACACGCTCGCGGCGATGGATCTTTCCGATGCCGAATTGAAGCGCATCGGCGAAGCCGGCCGTGCACGCACGCTTGCTTCGCACACCTCGATGCATCGCGCACGCGAGTTGCTGCGGCTGCTGGAAACGGCAGCAATCCCGGCGCGATCCCGGCGCACCGAGGCGTCGTTCGCCGAAGCGGGGGTGCCGTGATGTGGGGCATCATCCCGGCCGCAGGCCGCGGCAGCCGCATCCAGCCGCTGGCGTTTTCCAAGGAGTTGCTGCCGCTGGGCAAGACGCTGCGCGATCGCGCGCTGCGGCCCTGCGCGGTCGCCGAATACCTGCTCGACCGGATGCTCGCCGGCGGCGCCGACAAGCTGTGCATCGTGATCGGCGCCGGCAAATCCGACATCGTCGAATATTTCGGCGGGCAGTTCGGCGACGCGCAACTCGCCTACGTGGTGCAGCCTTCGCCGAGCGGCTTGTGCGATGCGATCTTCCGCGCCGCGCCGCTGCTCGGCGATGGCGAATGCGTGGCCGTCGGCTTGCCCGATACCGTGTGGTTTCCGGAAGACGGCTTGGCCGCACTGCCGGACGACACGCTTTCGTTCCTGTTGTTCCCGGTGTCGCACCCCGAACATTTCGACGCGGTGCTGCTGGATGAGTGCCACGGACGGCCGAATCGCCCGAAGGGTGAGTGCCACGGACGGCCGAATCGCCCGGAGGGCGAAGAACGCGTCGTCGAAATCCGCGTCAAGCAATCCGATCCCGGCACACGCTGGATCTGGGGCGCATTCAAGATGCCGGTGCGCGTGTTCCGCGAACTGCACGCGCTGTGGCGGGCACGCGAGCCGCGCGACGAATACATCGGCACACTGGTGAACGCGTACCTCGCACAAGGCGGCCGCGCCGTCGGCGTCAAGGCCGGCGAAACCTACATGGATGTCGGCACGCTCGATGGGTATCGCACCGCGATGCGCATGCTCGCACGACCCCGCCCCGCGCACACGGCCGCCGCCGCTGCACCCGACTTTTCCCCTGCGGGAGCCATCCCATGATCGAAGCCGCGATGCTGTGGAACGAACCCAACAACAAGTCGCACTGGGACCCGGAGGTGGACCCGGACTGGTCGCGCTTTGCCGAGATGGCGATCCTCGCCGGCCGCGCGATCCAGCAGGTGAATCCCTCGCTGACGCGCGTGCTGGGCGGCATTTCGCCGATCGACCCGCAATTCATCCGCGGGATGCAGGCGCGCGGGGTGCTCGACCACGTCGACGCGATCGCCGTGCACGGATTCCCGCTGGACTGGAATCACTGGCAACTCGAGCAATGGCCCGAGAAGCTCGCCGAAATGCAATCGGTGACTTCGCTGCCGGTCTGGGTCAGCGAAGTCGGCGTGTCGAGTTTCGGATCGGAAGACGTGCAGGCGTGGGGCCTCGATCGCACCGCCGACCTGCTGGCCGGTCGCTCGCCGCGCATCCACTGGTACAGCCTGTACGACCTGCCGCGCGCGTGGGAAGCGACCACGCGGCACAAGGAAGCGGAAGGGTCGTCGTACTACCGCCACTTCCACATGGGCCTGCTGCGCGAGGACGGCACGCCGAAGCCTGCACTGGATGAGTTCAGGAAGCATGCTTCCGAACTTGGCCTGTGCCAGTGGTTCCACTTCCAGGACCACCGCCTGGACGAAGCGGTCGCATGGATGAAGCGACTGGGCGTGCGCAACTTGCGCACCGGCTTGTCGTGGTCGGACGCGTTCCGGCCCGGCGCACTGGAGTGGTTCGACCGCCAGATGGAAGCGCTCGCGGATTTCGACGTGACGGTCACGTTTTGCTTCACGCCTGCACACCTCGGCATCGTGCCGCACCACACCAGCGCGCCGCGCGAGCCCGAACGCTACGCCGAATTCTGCGCGGACATGGTGGCGCGTTACGCACCGGTTTCCCGTCCTGCCAAAGCGGCGTGCGTGGCATGAGCCGTGCGTTCGTGATCGTGCTGGATTCGCTGGGCGTGGGCGGCGCGCCCGATGCCGAACGTTATGGCGATGTCGGCGCGGATACCCTCGGCCACATCGCGGCGCGCTGCGCGGCCGGCAACGCCGACCGCGCCGGCGTGCGCCGCGGCGCCCTGCACACGCCGCACCTCGCCTCGCTCGGCCTGGCCGAAGCATGCCGAAGCGCCACCGGTCTTCCGCCCGATGGCATCGATGCGCAGGCCTGGCACGCCGGCATGGCAGGTTGCGCGGCGGAAGTTTCCGCGGGCAAGGATTCGCAAACCGGCCACTGGGAAATCGCGGGCATCGAAACGGAACGGGATTGGGGCTATTTCCCGAGATCCGAACCGTGCTTTCCGCCCGACGTGATCGACGCGCTGTGCGAGCGCGCGCAACTCCCCGGCGTGCTGGGCCAGCGCCACGCATCCGGCACGCAGATCATCGCAGAGCTGGGCGAAGCACACATCAATACCGGCAAGCCGATCTGCTACACGTCCGTCGACAGCGTGTTCCAGATCGCCGCGCACGAAGACAAGTTCGGGCTCGAACGCCTCTATCACGTGTGCCGGATCGCGCGCGGGCTGCTGGACCCGTTGCGGATCGGCCGCGTGATCGCGCGACCTTTCGTCGGTCGCAACGCGCGCGACTTCCAACGCACCACCCACCGTCGCGATTTCGGCGTGCCGCCGCCGGCGGAAACGCTGCTGCGCCGCGCCACGCTGGCCGGGCGCGACGTGATCTCGGTCGGCAAGATCGGCGACTTGTTCTGCCATGACGCGACCGGCGACGAGCGCAAGGCCGGCGGCAACGAGAAGGTTTTCGACGACATGCTGGACGGCGCGCAGGCGCTCGGCGACGGCGGCTTGCTGTTCGCGAACTTCGTGGATTTCGATTCGCTCTACGGCCACCGTCGCGACGTGCCCGGATACGCCGCGGCGCTGGAAGCGTTCGACGCGCGGCTGCCCGAATTCCAGCACGAATTGCTGAAGGACGACATGGTGGTGATCACCGGCGACCACGGCTGCGATCCGACCTGGCCCGGCAGCGATCACACCCGCGAATGCGTGCCGGTGCTGGCATTCGGGCCGGGCATCGGGCGAGGTCGGCTGGGCCGCCGTTCCAGCTTTTGCGACATCGGCGCGAGTGTGGCGCGCCGGCTGGGACTGGAGGGCCAGCGCGGCGTTGCCTTTTGAATCGAGCGTCGTCTCCTGCCACGGCTATATGTCAGCAACTGGGTTCTTTCGTCATTCCGGGGCCGCCCGCGCAGTTTGCGGGCGGAACCCGGAATCGGTTTTCTTGCCCGTGAACCGATTCCGGGTTCCGGCCTGCGGCCGGCCCCGGAATGACCATCTGAGACGGTGCGGGCCGGCTCCGGAATGCCTGGCAATACGGGCGGCAGACGTGGGGCGTGCCCGATGATCCTGCGCGACCTCGCACAGGGGCGCGCGATCCACGCACCGGTCGCACTGGTGGTCGCGCACCCCGATGACGAAACGCTGGGCGTGGGCACACGCTTGACGTGCCTGCGCCGGTTGATCCTGATCCACTTGACCGACGGCGCACCGAGAGTTCCGGGCGACCGGGACGCCGGCGATCCGGCACCCGGCGACATTGCCGCGCAACGGATGCGCGAAACGGACGCGGCGCTGCAAGTGCTCGACGCCAAGCCGGAGCACCGGATCGCCTACGGCCAGCCGGATCAGGAATCGATCTGGCACCTGCCCGAAATCGTGGCCGCGCTGCGTCGCGATCTGGATGGCGCCGCGTTCGTGCTGACGCACGCCTACGAACATGGCCATCCCGACCATGACACCGCTTCGCTCGCCGTGCACCTCGCCTGTGCCTCGGCGGGCGCGCGGCGCAAGCGCGCAACCGTCATCGAGTTTCCGTCCTATCACCTTGGCGCGCACGGTGCGCGCTTCGGCGCGTTCTGGCACGATCCCGAACGCCGCGAATGGATCGCGACGCTGGACGTGCGTGAACGGGCGCGCAAGGCCGAGGCGCTCGAATGCTTCGCCAGCCAGCGCGACATGCTGCGCAATTTTCCCCTGGACACCGAACGTTTCCGCCGCGCGCCGGACTACGACTTTTCGGCGCCGGCGCCGCCTCCTGCCGCGTGGTATGACGCGCAGGACTGGCCGATCGACAGCCGCGCGTGGCTGCACATCGCGCGGCAAAACCTGACGCAAGCGGGGCTCGCGGCATGACGATGCGCGTGCTGAGCGTGGCGTTTCCGTTCGCGCGGGTCAGCGCCGACCCGGTGGGCGGCGCGGAACAGGTGCTGGCGCACCTCGATCGTCATCTGGTCGAGCAAGGCCACGAATCGGTGGTGATTGCGCCGGCCGGCTCGAAGGTGCGCGGCCGCCTCGTGCCACTGCCTGCACCCGCGGCCGAATGGAACGAAGCGGCGTGTGCGCGCCAGCGCGCGTCCACGCGAAGCGCGATCGCGCAAACCCTCGCGCAGGCACGCTTCGATCTGGTGCACTGCCACGGTCTCGACTTCGCCGCGTACTTGCCGCCAACCGCCGTGCCGCTGCTGGTGACGCTGCATCTGCCGCTCGACTGGTACGCGGAAGGCGCGTTGCACACCGCGCGCCCGCGCACGTACCTGCTGCCGGTTTCGAACGCGCAGTGCCGCGGCGCATCGCCCGACCTTCGCCTGTTGCCACCGGTCGGCAACGGCGTGCCGGACAACCCGTTCGCGGGGCGCGCGCGCAAGCGCGATTTCGCACTCGCGCTGGGACGCATCTGTCCGGAAAAGGGCTTCGAAGACGCTGTGCGTGCCGCGCAAAAAGCGAATGTCGCTCTGCGCATCGCCGGCGAATTGTTCCCCTGGCCTGCGCACCTGCGTTACTTCAACGAAATGCTGGCGCCGCTGCTGGACGAACATCGCCGCCTGATCGGCGCGATCCATGGCGCCCGCAAGCAGTGGTGGCTGGCGCATGCGCGCTGCGTGCTGATCACCAGCCGTGCGCGCGAAACTTCATCGCTCGTGGCGATGGAAGCCCTGGCAGCCGGCACGCCGGTGATCGCGTATCGCAGCGGCGCGCTCCCGGATCTGGTCGAACACGGCGTCACCGGCTTTCTGGTCGACGATGTGGACGGCATGGCGGAGGCGATCGGACGCGCCGACGCGATCGATCCTGCAGCCTGCCTTCGCGCCGCACGCGAGCGTTTCCGGCTCGCCCACATGCTGGACGCGTATCTCGCGCTGTACGCGCGGCTGATTGCCAATGCGCGCACGGTCGCGATGGCCTGCGCATGAACACCGCTTCGCCTTGCGCCGGTACCGCCACGCACGCCCGGCATGCGCCGGAACCGCGCATCGAGGTGCTTCCGGACATCGATGCGCTGCGCGCCCATCAGGCGCCGTGGTTTGCGTTGTGGCGGAACGTCGTGGATGCGACACCGTTCCAGTCGCCTGCGTGGCTGCTGTGCTGGGCGGAGCACTACGCACGCGGACGCAGCGGCGCCGTGGTCGTGAAAGGCGGCGACCAACTGCTGGCGCTGCTGCCGTATTTTTTCTGGCACGACACGCTGTGGCTGGCGGGCACGGGCACCAGCGACTACGGCGACGCCCTGCTCGCGCCGCGTGCGGCGGATCTCGTCGATGCACTGCTCGACACGCTGGCCGCCATCGCGCGGGACAATGGCTGCGGCCACATCGACCTTCGGCAGTTGCGGCCCCGTTCCCCGTTGCTCGCGGCCGCGACGCCGCACGGATGGCGCGACGAAGTCACGCCGGGCGAGCCCTGCATGTCGATGCCGCTGCACGGCGAAGCGGGACTCGGCGCGGTATCGAAACGCTGGCTGCGCAACGCGGCCTACGCGCGGCGAAAACTCGCAAGCGCCGGATCGTGGGTGCTGCAGCGCGTGCCCTCTGACGAATCGAGCCACGCCGCGGACGTGCTGCTGTGCCTGCACGAGCGTCGCTGGAGCGCGCGCGGCGAAGCCCACGGCGTGTTCGCCGACAGGTCGTTGCGCGATTTCGTGCACGACGTGATCCCGCGCCTCGGCAGCGCCGGCCTGCTGCGGATGCACACGCTGAAGCTCGACCATCGCCCGCTCGCGGCGACGTTCGCGATGCACGCGCCGGGCGCGACCTGCGTGTACCTCACCGGCTTCGACCCGGCAGCATCGCGATACAGCCCCGGACTGCTTTCGATGGTGGCGGCGATCAGCGCCGCCGCCGCCGAAGGCGATCACACCGTCCATCTCCTGCGTGGCCGCGAGCGCTACAAATACCATCTCGGCGCGACTGAATGCGCGACGTGGCGACGCCTTTTGCGCCGCGGAGCGCGACACTGAAATGAATCTGGTCGCGCTGCTGCTGGGGCGTCGGCTCGCGAATCGGGAATCGGATGCGCGCAAGATCGGCGCGCTCGAAGGCGTGCCTGCGATGGGGCTGGATGCGCTGGCGTCCGTCGCCTACGGCCCGGAAGCCGCGCTGCTGCTGCTGATGCCGCTGGGCGCGGCCGCGCCGGCCACGGCCGGGTGGCTGCTGCTGCCGATCATCGTGCTGCTCGGCCTGCTGTGCCTGTCGTACTGGCAGACGATCGAAGCGTACCGCGAGCGCGGCGGCGCCTACGTGGTCGCGCGTGAAAACCTGGGCGTGCCGGCGGGGCTGGTCGCGGCGACCGCGTTGATGATCGATTACATCCTGAACGTCGCGGTGGGCATTTCCGCGGGCGTGGCCGCGCTGGTATCGGTGCTTCCGGAGCTGCATGCGCACACGCTGGTGATCTGCCTGATCGTGCTGGCGCTGCTGACGATCCTGAACCTGCGGGGCACGCTCGATTCCGGCCGCGCGCTGGCGGCGCCCGCCTATCTTTTCCTGGCCTGCTTCGCCGGCCTCTTCGCGCTGGGGCTGGCACGCGCCGCACTGGCGCATGGCCATCCGCAACCGGTGCAGCCGCCGGCGCCGCTGGCCATGGCAGCATCGGGCGGCGGCTTGTGGTTGCTGTTGCGCGCGTTCGCCAGCGGCTGCACCGCGATGACCGGCGTGGAAGCGGTCAGCAACGGCATGAGCGCGTTCCGCGATCCCAAACCTCGCCACGGCCATCGCACGCTGGGCATCATCGTGTTCGCGCTGGGATCGATGCTCGCTTGCCTCGCGTGGCTGGTGCCGGCGTTCCGCATCGGCGCAATGCCGCAGGCGCAGCCCGGTTACCGCTCGGTGCTGGCGCAATTGGCAGGCGCGATCGTCGGCGAAGGCGCGTTCTATTACCTCGCGATGGCGTCGCTGCTCGCGGTGCTGGTGCTGTCGGCCAACACCAGTTTCACCGCGTTCCCGAGGCTGTGCCGCAACCTCGCACAGGACGGCTATCTTCCGGAGGGCTTCGCGATTGCCGGGCGCCGGCTGGTGTACTCGATCGGCCTGCTGTGCCTGGCCGGCTGCGCCGGTGCGCTGCTGGTGGCGTTCGGGGGGATCACCGACCGCTTGATACCGCTGTTCGCGATTGGTGCGTTCACGGGCTTCGCGCTGTCGCAGTTCGGGATGGCCGCGCATTGGCGGCGCATGTGGCGCGAGCGCGGTGGCAAGCGCGGCGGACACGCGACGCGGCTCGCCTTCAACGCGGTCGGCGGCGCCGTGACCACGGCCGCCCTGCTGGTGATGGTGGTGGCGAAGTTTCGCGAAGGTGCGTGGATCACGCTGTTCCTGATGGTGGCGGGCTACGCGATGCTGCATCGCATCCGCCGCTATTACGACCGGCTGCACCGGCTCGAAGGCGATGCATCGCCGTTGCGGCTGCGCGGCGCCACGGGCACGGTGTCCATCGTCGTGATCGAACGCTGGAACCGCCCCGCGCGCGATGCGCTCGATTTCGCGATGGGCATTTCCGAACAAGTCGTCGCGTTGCACCTCGCGCGCCTGAGCGGTCCGGAGCAGAAGGAACCGCCGGACCTGCGCCGGCGCTGGCACGCGAGCGTGGAAGCGCCCCTGCAAGCCGAAGGGCGCGCGCCGCCGCGACTGCGGGTCTCGGAAGCCCGCTATCGAAGGTTGCACCATCCCGTCCTCGAGCTGATCGGCGAACTCCGGCACGAATGGCCCGAGCACTACATTGCGGTGGTGCTGCCCGAGCGGATCAAGCAAGGCTGGCTGCAGCAGTTGATGCACGGGCACCGGACGCACGCGCTTCTGCGACACTTGGCGAAGGCGTGCGTGCCGCGCCTCGTGCTCGTTACGCTGCCTTGGTCACTGACGCCCGGAGACAAACATTCATGCTGACCATCCATGCCGATGGCGAAACGCATCCCCTGGTCTGGCTGCACGGAAACCCGATCCCCGAGAATGCCGCCTGGCTGGATCTTTGCGAACCCGAGGCCACCGAGGTCAAGGCCTGCGAAGAACTGGCGAAGCTGAAGCTGCCGGATCGCGAAGACATCGTGGGCATTGGACTCGCCGGACGCAACCGCAGCAGCGCGCAAAGCGTGTTCCTGCAGATTTCGCGATTCACCGACGTGGACGACAGCGTTTCCGCGACGCCGGTGTCGCTGGTGTTGACGCCGAAGTTGCTGGTGACCCAGCGCTACGCGCCCTCCCCGACTTTCGACATCGCGGCCGGCGAGTGGCATGAAGACCAATCGCACGAGGGCGCCGCCAGCGCGTTCGCCGAATTGCTTGAAACCATGACCGAGCGCACCGCCCAGAGCATGGAAAAAATCGCCGGCGACGTCGCCAAGCTTTCCGCGCACGTCTTCAACGAGCGGCTGACCGAAACGCGGCATCTGCGGCGTTGGCTGGTGCACGTCGGCAAGCTGGAGGCGCGGCTGGCGCGCAGCCGCGGCACCCTGCTCGGCATCATGCGGATCGTGGTGTTCATGTGCGAGAAGCAGCCCGAATGGCTGCCGGACGAACCGACACTGCGCCTCGCGATGATCCGCAACGATCTCGAAGCGCTGGATCAATTCGACGAGCAGCTCACCGAGAAATTGCAGTTCCTGCTGGACGCGATCCTGGGCATGATCAGCGTCAACCAGAACAACGTGATGAAGCTGTTCACCGTGGTATCGGTGGTGGCCGCGCCGCCGGTGTTGCTGGCCGGCATCTGGGGCATGAACTTCAGGGCGATGCCGGAACTGTCGCAGCCGTGGGGCTACGCGATGGCGCTCGGCGCGATTGCCTTGAGCGTGCTGATCCCGCTCGGCATCTTCAAATGGCGCGGCTGGCTTTCGAGCGATTGACCGCGCGTGGAGATCCCCTCTCCCCCGAACGGCTTTTTCGTTCGGGGGAGAGGGCTAGGGTGAGGGGGCGAAGACCTCCCCGGCTCACCAGCCTTCGTCCGAGCGATGCCGAACGCTGTCCAAAAACTTTCCGTCTCGTTCTGACACTCCCTCACCCCAACCCTCTCCCCCAAGCAAAGCGCTTGGGGGAAAGGGAGCAAGAGCGCCTCACGTCCCGGTCGCGGCGCGCAGTTCCTGTTCCACCATGTCGCTCCAGGGGCCCACCGGCCCGGGTTCGCACAGGTAGGTTTCGTGCGCGACGCGCTCGCGGACGCGGAAACCCGCCGAGCGCAGCATCGCCTCCACGCAGGCATGGTCGGGCGCCCACCAGTTGGTGGGGTCGCCGCTCATGCGTTCCTCGATGAACGCCATGCGCGGCCAGCCGTCGGCCAGCAATCGCGCGCGATCCTCGATCGGGAAATCGGACGGCGGCTCGACTGCGTCCTCGCCCGGCATCGTCAGCGTCTGCAGCATCAGCAATTTGCGGGTGCGGCGGCGCAGGATGTCCAGCGCCAGCAGCGGATGGCGCAGGTGATACAGCACGCCCATGAACCACACGAGGTCGTACTGCCGCGGCTCGCGCGCCAGGTCGTACAACTGCATGCGGCGGAATTCGATGCGCTTCTCCAATCCGAACTGCTGCGCGGCCCAGCGCGCCTGCGCGAGGTAGTGCGGGTCCACGTCGATGGCGGTCACCTGCGCGCCGCGCGAAGCGAGTTCGAAACTGTAGAAGCCCGCGTTGCAGCCGACGTCGAGCACGCGCCAGCCGTGCAGGTCCTCCGGCACGTGCGACGCGATCTCGCGCCACTTGAACGAGGGGAAATCGCCGAGGAAGTGATCCGGCGCGGTCTGCACGCCATCCGGCAGGTGCAGGTTGTGGAACCACGGCGCGAGCGCCGCGACCGCGCTCTCGGTCGCGTGCGGGTTGGCTGCGGCCACGCTTGCGATCATGCGCCGCGTTCCACGAACTTGAAGAAGCGGCTGGGTTTTCCGTCGGCGGTTTTCTCCTGATAAAGGAACGCGAGATTTTCTTCCTCGAACTTGTCGAAGAATTCATCCCAGTCGATCGCCTCCAGGTCCTCGTTGTCGGTGAACGCGATGCGCAGCACGCCGGCTTCGTCCCCATCGCCGGTGCCGCGCACGGTGGCGGGCTTGCCGCCGCGTTCCTCGGTCCAGCGGCGGATTTCGCCGTAATCGGTGGTGGTTTTCGCGTCATGCGCTGTCATGGCAAATACTCCTGCTCCTGTTCGAGCTGCTTCCGTTCGATCTGTTCCTGTTCGACCTGCGCCCGTTTGGTCCGATCGCGCGGCGCCGCGGAACGGCGCGTTCGATGTAGCGTTCGAGCGCCTCCGCGCGATGGTCGGCGGTGTGTTCGGCCAGCACGCGGCGGCGCGCGGCAGCGCCGAGCGCGCGACGGCGCGTTTCGGGCGTGTCGCGCAACCACGCCAGCACCTGCACCGGCTCGTGCGCCAGCAGGATTTCCTCATCCGGTGCAAAGAACGCCTCGATGCCGGGCCACACATCGGAAATGATCGGCACGCCACAAGCCGCGGCTTCGAACAGCCGCACGCTAGGCGACCAGCCCGCCGCCACCATGTCGGCGCGGGTCAGGTTGAGCGTGAACCGCTGGGCGTTGTAGAACGCGCGGTGGCGCGCCGGCGCAAGGTGCTCGATGCGCGTCACATTGCGCGGCCAATCGATGCATTCCGGATATTGCGGACCGGCCACCGCGAAGCGTCCGTCGGGCCATTGACCGGCAACATCCAGCAGGTAGCGCTGCAACAGCGGCTGCCGGTCGGCGCTGTAGGTGCCGAGATAACCCAGATCGTATTGCGCCGGCGTGCCCGAGGGCGCGTAGCGCTCGGCGTCGACCGCGCAATACAACGGCTCGGCATGCGCACCGTAGCGGCAGCGCAGGCTGTCGAGGAATGGCCCGCCGGTGAACGAAAGGTACACGCCGAATTCGGCGATCTGGTTCGCGCGCAGGTAATCGCAAGCGCCCTCGCGCAGCTTGGCCATCGTGACCGGCGTGTCGATGTCGTAGAACGCGGTGACGCCATGCGCCGTCCGCAACAGCCAATCGCCAATCCGCGCGCCCTCGGGCACGAACGATCCCAGCACCGCGACGTCGGCGGCGGCGATGTCGTCGCCGTGTTCGTCGCGCAGCGCATCGACGTCGTCGTACAGCACGAGGCAACGCGCGAGGTCGCGCGGCAGGTCCTGGTTGTCGGCGTACCACGACCGGTCGCGCTCGTAGAAACGCACGCGATGCCCGCGCGCGAGCAGCGCGCGGATCAGCGCACGATAAGTTGTCGCGTGGCCGTTGCCCCAGGCCGACCGCAGCGAAAGTCCAAGGAAGGCGAAATCCAGCGCACCTTGCATTCAGGCGGCCTCCACCAGTTCGCGACCGAGCAGCACCGCCTCGACCTGTTCGGCGCGCAGCGCGTAGGTGTGTTCCTTCAGCAGGCGCTGGCGGGCGCGCCGGCCGATCGCGCGGGCCTGCGCCTCGCCGATGCCGTGCACGTATTCGGCGACCATGTCGCCGTCGTCGGCGACCAGCACTTCGCGGCCGGGTTCAAGGAACATCTCGATGCCTTCCCAGCGATCCACCACGAGACACGCGCCTGCGCCGCCGGCTTCGAACACCCGCGTCGGTGGCGAAAAACCGTAGCGCGCCATGCTGTCGCGGTTGATGTTCAGCACCAGCCGCGGGCTGCAGTTGAGCGCGTTGTGTTCGGCGGTCGGCACGTGGCCCAGCAGGCGCACGTTGGGCGGCGCCGCATCCCAGCCCGAGCCGCCCAGCAGGAATTGGCAGCCGGGCATTTGGATCGCGGGTTTGAAGAAGAACTCGTGCACGCGCGATTCGCGGTCGGGCAAGCGGTTGCCAAGGAACGCAAGGTCCGCGGCGTAGCGCGACTCGGGCGCCACCGGATGGTGCGTATCGGGATCGAGCGCGTTGTAGATCGGCACGCAATCGCGCGCGCCGAACGCGCGGTAGCCGCTGACCACGCGCGGACCGCCACCGTAGGTCAGCACCATGTCGAACTTCGGCACCAGCGCCCGGAACGGATCGGCGGGATCGGCTTCCATGCGCTCCAAGGTGGCGGGTGCATCCACGTCCCAGAACACCGCCGCGCAGGTCGACGATTTCAGGCCCGCCACTTCCCGTTCCAGCAGTTCGTCGTCGACACCGACGCCGCTGGCCTTGATCACGATGTCGCTGCCGCAGCGCGCGTGCTGCAGGGCTTCCCGCACGCCGGCTTCGCCGGGCCGGTACACGTGCACGATCGCCCACGGCGGATCGGCGATGTCGCGGTGCTTCTGGCGGTCCAGCGCGTCGGGTTCGTAAAAGCGGATGCGATGACCGCGCGCCGCCAGCGCGCGCAGCACGCCGCGGTAATACGTGGCCGCGCCGTTCCAGTACGACGACACCAGGCTGGAGCCGAACATCGCGATGTTCAATTTGTCAGGCATGTGCAGCTTCCTTGTGCGGGGTGGTTGGTGCGGGGGCCAAAGCGTCTAGCGCGGCGACGATCGCCATCAGTTCCGCGACGCGGTGTTCGCAGGTATGTCGGGCGCGGATGCGTTGCAGGCCGCTCGCGGCCAGTGAGGCGGCCAGCGCAGGGTCGTTCAGCACGTCGCGCAGTGCGGCGCGCATCTCGTCGCCGTTCTGCACGGTGAGGTAATCCGCGCCCGGTTCGAACAGGTGCTCGCAGTCCAGCCACGGCGCGGAGATCAGCGGAATGCCGCACGCCAGCGCCTCGAACACGCGGATCGTGGGAATGCCGGGCAGCGCCTGCGCGTAAGGCCGGCGCGGCACGTGCACGGTCAGCGCGGCGCGCGCGAACGCTTCCGGCACCCGCCAATTGGGCAGCCAGCCGCGATACGTGATGCCGGCGTCGTCCAGCGCCGCGAGCGCCTGCGGCGGATAGCGCACGCCGTGCAGGGTGGCGCGCAACTGCAGGTCGCGCACCGGGCCGAACAGGTATTCCTCCAGTTCGCGCGCACGTTCGCCGTCGCCCCAGTTGCCGATCCACACCAGTTGCTGGTCGGGTTCGTTGCGCACGTGCGGATGGAAAATGCGCGTGTCGGCCGCCTCGTGCCAGGTGAACACGCTGTCGTGCCAGCCTTCCTCCAGATAGCGTTGCCGCACCGCGCCGCCGAACGCCAGCACGCCGTCGTAATCGCGCAGGTCGTACGCCGCCATCTCTTCGGGCGCGGTGGCGCTGCGATGGTGGGTGTCGTGGAACAGCAGCCTGAAGTCGCCGCGATCGCGGCGTTCGCGGCCGATCCGCGCCACCAGTTCCGGCGGGTTCCACTCGTGCACGATCACCACGTCGGCACCGTCCAGCGCCGGCGCAGGATCGAAGCCATCGCGCCCCCAGGTGTGGCTGCGCAGGCGCGGGAAACGCCGCCGGAATTCCTTGATCGCGCCCTCGCCATGGTCGGCGACGAGGTGCCGCCGGCTCCAGCCATTCTCCGGCTCGTACACCTCGACCTGATGGCCGCGCGCGAGCAATTCCGCCACGATGCCGCGCAGGAAATGCGCGTTGCCGTGGTTCCAGTCGGACACCAGCGAGTGATAGAACAACACGAATTTCATGCGCAGGCCTTCAATGTCGGAGGGTTCGACGTGGAACCCGGGGAAGTGCGTGCTGCGATCTCTTCGTAGGACGCCAGGTAGGCATCCGCCATCCGGCCCGCCGTCATGAACATCGCGCGGCGGCGCGCACGGGCGCCGAAATGCGCACGCAGCGTGTCGTCGTCGATCAGGTGCAGCAGCGCGTCGCGCAAGGCGTCGTCGTCACCCGGCGCCACGAACAGCGCGGCGCCGTCCCAGAATTCACGCAGGCTGGCGATGTCGCCCAGCACCAGCGCGCAGCCTGCCTGCGCGGCTTCCAGGATGGAAAGCCCGAAGGGTTCGTAGCGCGCCGGCAACGCATAGATCGCCGCGCGCGCGAACCAGCGTTGCATCGCGGCTGGGCGCAGCACGCCGAGTTGGCGCACGTTGAGGAAGGTGGCATGGCTGCCGTCGGGCGCACGATCCTGCCCCGCGATGCAGACCGGCCACGGCACGGCGGGCGCGACCGCGGCGAGACGGGAAAGATTCTTGGCTTCGTCCCACAGGCGCCCGGCCCCGAACACCAGCGGGCGCTTCCGGCAGGCGTGCGCCACGCCGTGGGTGCCGTTGGGGATCACGCGCACGGGCCGCAGCGGCCCGTATTCGTGGGCGAGCGCATCGGCCATCGCACGGCTGGGCGCGACGACGATGTCGCTCGCGACGAGGGCTTCGCGCACGTGCGCGCGATAGCGATTCCAGCTCGGTGGCGCTTCGACGCCGTGCACCGCCCGCCACCACGACGCCACGCAGGAGTGCGCGACGGTGAGTACCGGCGCGGGCCATGCCAGCGCGGCGTGGCCGAAATCGTTGGCGTGCACGATGTCCGGCCGCACTTCATCGGCGAGCCGCAGCAGCCACTCGCCGGCCTCGCGCAGGTCGCGCCAGGGTTCCTCCATCCAGACCAGCTTGCACGCGTGCGAACGAAAGGCGAGGCCAGGGATCGCCGCTGCTTCGGTTTGCTGGGCGCGGCTGGGCGGCGGCCCCATCGCCGCAAGCGTCACCGCATGTCCGCGCAGGCACAGCACGCGCGACAATTCCATCGCGTAGCGCCACACCCCGCCCACGGTGTCGCAGGTCATCAGGATCCGCCGCGGCGGACCGGCGAGCGCGGTGAAGTCAGCGTCCATAGATATGGTCCACGATCGCGGCGACATCGACGAGCCGGCGCGCCTCGGGATCGAAGCGGTCGTCGCGCGCCAGCTTGCGTGCCCAGTCCACCAGCGCGCGACCGCCCCACGCGTCCGGCGGCGCGGCGAGGCGGCGTGTCCGGGTGCCGTCGTGGCGATCGACCGTGAAGTCGTAGAAAGATCCGCCGACGTTGCGCAGGCTGGCGCCGCCGCGCGTGCCGTAGAACGAAGCTTCGATCACGGCGTCCGCGCCGGCCGGCAGCCGCCACGAACAGGCCAGCCGCACGCTGGTGCCGTCGTCGAGGCGGTAATGCACGCTCGCGTAATCCTCCGGCGCCGCGATCGGCGGCAGCAGGCGTTTGCCACCCTGGTACAGGTTCGCGTCCACCGCTTCCACGCGCGCGCGGCCGGTCATCCACATCGCGAGATCGATCAGGTGCACGCCAAGGTCCATCACGCAACCGCCGCCCGACTGGGTGACGTCGTAGAACCAGTCCTTGTCGGGGCCGTAGGCGTTGTGGAACGTAAGGTCGATCGCGTACAACTCGCCCAGCTCGCCGGCGCGGATCTGTTCGCGCAGCGTCTCGATCCCGGCGACGCAGCGATAGCTGAAATCCACGCCCAGCAGTCGATCGTGCGCGTGCGCCGTGGCCACCACTTGCGCGGCTTCCGCGGCATTGCGCGCCAGCGGTTTCTGGCAGAACACCGCCTTCTCGTGTTCCAGCGCGACCATCGCGTGCGCGGCGTGCAACGCGCTGGGCGTTGCGATCACCACGCCGTCGATGCGCTGTTCGAGCAGCCCGTCCAGCGATTCGCAGGCGCGCGCGTCGCCCCGCCGCGCCACATCCTCGGCGAGTTCCGGATCGACGTCGGCCACCGCGACCACGTCCGCGACTTGCGCCTCCATCAGCGCCTCCAACCGTGCGCGGCCGATCCAGCCGAGGCCCACGAAACCGAGGCGCGGCCTGGCGGCCGTCAGCGTGCGTGGCCAGGGCTGCACGACGGCGGCTTCCCCGATCGCGCTCATGCCGTCACCACCGCTTTCATGAAGCCCGCCGGCCGCTCGTGCATCAACGTGAACGCGCGGTCGAGTTCGTGCAGCGGAACCGTGTGGGTGATCAAGGGAAACGGATCGAGCGTGCCGTCGGCAACCGCGCGCATCGCTTCGCGCAGGCCACGTGCCTGCACGGCCGCATCGCGCTCGTGCGCATTGATGACGTCGATCCCGCGCCAGTTCCACTGCTGCATGTCCACCTGGCGCGAACCGTCCTGGTGGTAGCCCGCGACCATCATGCGGCCGCCTTCCGCGCACAACGCGGAGGCAAGATCCAGCGTGGCCTGCTCGCCACCCGCTTCGATCACGCGTTCGCAGCCGCGGCCGTCGGTGAGTTCAAGCACCTCGCCCACCGAAGCACTGGAATCGCTGTCCAGCGCGTACGCCGCGCCGCAGCGGAGCGCCACGTCGCGCGCCCACGCGCGGCGCGTGAGCGCGATCACCTGCGCGCCGGCGCGGGCTGCGCCCTGCACCAGCAGCGCGCCGATGAAGCCGACCGCGACCACCGCCAGCCATTGGCCGGCACGGATGTCGCTGCGCCGCAGGATGTTCATCACGCACGCCAGCGGCTCGCCCGGCAGCGGGCGATCGCCGGCACAATCGGGAATGCGCGCGACCATCGATGCCGGCGCGAAATCGTGGGTGGCATACGCGTGCTGCGACAGCATCGCGACCTTGTCGCCCACCGCAAAATCGTCCACGTCGTCGCCGATCGCAACGATTTCGCCCCAGCCTTCGTGACCCGGCGCACCGGCTTCCAGTGGATAAAGGAACCATTCGCGTCCTTCCCACACTGGAACGTTGGAGGCGCACACACCGCAGCCGTGCAGCCGCACCAGCACTTCACCAGGTGTGGGCGCACGCAAGCGCGTTTCGGTCATGTGCATCCGGCCTCCGCCGAGCAAGACCGCCTGCGCGACGGCAATCCCGGCGGCCTGGCATTCCTCGACCTGCGCATTCATGCCGCGTGCGCTCCGGCCTCGACCAGCTCCGGCGCCTCGCCGTTGGCGAGCCAATGGAACAGCCGGCAGATGCCGTCCCGCGCCCGCACGCGCGGACGCCAGCCGGTCGCGGCGGCGAACCGCCGGGTGTCGGCGACGAACCAGCGCTGGTCGGCTTCGCGCCAGTCTTCGCGCAGCACCTTCGGCACGCGTCCGTCCAGTGCCGCGATCTCGTGCAGGAGTTCCTGCAGGCTGATGGTGTTGTCCGGCCCGCCGCCCATGTTGAAGGCGCGCCCGCGCAGGGCGTCGCGATCTTCGGCGCACATCAGCAGCGCGTCGACCAGGTCGTCCACATAAAGAATGTCACGCACCTGCAGGCCATCGCCGTAGAGCGTGATCGGCCGGCCCTGCATCGCGCGCAACAGGAAATGCGCGACCCAGCCTTGGTCCTCGTTGCCGCACTGGTGCGGGCCGTAGATGCAGCTCATGCGCAGCACCACGGCCGCAAGCCCGAAGCTGCGCGCGTAATCGAGGATGTACTGGTCGGCCGCGCCCTTCGAGCAACCGTACGGGCTGCAGAAATCCAGCGGGCGCGTCTCGTCGATGCCGTGCCGCCGCACGTGCTCGTCCTCGGGTTCGTAGCGGGTGGCCGCCGCCGACATCGCGATGTCCGGCAGCGCGCCGTACACCTTGTTGGTGGAGGTGAACACCAGCGGGATGCGTCGTCGTTCGTGCCGGATGGCCTCCAGCAGGTTCAGCGTGCCGCGCAGGTTGATCTCGAAATCCTCGACCGGATCTTCGAGGCTGGAGGTCACCGCGACTTGCGCCGCGAAGTGGAAGATGCTGCCGGCGCGACGCACTGCGTCGGCCAGCACGTCGGCATCACGGGTGTCGGCGAGGCAGGTGCGCAGGCGACTGCCGCCGCGCTGCGACAGCCAGCGCAGGTTTTCCGCCACGCCCGCGCGCGCCATGTTGTCGAAGACGATCACGTCGTGGCCGCGTTCCAGCAACCGCGCCGCGACATTGGTGCCGATGAAACCGGCGCCGCCGGTGATCAGCACCGGGCCCTCGATGCGCGCTGCGACGCCTTGCGCGTTCACAGCCTGAGGCCCCGGTGCGCCAGTTCCCGGCTCGCCAGATCCGCCCGATCCTGCGCCCTCTGGGTTCGAATCCATTCCACCAACTCCTCCAGTCCCTGTTCCAGTGAAACGCGCGGCGCGTAATCCAGCACCATGCGGGCCAGCGTGATGTCGGCGAAGCAGTGGCGGATGTCGCCGACGCGGAATTGCCGCGTGATGTCGGGCGCGAGGTCGCCGTGGCCGAGCGCCTTGCCGAGGGCCGCTGCGATGTCGAGCACGGTGGACGCCCGGCCGCTGCCGATGTTCATCGCGTGGCCGGGCGCGCCGGGCGCCTCCAGTGCGAGCCGGCAGGCGCGCGCCACGTCGTGCACGCTGACGAAGTCGCGCCGCTGCAGGCCGTCCTCGAACACCACCGGACGCCGGCCGTTGAGATAGCGTGCGGCGAAGATCGCGAGCACGCCGGTATACGGATTCGACAGCGCCTGGCGCGTGCCGTAGATGTTGAAGAAGCGCAGCGCCACGGTCGGAATGCCGTAGGCTTCGCCAATCATCAGGCACAGCCGCTCCTGGTCCATCTTGGACAGTGCGTACACCGACGACGGATGCGGCGCCTTTGATTCGGGCGTCACCAGCGGCACCAGCGCCTCGCCGTTGGCGCCGCGCACTTCCCACTGTCCCTGCAGCAACTGGTTGCGCGAACGCTCCGGCGGCGCCACCAGATTGCCGCCGTCATCGCAATACAGGCCTTCGCCGTAGATGCTCATGCTGGATGCGACGATCAAGCGACCCACCGGCTCGCGGCTCAGCGCCTCCAGCAGCACCGCGGTGCCGCGGTTGTTGACGTCGGTGTAGCGCTCGATCTGGTACATGCTCTGGCCGACGCCGACCGCCGCCGCGAAGTGGAACACCGCATCCACGCCCCGCAGCGCGTTGCGCACCGCTTCCGCGTCGCGTACGTCGCCGCGCAGCAGTTCCACCTCCTGGTCGAGATACTCCGGCCATTCGCCTTCCGCGCCGTGCACCTGCGGATCGAGATTGTCCAGCACCCGCACGCAATAGCCGTGCAACAGCAATTCGTCGGCCAGGTGCGAACCGACGAAACCGGCGCCACCGGTGATCAACACCGTGCCGGGCGCGCCGCCGCCGTTCGGTTTTTTCTTTTCAGGCGATGGCATTGCTGGCCTCCGGCGGCGGTTGTTCGAGCTGGCTCAACACCCGGTCGAACCACGCAATGGTGCGTTTCAATCCGACGTCGAGCGACACCCGCGGCCGCCAGCCGAGCGTGGTGCGCGCGAGCGCGATGTCGGGACAGCGGCGGGTCGGGTCGTCCACTGGCATGGGACGGTGCACGATGCGCGAACGCGAGCCGGTGAGGTCGATCACGCGCTGCGCGAGCGCCGCCACCGTGACTTCTTCGGGGTTGCCGAGGTTGACCGGACCGGTCAACGTGGCCGGCGAATCCATCAATTTCAGGATGCCGCCCAGCAGGTCGTCGACATAGCAGAACGAACGCGTCTGGCTGCCGTCGGCGTGCACCGTCAGCGGCTGGTTGCGCAGCGCCTGCACGATGAAGTTGGAGACGACGCGGCCGTCGCCGACCTGCATGTGCGGACCGTAGGTGTTGAAGATGCGCGCGACCTTGATCTCCAATCCGTACATCCGGTGGAAATCGAAGAACATCGCCTCGGCGCAGCGCTTGCCTTCGTCGTAGCAGGCGCGCGGGCCGACCGAACTCACCGCGCCACGGTAACTCTCGCGCTGCGGATGCATTTCCGGTTCGCCGTACACCTCGCTAGTCGATGCCTGGAACACGCGCGCGCCGCAGGCACGCGCTTCGTGCAGCACGTTGAGGGCGCCGTCGGTGCAGGTGCGGATGGTCTTCTCGGGATCGCGCTGGTAATGCTGCGGCGATGCACAGCAGGCGAGATTGAAAATCCAGTCGGCCTTCAGCGTCGCGGGCGACACAATGTCATGGCGCCTGAAACGGAATCCCGCCTGCCCGATCAGCGGCGTGATGTTGTGCAGGCTGCCGGTCGAAAGGTTGTCGATCGCGGTGACGTCGAATCCCCGTCGCAGCAACTTCGCGCAAAGATGACTGCCGAGGAATCCGGCACCGCCGGTGACCACCGCGCGTTTTCCGTTGCCCAGCTGTGCATCCCAATCCATGGCATCCATTCCAGACACTCCTTGTATGTCCGTCGCAGCGCACCCTTCAGAGCAAGATGCGTGCCGACCGGCGCGTACGACCTGAAGCCTGGCCGGCAATCAGCTTCAAAGTACCCAGTCGGCAATGCGTTCATGCGTTTACGCGCTCCGGGGCAGGGGCCGTTCAACAAGGTGAACCTGGGTTCGCAACCGGGAATTGGTTACCGGCCCCTCGTTCAACCCGGAAATTTTTCACAGCCGCTGCCGCCCGGCGCGCCCAGTTCCGGTCAGGCCAGTGGCGCAACGGACGAAGTCGCGTGTTCGCGCTCGCTGATCGCCAGCAACGCCGGCCATGGCACCGCGATGCCCCGCCTGCGCCCTTTCGGCGTCAGCTTCAACTCATGCGAACCCAGGACCAGCGTGCAAGGCCTGGAATCGATCTCGCTCGCGCCGCAGTGGCTTGTCGAGCTTCGTCACGCAGTTCTCCTGGCGCCGCGAACGGCGCGGTTCACGTCTCGAGGCAATGCCTGAGGAATCGGATGGCGGCCTTCTCAAGCCGTCGCGGATGGGCAACCAGGTCCGCCGGCACGCGGCGATGCAGGTCGCCGCTCTGCCAGCCGGTCACGACCTGCGGGCACACATAGGATTTGCGCGCGACCGCCGGCGTGTTGCCAAGTTCTTCGGCGGCGGCCACGATGGCCCGGCGCACCGCCGCGCGTTTCGCACGCTCGCCACCCCGGCTCGGCAGTGGCGTGCGCGCCAGATACGCGATCACCGTGAGCGTGCCGGCCCACGTGCGGAAATCCTTGGCGCTGAAGCGCTCGCCCAGAATGTCGCGCAGGTATTCATTCAATTGCGCTGCGGTCGCGCGCCGGTGCACGCCCTCGTCGTCGTACTGGAACAGCGCGCCCCCCGACAACCGGCTGCAGCGGCGCACCAGCCGCACCAGCCGGCGATCCGTCAATACGGCTTCGCGTTCCTGCCCGCTCTTGCCGGGGAAACGGAACGTGGCGGTGCCGTCGCGGGCGAACGTCACGTGCCGCGAACGCAGCGTCGTCAAGCCATAGGAGTGATTGATGCGCGCGTACTCGGCGTTGCCGACGCGGATCGAGGTGGCGATCATCACCGCGGTCATGACCGCCAGTACCTTGTCGCGCGGCAGGCCTTCGAGGCGCCGGTCCCGGCGCAGCCGCGCGCGCAACGTCGGCAGGCGCTCGCCGAAGCGCAGCAGGCGCCGGTATTTCTTCGCATCGCGGCTGTGCTGCCAGGCCGGGTGGTAGCGGTATTGCTTGCGCCCTCGCGCGTCACGGGCGGTGGCCTGCAGGTGGCCGTGGCGATCGGCGCAAATCCAGACGTCCACGTATGCGGGCGGGATCGCCAATGCGCGGATGCGCGCCAGCGTCGCCTCGTCGCGCACGCGTGCGCCCTTCGCGTCGAGGTAGACGAAGCCGCGACCGGCGCGGCGGCGGATGATGCCGGGTTCATTATCGCTCGCATAACGCAACTTGCGCATGCGCGCGCGCCGGACCTGACGTCGGTGCGCGCGCGTGGCGGTTCCGGTTTTCGGCATGGCCGATGCGTGCGGTCAGCCGGATGGTCAGTGCATCGACGCCTGCTGTCGTCCATCGCCCGTGCGCTGCGCGTCGGCCAGCGCCGCATGGCTCAGCCAGCCACGCACCCTTTCCTTGTGCGTTTCCTCCGTGGCGAGCGCATCACGGAACTTCCCCGCGAGCTGGTCCTGCTTGGTGCTCGCGGCCACTTCGACCAGCATGTCCCAGCCGTCGGCGTCCACGTCTTCCAGCACCAGCAGCGCCTGCAGCGCCTGCGAGAGGGAAGTGCGCGGATCGGCCAGCACCTTGAACACCCCGGATGCCTGCACCGCGGCGACATCCGCCGACGGGGTCATCGCGGTCGGGTCGGCGCCGAGGTGCTCCAGGATCTGCTTGATCATGTGGAAGTGCGCCAGTTCCTCGTTGCAATGCGCCTGCAGCAGGTCGCGGGTCGGTCCGCCCCGCCACGCGCCGAGCGCCTCGAGCTTCACCAGCACCGCTTCATAGGCGCGCACGCCCGAGCGCTCGAACGCAAGCCGTTCGCCCAGTTTGTCGGTGAACGATGCGAGCCGGTGGCCCTGCAGCACGTGCAAGGCCGTCTCGGCAACGCCGCGCGCGGTGGCGACGACCGGGACCGAACCGAATCTGTCGGCTTGACGGGTGAACTTTTCGCGCAGGCTGGTCGCCTGCAACGATTCGGTGTGCGGCGGCGGCGCGTCCGAGACGGTGCGTTCGAGCGCGCGGCCGTCCATCGGGGACGCCTTGATGCCGGTGCGGTTGTGGCCCATCACCTGTTCGCGTGAATGTGTCGCTTCCATGTGTTTGTCCTCGTGCGGCCTAGGCGACCAGGCGCGGCGAGCGGTCGACCAGCTCGGTGCCGGGCCGCCAGACGTAATTTTCCGCGACCGTTTCGGAGAATGATCCATCCTTGTTGAGATGGTCGCGATACTCGGCGGATCGCGCGCCGTCGTGGAATTGCCCGCGCGGCCCGATGCGGTGGCCTTCGGCGGTGTAATCCACTTCCTTGTCCAGCACCTTGCGGATGAATTCGCGGTGGCTCTTGTAGTCGATCATGTCCGGCAGTTCCTCCGGCAGCACCTCGGCCGGATCGCGCCGCTCGATGTCCTTGAACAGCCCCATCACGAATTGCAGGTGGCCGAGTTCGTAGTCGAGGCAGCGCTCCCAGATCGCACGGATGCGCGGATTGCCTTCGTATTGCATGCAACTGTGGTAGTTGTAGACCTCGGTCGCTTCGTACAGCAGCCACTTCTCCAACCACGTTTCCTTCGGGTCGCACAGCGATCCGTACTGGGTGACGTGCTGCTCCTCGATCGAGGCGATTTCCGCGTACAAGCCGCGTGCAATGGGATCGGTGTACATCGGGCCGATCGTCAGGTAGTAGTTGTGCGTCTGGTATTCGCCCGTGAACAGCGTCAGCGCGTGCACCTTGGACAGCGGCGCGGCGGCCTTGCGGTCATAGTGGTCGCGCAGGTCGTCGTGCGGATCGCGGTGCTCGAAGCTGGTCGGCCGGCCGGGCAGGACATCCGTGTACGACTGCAGGATGTTGTTGGCGTCCTTGCCTTCCAGCCGGTCGGCCAGCGCCGAGTAGCGGTAGAGGTGATCGAAATCCTCGAGCAGGCCGAAGCGGTACACCTGCGCCAGGTAATCGTCCGGCTCGTGTTCGGCAATGCTGGCGGTGACCTCGATCGCGACCTGCTCGTAACCGAGCGTGATGTCGAGCGGCGAATCGTCCGGCGACAGCAGCCAGTTCACCATCGTCTGCTGGTGGTGCTCGACCCGGCGCACCCGCGCCAGCGGCTCGCGCAGGTCTTCGTTGAACGCGGCGGCGAGGTGCTGGAACCGGTTCGCGCCCATCTCGATGCCGTTCATCAGGATGATCCGCACGCGGGTGAACGCGTCGTCGTCCAGCTTGCTCATCGGCGCGGGCGTCAGTTCGCGCAGCGTGAAACGTTGTCGTTCCAGCGGCACGCCCTTCTCTTCCATGAGTTTGAGTGCCATTTCATAGTGCTCCCTTGTGTTGGTGAAGGCGCGCCCGCCAGGCGGCCGGCGCGACGATTTTTTCATTGCTGGCCGTGGCCGTATGCCTGGCGGCAGTGGCGGTACTCGGCGCGCGACAGCTTGTCGTTGTGATTGCTGTCGCACTGGCTGAAATGGCTGGCAAGCCAGCGGTGACCGGCGACATCGGACTCGCTCACGTAGCCCTTCGAACCGGCCAGCGAAGAAAACTTCGGATGGCTGCGTGGGATATTGCGGTTGCCCGTCGCGTTGACGTCGCGGTCGGTGGTGTTGTTGTCGTAGCAATTGCCGCCGCTGGCGCATTGCATGGTTTGCGCGGACGTCGTCGGCACCGTCTGCTGCTGCATCGGCGCGTTCTGCTGCGTCTGTGGTTGCGGCTGTTGAGTTTGCGGCGGCGCCTGCTGTGCGCCGGCAGCGCAGGTGAACAGCAGCGCGGCCGGCACGACGGCCATGAGGGAAAGATGCTGTCGCTGCATGTCGAACCTCCTTGTCTGACGTGGAGCTCCGACGAAGCAATACGTATGCCACGCCTTCCGCGTGCATTCATGATTGGCCGCGCGCGTTCAGAGTGTGTTCGCAATCGAAAGAAAGCCCGCGGGTCACGCCGAGGCGCGCGCGCGCGGAGACAGCAAGCGCGATGCAAAAATTGCCAAAAGTGCGAGCCCGGTATCCGCTCGCATCCAAAGGCCATTGGATCACCGGCGACTTGCCGCCGAGCCGCGGATCACGTCCCGCTGATCCGGACAACTCAGTCCAGTGGCCCGAAAGCCTTTCGCGCAAGCGAAAATTTTTCGCAAGCACGTGCTTCGTGCAATCCGGTCACCACGCGGGTGGTCCGTCCAGCGATTCGGAGGCGGTGCGGCCCGTGTCGATCTGCGTTTCCAGCAGGCGCTCGATGCAGGCATCGATGCGCCGGTTGGAGCGCTTGCTGTGCGCGTTCGCCAACTCGCGGCGGATCATGCACACGGCCGAGGCGCCCTGACGCGCCTTGCGCGCGAATATTTCCCGCTGTGCCGGCCGCCATGCCACCAGTGCGGCAGCCTCGTTGTAGCGGCGTTCCTCATCCATCACGGCGAGCATGTCCAGAAGATTTGCCCGATCCATGGCTACCTCCTTTTTATTGTCGGCGCTCTTGCCGAGCGCCCGCAGCATAGGCAGGCGCACATCTAGACCGCGTCAATTCCGGGTGCAGTGGCGTTCACCTGAAATGAATGCGGGACTGATACGCTCACTTTCATGGCAGGACGCCACACGCCGAATCGTTCAACGGAAGGGCTCGCGACCTATCGGCGCAAGCGCCATTTCGAACAAACGCCGGAACCGGCCGCGACACCGCGCGGGCGGCGTTCGCATGCACCGGCGGGACGCCAGTTCGTGATTCACCTGCATCACGCGCGCCGCCGCCATTTCGACCTGCGCCTTCAGGTCGGCGGCGTGCTGCGCAGTTGGGCGGTACCGAAGGGACCCTCGCGCGATCCGTCGATCAAGCATCTAGCGGTGCAAGTCGAGGACCATCCGCTCAGCTACGGTGCGTTCGAGGGCACGATTCCGGAAGGCCACTACGGCGCCGGCACCGTGGCGATTTGGGACGAAGGCACGTGGAGCACCGAAGGCTCCGCCGCGCAGCAGATCGACAAAGGCCATTTGCGTTTCCAATTGCACGGCTCGCGTTTGCGGGGCCGCTGGTCGCTGGTTCGCACCCGGATGCAAGCAGGCAAGCCGCAGTGGCTGCTGATCAAGGGCGACGACGAATTCGTGGTGCCCGACGACGTGGCCGACGACACGCCGCTGTCCGAATGGAAGGCGGAACACCACGTCGAAACACCCCCGCGTGCGAAACGTCCTGCGCGTGGCGCGCGAGCCGCGCCTTCGCTGCCGGCGCCCGAACAGTTCGAACTGGAACTGGCGCGCCTGCACCAGCGCGCGCCGCAGGGCGAGGACTGGCTGCACGAAGTGAAGTACGACGGCTACCGGATGCTGGCGTGGCGGCACGGACGCGAACTGCAACTGCTGTCGCGCAATCGTCTCGACTGGACGGAAAAGCTTCCCGCGATCGCGGATGCGATTCTCGCGCTGGACTGCCGCAACTGCGTGCTGGACGGCGAGCTGGTGGTCTTCGACGAACACGGGCGCAGCCGCTTCGACCTGCTGCAGAAACAATTCAATCTCGCCAAGGCACAAACCGTGCGCTACGCGGTTTTCGATCTGCTTGCGTTGAACGGCGACGACCTGCGCGATGCGCCGCTGCTGGAACGCAAGGCGGCATTGTCGCGCCTGCTCGATGCGGCCGATCCCGCCACGAGCCCGCTGGTCGTTTCCGGATTCCTTCGCGGCAACGGCGCGCTCGCTTACCAGCGCGCGTGCGAAGCCGGACTCGAAGGCGTGATCAGCAAATCGGTGAACGCGCCCTATCGCGGCGGTCGCGGCGACGCCTGGCGCAAGCTGAAGTGCATCGACTCGGACGAATTCGTGATCGTCGGCTACACGCCGGGCAAGGGCTCGCGCGGCGCGCTCGGTGCGCTGCTGCTGGCCGAACCGCGCGGCAGGGCGTGGCGCTACGTGGGCCGCGTCGGTACCGGCATGGACAGTGCGATGCTGGAGCGCCTGCATGATCAACTGAAGGTGGCGAAAACCAGGCCCGACTTGATCGACGCGCCCAACGCCAAGCAACTGCGCGGCGGACGGCCGGTGTGGGTGCAGCCCGACACCGTGGTGGAAGTGGAATTCCGCGGCCGCACCGGCGATGACTTCCTGCGTCAGGGCAGCTTCAAGGGCCTGCGGCCCGACAAGTCGCCGGCGGATCTTCGCGACAGCGATCGCGGCAAGGAGACGACGCCCATGGCATCCGGAAAATCTCCCTCGAAATCTGCCGCCCGCAAGAGCGCGCCGCGCCAGCAGGCCGCCGGCGGACCGGACATCAACCTCACTCACCCCGACCGCGTGCTGATCGAAAAGCCGCGCGTCACCAAACGCGCGCTCGCGGCATTCTACGCAGGCATCGCCGAGCATCTTTTGCCGGGCCTGATCGGACGCCCGCTGTCGCTGGTGCGTTGCCCCGATGGCGCCGGCCAGGAATGCTTCTTCCAGAAACATCCGATGACCGGCATGCCGGATGCGATCGGCATCGGCGACGCGCGCAGCGCCGAAGGCAAGAAGCAGGAGTACGTGTACGTCAAGGACATCGAGGGCGTGATCGGCCTGGTGCAGATGAACGTGATCGAGATCCATCCGTGGGGCTCGACCATCGCAGACCTCGAACATCCCGATCGGCTGGTGTTCGATCTCGATCCCGACACCGGCGTGGAGTGGCCGCGCGTGCGCGACGCCGCGCGCATCGTGCGCGAGCGGCTGCAGGCGGTCGGACTCGAAAGCTTCCTGCGCACCACCGGCGGCAAAGGCTTGCACGTGGTGGTGCCGCTGAATCCGCGCCCCGACTGGGACACGGCCAAGGCTTTCACGCACGCGCTCGCACGCACGCTGGAACACGAGTCGCCGCAGGATTTCGTTTCCGTCGCGACCAAGAACCGGCGCAAGGGCCGCATCTTCGTGGATTACCTGCGCAACGCGCGCGGCTCCACCGCAGTGACATCGTATTGCGTACGCGCGCGGCCCGGCGCGGGCGTGGCCACGCCGCTCCGCTGGGAAGAATTGTCGCGGCTGAAATCCGGCGCGCAATACACCTTCGCCAACCTCGCGCGGCGATTGAAGACCTTGAAGCAGGATCCGTGGCAGGGCTTCGACGAAATCCGCCAGGCATTGCCGCGCACAGGTTGATGCAGGTTGGCCAGTTCGGCCTCGTGGGTTGGCTGAACCCGGCCTTGTAGGTTGGGCTGAACCCGGACGAGAGTCCGGGAGAAGCCCAATGGGATACCAATGAACGTTGGGCTTCCGCCGATGAAGCCGGCGTCAGCCCAACCTACCATCGCCTCCATTCCGGCACGCACCGGAATGACGGAAATCAAAATGCGCAAGGCGCACGGACAAGGAGAACCACCATGGCGGCAAGACCCATCTGGAGCGGCACCATATCCTTCGGGCTGCTCAACATCCCGGTGCAACTGATGTCCGGCGAACGGCACGTGGACCTGCATTTCCGGATGCTCGATTCGCGCAACAACGCCCGCATCCGCTACGAACGCGTCAACGAGGAAACCGGCGAGGAAGTGCCGTGGAAGGAAGTCGTGAAAGCGTTTGAATACGACAAGGGCAACTACGTGGTGCTGGACAAGGAAGACTTCGCCAAGGCCGCACCCGAATCGACTGAGTCCGTGGACATCGAGGCTTTCATCGACGCGTCCGCGATCGGGCCCGAGTATTTCGAGAAGCCCTATTACCTCGTGCCGGCCAAGAAGGCGGAAAAGGGTTACGTGCTGCTGCGCGAAACGCTGAAGCGCCTGAAGACCGCGGGCCTGGCGCGCGTGGTGATCCGCACCCGCGAATACCTGTCGCTGGTGATCCCGCGTGAGGACGCGCTGATGCTGATGCTGCTGCGCTACCCGCAGGAAATCGTGCCGGTAGAGGAATACGCGTTTCCCGACAAGAAGATTTCCGCGTACCGCGTCAACCAGAAGGAACTGGACATGGCCGAGGCGCTGGTGAAATCGATGATCGGCGAATGGAATCCGGATGAATACCACGACGACTTCCGCGAGCGCCTCACCAAGGTGATCGAGGCGCGCATCAAGGCAAAGGGCGGCGTGCGCGCACCTGCCGCCGAAGAAGTTGCGATGCCGAAGAACGCGGCGACTAACGTGGTGGATTTCATGTCGCTGCTGCAGAAGAGCATCGACACCCACCAGCGCACCCCCGCCAAGGCATCCGGTTCCACAGCCAAGAAGAGCGGCGGTCACCGCACCACCGCACGGCGCAAGTCGAGCACGCGCAAGAAGGCGGCCAAGCGTTCGTAAGTGCCCAAACAATCACGAGTCTTGCACTCGGGCCTTTGATCTCGTCATTCCGGCGAAGGCCGGAATCAGTGTCGTTGCCTTCCATGGCACTGGATCCGGCCAATCCATGGCCGGGATGACGGCTTGCAGGGCGCGCTTTCGCGCCCAGTTGGTCGACTTCTCCGACGCTGGCGTCGCGGCACCCTGCAGCGCTTTCGTTTCGAGGGAGAGGGAGAACATCAGGCAGCCTCGCTGTTTTGCTGCGCGCCCTGAATATTCTTCGTGGCCTTCTCCGACGCCACCGCGGTCGCGACGTCGCGCGGATAACTTCGCGCGCCGATCAGCAGCACCACCGCCGCGGCCAGCAGCGCCACCAGCATGACCAGGAACGTGATGTCGAGATCGCTGCCGCCCGACTGACCGCCGGACGCGCCACCTGCCGGGCCCAACCTCACGCCGCCATATCCGCCCAGCAGCGAAGACAGCCAGCCGAACAGCGGCGGCGAAGCGGCCTGCGCGAGATACACGATGGTGGAGCGCACGCCTTCGGCGCGCCCCCACAGACGCGAATGCATCACGTCCAGGCGCGCGGCATCCACGGGCGGGAACGCACCGCCGAGACCGCCGGCCGCGATGAACATGAAGGGCGCCGCCGTCCCGAGGTTCGGCAGCAGCATGGCCGGGACCAAGGCCGCCACCGCAAGGAAATACGCGCCCGCACCAACCGACATCCGCGCGGACACCCGGCCTCTTGCGACCATGCGGTCCGCGGAATAACCCGTCACCAGCACGCCCGCGATCGCGCCGAGCCCGATCACCACCACGAACGTGCTGGACGCCGTCTGCGACAAGTCGAAATGCGCACGCATGAACACCACCACGAAGGTGCGCAGTCCGGTGAAGTAGAAATACCCGAGCGCCGACGCAATGATCAGCATGCGGTAGGTCGGCAATGAAAGGACGTATTTGACCGCCGGCCAGATCTTCATCCGCGCGGGATCTTCGCGCAGGATCAGCGACTCGATCGGCTCGATGCCCTGGTCCCGCACCACGTCACGGATGCGCACGCCGTCGTGCACCGGTTTGCCCGGGTCTTCCTGCAGGCGCCCGCGTCCGCCGCGGCGCGGTTCCGGCAGCTTGCGCGCGATGAAGTACGCGAGCAGCAGCCCCAGCACGGCCAGCACGATGAACGGCGCCCGCCACGACAAGGCCGCGACGTTGCCCGACATCAGGAAACCGATCGCGACCCCGATCAATTCACCGGAAATGATGTAGCCGTAGATGCGGCCGCGCTCGCTGGCCTTGAAACAGTCGCCGATCAGCGACGCAATCGCCGGCGATCCGATCGCCATCACGATGCCCAGCGCGAGACGCGCCGCAAACAGCGTTTCGTACGAAGTCGCCGCGCCGCACCAGATCATCGCCAGCGACCACAGCGCGATGCCGGCCACCAGCAGGTTGCGCCGGTTGAAGCGATCGACGAGCACCCCGAAGGGCAGCGTCAGCAGGGCGCTGGACGCGACGGTCACCGCGACCAGCAGTCCGACTTCGAGATTGTCGATGCGCAGCGCGGGTTTGAGCTGCGCAGCCACCGCGCCGAGCGTCGCCTTGTCCGCCGCATCCAGCGCGAGGATGCACGCCAGCATCAGGATGATCCGCAGCCGTGCACGCCCCCCGGCCAGATCCTCCAGCGGACCCTCCACGTTGCGGGACAACCATGCCTGCAACGACGTCCGCAGCATTGCATTCGTTCCAATCGGCCTTCAATGCGCCTCGCGGACGCCACGCGAGCCGATCCGTGGCCCGCGTGGCGTCCCCGGCGCGCCGGATGTGCTTCCTGCAGCATCCGGCAATTTGCGATTACCAGCTATTTCGGTTTGCTGAGCGTGAAGGACGAAAACCCGGCGCCGATATCCCAGCCTTGTCCCTTGCCTCTCAGGGCCAGTGACACCGGACCCTTGGTCATCACCGCGGCGCGCACGGAACCCACTGCGCCCGCGTGCGCCGAAGCCTGGGCGTAGGAACCGAGCACCTGGCTGATGTTCGTGACATCGCTGAAGGTGCCCTTGCCGTCGTCGATCTTGTATTTGCCGACCGACAACCCGCCGCCCTTGGCGGAGATCGCGACGTCCATCGTCTGGCCGTTTTCGCACGTCACCACGCCGGTGCCGGAGGCGGTCTCGTAGATCGCCGACCACCCGGACAACGTGAAGGTCATCTTGCAGTCGAGGTCGGCCGCGGATGCGCTCGTGGCCGTGACGGCGGCCAGCGGGGCGAGTGCCAGGGCAATCCAAAGTGCTTTCCTTTTCACGACGACCTCCTTTTCCCGGTTTCCTTCGTGATTATCAGCGCCGGCTGCTGAACATCCCGCAACCCGGCACGAATATCACGACTGCGTGAAATGCGCGCGACGGACGCGTGAAAACACGTATTTTCATCCGATTATCTCAACGCGTATCACTGCGCACTTGCGCGTGACTCATCAGCGTGAAAATAAACGTGCCGCCCACGATATTGCCGGCCACCACCGGACCGAGGTAATGCCAGAATATTTCCGGCCATGGCAGGCGCCCGTCGAACACCAGGTAGAACACCTCGCCCGCCGATCCGATCACGTGCACCAGGCTTGCCGCCGCGATCAGCCAGGTGAGGCCGATGATGATCCACAACCGCGCGGCCACCGCCGCCGGCATCAGCCACACCATCGTGGCGATGATCCAGCCGCCCGCCACGGCCTTCACGAACATCTGCGGCACGGAATACGACATCAGCGTGGTGCCCAGCGCGGCGATCGCATCGTCGAGCTTCGGCGGAAACAGCGGCAGCCTGGCGACGGCCAGCGCGAACAGCGCGATGCCGACGGTGTTCGCGGCGAACACCACGGCCCACAACCGCAGCATCAGCCCCAGCTTGCGCCAGCTCGGCGCGGACATCAGCGGCAGCACCACCGTCAGCGTGTTCTCGGTGAACAGTTGCTGGCGCGCCATGATCACGATCACGAATCCAGTGCTGTATCCGAGCGACGCCACCAGGTGCGCGAACGGCACGTCCGGCAGGTACGCCTTCAATGCGCCGCTCGCCACCATCGAAAAGCCCATCGACATGCCGGCCGCCAAACCCGACCACATCAGCGCGGACGGGGTGCGCTTGAGTTCCTCCTCGCCGACCGCACCCACCGCCTCATGCAGCACCGCCGCACGCGGGGGCATCCGGCGTTCGGCATCGTGGCGTTCCTCGTCGTCCAGCGCGGGCACGTTCTGGCCCTGGCCGGGTTTGCCAAGATCCGCATCCTGCTGGTCGGCGATCCGGCT
>Ga0207707_10000480_pt1 | contig 41364 bp, 40 predicted proteins | sample KBSC83BmetaG_FD_184336 | JGI IMG/M metagenome (GOLD analysis project Ga0207707, IMG submission 184336) | Corn rhizosphere microbial communities from Kellogg Biological Station, Michigan, USA - KBS C8-3B metaG (SPAdes) (version 2) | ecosystem: Host-associated > Plants > Roots > Rhizosphere ... | reverse complement strand
GTAACGGCCTTGGCAAAGGAGGTGCGCACCAGGTCGTTCACGACCTCATCGCGCACCTGATCGCCAAACTGCTTGCGGATGACCGGCAGCGGCGCCTTGCCGGGGCGGAACCCCTTCAGACGGGCCGTGCGCGAGAGCTGCTTGAGGCGCTGCTCGATTTCAGCGGCGACTTCGCTCGCCGGCACGGCGACTTCCATCCGCCGTTCCAGACCGCCGGTGGCGGATAAAGATACCTGCATGATGACTTATGATCCTCGACGATGATGCGGCGCATTAGGGGACTGCGAAAGGAGGGACTCGAACCCTCACGGGTTACCCCACTGGCTTCTAAGGCCAGCGCGTCTACCAGTTCCGCCACTTTCGCGCGGGTGCACAGCCGGGCCGCCCGGGCCAACCCGCGACACTCGTGGCTCACTCTGGTCCGGGCTTTCTCCGCCGCTGTTTTCAACTAGTGGCCCCCCGCATTATAGCGGGAAACATTGCAGTCGCCCCAGCGGCTGCGCCGGCCGCGCCCTCCCGCCACAACGCCAAGCAGAAACCGCCTACGAGTTCCGGAGCTGACCCAGACCCTGCAGAGCCCCCTCGGCACGCTCGATCTGGTCCTGGATTCTGTCGGCAACGCTGCGCTGCAGGACGTTCGCGATGTCATCGTCCAGCTCGCAGTTCTGGCGGCGCAGCGCCGCCGCGGACACCACCACTGCCGACTGGATCTGGTGCAGATGCAGGAGCAGCTCGCTCAGCCAACCCGCTCCCAGCGCACTCGCTCCGGGCTGGCCCATCTCCGGCCGGCTCATTCCCAACTCCGCCTCCCGCGGTGGTACAGGTATCAGGCTCCTCATGGCGGTTCTCCCTTACGTCCCTCAAGTGGTGGCGGGCACCATATTTACATTAGTACGAGAAGTCAACACTTATGTGCTGCAACTTGGCGAAGGAGGCGGCGGACGCTACATTTGTAGCGGCTTCGGGAGGCATGGAGACCCATGGCGGGACGACGCGAAAGACAGGAGCACGGGGGCTTCGCAGCCCGGCTGCGGTCGGTCGTGGAAGCCCATGGAAGCGCGAACGGCATTGCCAAGGCGATCGACCGTTCCGAAGGCGCGGTGCGCAAGTGGCTGCGCGGAGAGTCGGAGCCCAACGTGACCGACCTGCGCTCCCTGTGCGAGGAGACCCAGACCAGCATCGAATGGCTGGTGACCGGTCGCGGCCGCCGCGAGGCCCCGAACTCGGGGCTGCAGGAGACTCCCACGCCTCCCTACGCAGGCTCCGGGCATGACGCGCTGGACTATCCCCTGCTCGAGGGGATCATGGACGCCGTCGACGTCGAGCTGCGCAACGCCGCGCTCGACTTGCCCTCGACGAAGAAGTCCATGCTCGTGGTGACGCTGTACGACATGTGCCATGCACGCAAGGAAGTCGATCGCGAGGCAGTCGTGCGTCTCGTGAGGCTGGCCGGATAATGGCGGCTGCCGCGCCGAGTGCAGCAGCTGCACCTCGGTCGTGGGCCGGCTGGCAACGCTACTTCGTCGGTCTCGGACTGACAGGCCTCGCCTGGCTCGCGAGTCTTGTGATGCAGGCGGTGACGGGTGGCCGTGTGGTCATCATGCCATTCTTCCCGGCGATGATCGCGGTTGCCTTGTACGCGGGCGTCGGACCCGCAGTGATGAGCACCGTCATCACCGTGTTGGTCGCGTTCACCTCGTGGCGCGGCGGGTGGGGTGCCAACTCTTATTTACCCGTCTCCGACGCCTGGGCACTGTTGATGTTCGTGCTGTCGGCGACGCTGATCATGATCATTGCCGCTCGCCTGCGCCAGGTCGAGCAGCGCCGAGCCGAGCTCCTGGCCCTGGAGCGCCAGGCACGCGAGGAAGCCGAGCGCGCCGGCCGGATGAAGGATGAGTTTCTCGCCACTCTCTCGCACGAGCTGCGCAATCCGCTGAGCGCCATCGTCGGATGGGCGCAGGTGCTGCACACTCAACCGTTACCTCCGCAGGTCGTCAGGGGCCTCGAGGTCATCGAGCGCAACGCCCGTGCGCAGACCCGGATCGTCGATGACCTTCTGGACATGAGCCGGATCTCCGCCGGCATGGCGCGGCTGGATATCCGCAGCGTCGATCTGCAGAAGGTCGTGGACTCGGCGATCCTCCCCATCCAGCCCGCCGCGCACGCCAAGCGCATCACCATCGACAGGGTGGCGGAGGCTTCGCTCGGTGCGGCCAGTTGCGACCCGGACCGGCTGCAGCAGGTGATCGCCAACCTGCTCGCCAACGCGCTGAAGTTCACTCCGGAGGGCGGTTGGATCCAGGTCCGCATCGAGCACCGCCCGCCCCATGCGGAGATCTCCGTACGCGACAGCGGCATCGGCATCGATCCCGCCTTCCTGCCGTTCGTGTTCGACCGCTTCCGCCAGGCAGACCCCTCCATCGCCCGTCAGCACTCCGGACTGGGCCTCGGGCTGTCGATCTGCAAGCAGTTGGTGGAGCTGCACGGCGGCACCATCCGTGCCTCCAGCGACGGCACCGGCAAGGGCTCCACGTTCACGATACGCCTGCCGGTGAGTGAAGTTGTCAGCGAGCCTGAGGGCGCCGTGCGCCGGCCCTGACGACCACGATGTCGATGCTCTCGCTCTGCGGGTCGAACACGATCTGCGCCTCATCGCGCTCGAGCTGTCGGATGACATGGGCGATCTTGGTGTCCAGGGACACTTCCCGCTCGCCATAGTCGGTGCCTTCCCGCAGCACGAAGGACTCCACGACGCTGCGCAGCAGCTCTGGTCGCAGCTCGGTGTGCGGCACCACCACGGGCTCGCTGAGCGCCGCATCGCGCTCACTGGATGTCGCATCGTCCGGACGGCTATCCGGATCGGTCACTTCGGGCGGCCCGTATTCGGCCGACCCATGGGAGGCTGGCCGGTATTCAGCTGCCGCACGATGTTGGTCGCGAGCCATTTGTCGAGCTGACTGGCAAAGGCGTTGCGATCGGCCGGCGTGAGCGGCGGCGGCCCGCCGATCTGCTCGCCGCTGGAGCGCATCGTCTCCATGAAGTCGCGCATGGTGAGAACACCACGGATGGTGTCAGGAGAATAGCGCTCACCGCGAGGATTGAGCGCGCCGGCTCCCTTGGCAATGACGTCCGCCGCCAGCGGGATGTCCGCGGTGATCACCAGATCCCCCGGGAGCACGTTCTTGACGATCTCCGCATCGGCAACATCGAAACCGGAGGGGACCTGCATGACACGCACGCTGGGAAGGCGGGGCACGCGCAGCGTCTGGTTGGCAACCAGGGTCACCGTGACGCCGGTGCGCTCGGCAGCCCTGAACAGCATCTCCTTGACGACGTTCGGGCAGGCGTCTGCATCAACCCAGATTCGCGGTGCCGCCACTACCAGCCTTTCCGCTGCAAAAACTCACACTGGAGGATGATACGCTTTCTCCCGCCCGCAGATCGGACGAGGCCGAAAGCGCTGGCCGAACGGCACTTACTGCTAGCATCGGGCGCGTCTTGGAGCGTACAGGAGAGACTGTGACCTGGCGGGGATGGTGCGCGTTCGCTGCCCTGGGAATCATCTGGGGCTTGCCGTACTTCTTCATCAAGCTGGCCGTGCAGGAGGTCTCGCCGTTCGTCGTGGCGTGGGGCCGAATCACCCTCGCCGCCCTCATCCTGCTGCCGATCGCCTGGCGGCGCGGCGCCCTGCGCTCCCTGGGGAGTCATAAAGTGGCCATCTCAGCCTTCGCGCTGGCCGAGTTCGCGATTCCCTTCGCCGCCATCTCGATCGGAGAGCGTTGGATCGACTCTTCCGTGAGCGGCATCCTCATCGCCGCCGTCCCGCTCACCGTCACCTTGATCTCGCGCCACTTCGGCGTGCACGAGAAGCTCGGCACGTGGCGACTGCTCGGACTGGCGCTCGGCCTGTGCGGTGTGATTGCGTTGGTCGGTTTCGGGAACATCTCCGGCCCGCTCGGCTGGGCAGGTGTCGGGTGCATGCTGCTGGCCACGCTCGGCTATGCGATCGGCCCGCTGATCATCCAACGCCATCTGGGCCATCTGGAGGGAATCGGTCCGATCGCTGTGAGCCTGGTCGTGGCCAGCGGGGTACTGCTGGTTCCCGCTCTCCTCAACCTTCCCTCGCAAATTCCCTCGACGGTCGCGCTCTCCTCGATCGCAATCCTCGGCGTGGTCTGCACATCGATAGCGATGCTCCTTATGTTCTATCTGGTGAGCCATGCCGGCGCATCGCGCGCGACCGTCATCACGTACATCAACCCCGCCATCGCGACACTTCTCGGAGTGCTGTTGCTGCACGAGCGCCTGGGAGCCGGCGGGTACGTCGCATTCGCGCTGATTCTGCTGGGATCCTGGCTGGCGACCCGGGGGACGGCTGCAGAGGGAATGGCGAGCACGCAGCCCGAGTATTAGCCCATCGACCCCCGAAACGGCCCGGGCGCTTGTGTCGGCGTCCAAACCTATGTTATTACTGTTGCCATGTTGCCAAGCACTCGCTCGTACTCCTTTGCGTACTTTTACTGGCCACTCACGGTGGGCGGTAAACGGGCTGTGCTTGACTGAAACGTAACGACAGGACCAACCCGAGAAACCGCCAGACCCCTGGCGGTTTTTTTTCGCCAGTGGCCTGAAGAAACCGGAGCCGCCACTGTGAACATTCGCACCGACGACCTGCGCATCCGCGATATCAGGGAGCTCACGACGCCAGAGGAAGTGGCGCGGGAATACCCCTGCTCGCCCTCCGCTTCCGCAACTGTGAGCGGCGCTCGACAGGCCCTGCACCGCATCCTTCATGGCATGGATGACCGCCTCGCCGTGGTGATCGGACCGTGCTCGATTCATGACACGGACTCGGCAATGGAATACGCGCGCCGGCTGCACCAGCAACGCGAGCGGCTCAAGGATACGCTGGAGATCGTAATGCGTGTCTATTTCGAGAAACCGCGCACCACGGTCGGCTGGAAAGGGCTGATCAATGACCCCGGACTCGATGGCAGCTTTCAGATCAACCGCGGACTGCGGCTGGCACGCAGCCTGCTGCTGGGCATCAATCAGATAACGCTGCCTGCCGGATGCGAGTTTCTGGACATGATCACGCCCCAATACATCGCCGACCTGGTGTCCTGGGGCGCCATCGGCGCGCGCACCACCGAGAGCCAGGTGCACCGCGAGCTCACTTCCGGCTTGTCGTGCCCGGTGGGGTTCAAGAACGGCACCGACGGCAACGTGAAGATCGCAGTCGATGCGGTGCAAGCGGCTGCGCAACCGCACCATTTCCTGGCCGTGACCAAACAGGGGCGCACCGCGATCGCCACGACCACCGGCAATTCCGATTGTCATGTCATTCTGCGCGGCGGCAAAGCTCCCAACTACGACGCGGCGAGCGTCGCGGCGGCGTGGAAGACGCTCACTGCCACGGGGCTCTCGACGTGCCTGATGATCGACGCCAGTCACGGCAACAGCAGCAAGCGACCGGAGAATCAGCGCGCCGTCATCGAGGAGATCGCCGCGCAGATGGCAAGCGGGGACTCGCGCATCGGCGGCGTGATGATCGAGAGTCACCTGGTTGCCGGGCGCCAGGACCTGACGCCCGGACGGGCGCTGGTCTACGGCCAGAGCATCACCGACGGCTGCATCGACTGGGAGACCTCCGTGCCCCTGCTGGACCGTCTCGCCAAGGCCGTCGAGGAGCGGCGGCGGGCCCGCAGGCAAGCGGCAACCGGGAGCTGAAGCGAACGCGCTGGCGATGTGCTACAAGCTCGACAATGAGACATGGCGCACGATGGGTGATCGTTGCCTTCGGGTTACTGGCGATGATTAGTGCTCGAGCGGCGACGCCAGGACTCGAAGAGCTGAAAGCCATGACGGCGCGCTACGCGCCCGTCGACGTGCGCGTCGCTGTGTCGCGCCTGCCGGCGAGCGAGCGCCAGTCTCTGATCCGCATCATCCAGGCCGCGCAGATCCTGGACGCGTTGTATCTGAGGCAGGTGTCCCCGCAGAACCCGTCACGCTTGCTCGACCTGCTGGATGACCACACACCGCTCGGTGAAGCGCGCCTGCACTACTTTCTGATGAATAAAGGGCCCTGGTCGGAGCTGGACGAGGACCGGCCCTTTCTTCCGGGTGTGCCCGCGAAGCCGCCGCAAGCCAACTACTACCCTGCCGATGCCACGCGCTCCGAAGTCGAAACGTGGATGAATTCCCTCCCCAGGAGCGAGCATGAGGATGCGGCAGGATTCTTCACCACGATCCGCCGTGACACCCACGGCAAGCTGATCGCAGTCCCGTATTCTCTCGAGTACCAGGGAGAGTTGACTCAGGTCGCCCGCCTGCTGCGTGAGGCAGCCACGCTCACTACGCAGCCCACTCTCAAGACCTTCCTCGACAAACGTGCTGCGGCCTTCCTGAGCAACGACTACCAGGACAGCGACGTTGCCTGGTTGGACCTGGACGCCTCCATCGACCCGACCATCGGTCCCTACGAGACGTACCTGGACAGCTGGTTCAACTACAAGGCGGCGTTCGAAGCTTACATCGGGCTCACCGATGCCGAGGAGACCGCCAAGCTGACCCGTTTCGGCGGCGAGCTGCAGGAGCTGGAGAACCATCTTCCCATCGACCCGCAATACCGCCGGCCCAAGCTCGGCGGGCAGGCGCCGATCCGGGTCGTCAATGTCGTGTTCGCCGCCGGCGACGGTAATCACGGCAGCCCGGCGGCCGCCTACAACCTGCCCAACGACGAGCGAACGGTCGAAGCGAAGGGCTCCAAACGCGTGCTGCTGAGAAACTTCCAGCAGGCCAAGTTCGATGCGGTGATGCAACCGATCGCCCACATCGTGCTGGCGCCCGCGGACCGCAGCGCCGTCTCGTTCGAGCCCTTCTTCACGCACATCCTGATGCACGAGCTGATGCACGGCCTGGGGCCTCAAAACATCCGCATCGCTGGCCGCGCCACGACGGTGCGCCTGGAGCTGAAGGAGGTCTACGGCACCATCGAGGAAGCGAAGGCAGACGTGTCAGGCCTGTGGGCCCTGCAGTACCTGATGGACAAAGGCGTGCTCGACAAGAGACAGGAGCGCTCGGTCTACACGACCTTCCTGGTCTCCACCTTCCGCACGCTGCGCTTCGGGTTGGGAGAAGCGCATGCCAAGGGCATGGCGCTGCAGGTGAACAACCTGTTCGACCACAACGCGATCCATGTCGCTCCCGACGGCACGTTCACGCTCGATATTCCCAAGACCAAGCAGGCCGTCGGGGACCTCACTCATCAGATCATGACGCTGCAGGCACGCGGGGACTACGAGGGTACGCGCGCACTTCTGCAGAAGATGGTGAAGATCCGGCCGGAGACGCAACGGGCGCTCGATCGGTTGAACGCCGTACCCGTCGATATCACGCCACGATTCGTGACCGCGGAAGAGCTCACCCGCGGCGAGTAGCCTGGCGCGCACCGGCTCGCGAGCCCCGCCGCTGCGTCGTGGCGAGGCGCTCACGCAGGAAGCGCTCCGCCTTCGCACGGATCGAGCCCGGGTGCAGCTCGTGCCCTTCCGCGCGCTGCCAGATCTTCGCCAGGACATCCTGCAGCGATGCAATCTCCTTGTCGCTGAGATCGGCGAGCAGCTCGCTCTCGATGCGCCCGGCCACTCGCATGGCGTTGGCGACCAGCTTCTTGCCTCCCGGGGTCAGGCGCATGTGCAGCACGCGCTGATGCTCCGGGCTCGGCTCGCGCTCCAGAAATCCTTTCCGCTCCAGGGGCCGGATCAGCCCGATCATGGACTGCGGCCGCACGCCGATATCGCGCGCCAGCGCGGCGCTCGAAAGCTCGGCGTGGTCGCGCATGCGAAACAGCATCAGAAGTTGCGCAGGGGTCAGGCCAAACTCAGCCAGAGCGACTTCCATGCAGCTGCGCACTGCGAGCTCCACTCTCTTCACCAGATAAATCGTACCGACGGGCCGCTTGTACACCGAAGATCTCTCACCTCGATATGCACGAATTCTCGCGGCAAGGATATCAGCTTCCCTGATACGCGTCGATCCGGCAGCGTCGCCTGCCACGTCCATGGTAGAAAGGCTTATACACTGCTATCGTGCACTCGTCAGTGCGGGGAGGAGCGGCGACACGTTCGCGATCGACCCGGTGACGTGCCACATCAAGTGGCAACATTCATATCGCCGTCGCCAGGAGCCTGGCCTGCAGTTGAACCGCGGTCCCGCGTGACGCTGGACAACCGCGATGCGCCCGCGTGTCAGCCGGAGATGTGCGCGGGCGAGCACGCCTGCTCGTGCTGCTGATACCCGCGATCGCACTCCCACTGATGACCTGAGAAATCCAAGTGAGCGTTGGCTGGCAGGCGTAATGGCACGCAGGCGTCGTGGTCGCTGTTCGCGCTGTATCCCCTGTCGCATTCCCAGCTGTCACCGGACGCCCCCAGGTGCGCGTTCACAGGCACGCTGACAGCCACGCATTGCGAGCCCGATGCGCGGTATCCGCGATCGCAGGCCCAACCGGTGTCGTACTGCTCGTAAGTCGCAAAGGCGTGCCCAGGCACCACCACGGCAGCACAGCTCTGCGCGTCCTGACGGAAGCCCAGGTCGCACTCCCAGGAGTCCCCCGTGTCGGTGAGATGCCCGTGGGCCGGCACGGCCACGGGCGTACAGGCCGTATTCCCCTGCTTGACGTAACCGCGCCTGCAGGCCCAGTCGTCACCGCTCGCTACGAGGTAGGCGTGCATCGGCACCTGGATGGCCCGACAACTCCCGCCATCGGCACGATAGCCGCGATCGCAATCCCAGCCGCGCAGATCGGAGAAGCCCGAGAGGTGCGCGTGTACGGGAAGCTTGATGGCATCGCATCCGCCCCGGGCCCGGTGATAGCCGCGCTCGCAGACCCAGTCATCGCCGCTGTCATCGAGATAGGCGTGCGCCGGCACGGCTACGCGCGCGCACGAATTGTCCTGCTGCATGTACCCGCGATCGCACTCCCAGCCGGATCCGAATTCACTCGTATGCGCATGCGCGGGAGCCGCTGCCGCCGAGATCTGCGGCAGCGCCGCAAATCCAAGCAGCACACCGAGCACGACACTGACCCGGCCGCCCCAGCGGCGACTGCATTCATGGGCAATCATGCGAAGGCACTCCCGTTATGTCAGGCCATCGGCCCGACGATTCTCCATGGACATCCGCGGCGCGGCGAAGTGCCGCGCCGGCCCAGCAAAAGTCGCGCAAAACGGTTGCGTCAATTCCGATACATATTGTAGCGTATAGGTTGGACAATCTGTCGCCGGCGCCGCCGGCTCGATTCAAGCGGAGGTCGTAGTGAATAGATTTCGCTGGTTGGGTTTCGCCGTCGCGGCGTGCATCGCGGCCGGAACGCTGGCTGCGTGCAGCTCGGCGCGCCAGGACTTTGACAAGGCAAGCGCGGCGAACACCGTCGCCGCCTACCAGGACTTCCTCAAGCAGCACCCGAACACGGATCTCACCGTGCAGGCGCAGAACCGGCTGAATGCGCTCGAGGACGACCAGGCTTGGACCGATGCCCAGAAGGCCAACACTCTGGAGGCCTACCAGAAGTATCTGCAGGCCCAGCCGAGCGGCATGCACTCAGCCGACGCGCGTGATCGAATCACCGGCTTTGAGCGCGCCGACGCCTGGAAGACCGCGCAAGCGGCAAACACCACCGAGGCCATCCAGGCCTTCCTGAAGAAATATCCGGTGGGACAGGAAGCCGACCAGGCGAATGCCCAGTTGAAAGTGCTGCAGACTGAGCAGTACCGCGTGCAGGTCGCGAGCTTCAAGGCGCAGAAGGATGCCGATCAGGCACGGCCGAAGCTCGAAGCCAGGTTCGGCAAGCTGCTGCACAGTGTGGTCGTCGTTCCCCCCACCGCATCCGAGAAGCTCACTACGGTGCGCTCCGGACCGATGACCGAGAAGGACGCGGAGTCCGCGTGCGGAACGCTGAAGAAGCAGCATCAGCACTGTCAGGTGGTCAAGGTCACCGCCTGAGGCGGACTTGACTGGGCCCTGCCGGGCTGCGCCCTCCGGGGCCGGCCCTGGCGGGCGTTGACACACGAAGGCGGGCACCGCGGGAAGGCTGATCCCAAGCGGTGTCCGACAGAGGCGATCGCAGCAGACAAGTCTCCCGCTGCGATCGCCTCGTTTTTTTCAGGCGCCGGCCTCCGGGGCCACCATGCGCAGCACGTATGCGACCACTTCGCGGGTCATGCGCCGAGTGACCGGTGCGTGCCCGAAAAGCGTGCGGTAATAGAAAGGCCCGGTGAGCATATCGAGCACCAGCTCGATATCCAGATCCGGCCGAACCTCACGGCGCGCCCTCGCCCTTACGAACGCCTCGCGCATCGACTTGCGGCGCGCAGCAAGGACTTCCTCCCGGATCGTCCGCGCGAGCTCCGCATCCTGCGCCATGTCCGCCACCAGGCCCGCGAGCGCCTGGCCCAGAGGCCCGGCGAAGCCGCTCTGCAGAGTGCCGACGGCGGCTTCCAGATCCGCGCGCAGCGCCCCGGTATCCGCCGCCGGGTTATCTCCCAGCTCGCTCAGGACCGCATAGGCCACCAGGTGCCGCTTGCTCGGCCAGCGACGGTAGATGCTGGTCCGTGCCCGCTTCACTTTGCGGGCGATGCCGTCGATCGTGACCGCGCGATAGCCGCGGGTCCGCAAGACGCTCAGCACGGCGGAAACGACTTCCGTATCGATGCGCTCGTCGCGGGGCCGACCGAGCCCGTGCTCGACCGGCGCCGCCTGGCCAGCCGGTGAGGCTGACAAGCCGGAGCGCGTTTTGGGGCCTGCTTTCATCGCCACACCCGTATCCCGGGAAAGGCCGGATGGTAGCAATCGGGCAGCCGCTCTGCCCGCTCCGGCGACCGTAGAGTGGCCGCCGCGCTTGCGCACCTTACGCTACATACTGTAGCGTTTATCAGTCGCGGATCGGCGCCGACCGTGTGCGCATCCCGGAATGGGCGTGTTGCCGGAACAACGCATCCAATCAGGCGGTGGGCGATGCGGGAAGGTCTGATTTGAGGCTGGGGGGAACCTCGGCAAGCTCACGTTGCCGAGGACTCTCCATCGCAGCGCGATGATCGCGCGCGAGAAAGCTGTACATCGTCGGAAGCACGAACAGAGTAAAGAGTGTTCCGACGAGCATGCCGGTCGCCACCACAATCCCGATGGCGAAGCGGCTTGCCGCCCCCGCTCCCGAGGCAAACACCAGCGGCACCAGTCCCGCCACCATCGCCGCCGTGGTCATCAGAACCGGGCGCATGCGCACCGCGGCGGCGCGCCGGATCGCCGCCAGCCGATCCAACCCCTGTTCGTGCTGCAGCTGATTCGCGAACGACACCATGAGGATGCCGTGCTTGGAGATCAGGCCGATCAGGGTGACCAGGCCGATCTGGGTGTAGATGTTCAGCGTCGCATATTGCAGATACAACGGCACGAGCGCCCCGCACACCGCCAGAGGCACCGTGACCAGGATGACCAGCGGATCGCGGAAGCTCTCGAATTGCGCCGCGAGCACCAGGAAGATCACCACCAGCGCGTAGAGGAACGACACCGTGAGCCGATCCCCTTCGGTCACGTACTGCCGGCTCTCCCCCAGCCAGTCGAGCGTGGCGCCCGGACCCAGCGGTTGCGCTTTCAGGAACTGGACCGCGCGTCCCATGGTCACCCCCGGAGCGAGAATCGCCGAGAGCGTCGCGGAGTTCATCTGATTGAACTGCGGCAACTGATTGGCCTGCGGCCGCATGCTGATCTTGACGACCGTGCTCAGAGGCAGCAGCGCCCCGCCGGCCGACTTCACGTAGAACCGACCCAACTCATCGGGCGTGTCGCGCGAGGCTTGCGGCACCTGCGTAATCACATCATACGAGCGGTCGTGCCAGTTGAATCGCGTGATGTAGTTCTCGCCCACCATGATGGCCAGGGTGTTGGCGATCTCATCCATGCTCACGCCCAGCTCGCCGGCTTTCGAACGATCGATCGTGAGCCGGGCTTCGGGACTGTCGAAGGCCAGATCGCTGTCGACGTAGACGAACAGTCCGCTGTTGCGGGCAGCGGTCTTGATCCGCTCCATCGAAGTGTAGAGAGCGGGAAAGTCCTGCGGCGAGCGGATGACCATCTGCACCGGGAGGCCGCTGCTGGCAGCCGGCAGCGCCGAGCCCATATACGCGCTCACTCGCACGTCCGTGAGAGCGGCTCCCCGCGCATTGATCTCCGCTTGCACCTGGGCCGCCGATCGCCTGCGATCGGCCCAGTTCTTCAGATTGATGCCGCCGGAGCCGCTCCCGAGGGAATCCCCGCCGGTGCCAAACCAGCTCGAGGTGTACTCCGGCTCGCTGCTCATCAGATCCACGGCCTCATGGGCGGCGCGGATGCCGTACGCGGCATTCGAGTATTGCGGCGCCTTCGTCTGAACGTAGATCGTCCCGGTGTCCTCCGGCGGGGAGAGCTCCCGTTGCGCTCCGGTGAAGAGCACGACGATCGCACCGAGCACGCCGACACCGACGAGCAGCACAGCCGGCCGCGCAGCGAGCGTCACATCGAGCCAGCGCGAGTAGCCCGCCGTGAGGCTGGAGATACGATGCTCGATGGCGCGCGCCAGTCGGCCCTCGCTGACGCGATCATTCAGCAACCAGGAGCTCATCATCGGAGAGAGCGTCAGCGCGATGACCCCTGACACGACGACCGCGCCGGCGAGGGTGAACGCGAACTCGCGGAACAGAGCACCCGTCAATCCTCCCATCATGCCGATGGGCGTGTAGACCGCCGCCAATGTCAGGGTCATCGCGATCACGGGACTGAAGATCTCCCGCGCCCCGACGAGGGCGGCGCGGATGGGAGAGAGGCCCTCCTCGATGTGCCGGTGGATGTTCTCCACCACCACGATGGCATCGTCCACCACGAGCCCCGTGGCCAACACCATGGCCAGCAGCGTCAGCAGGTTGAGCGAAAAGCCCGCCACCAGCATCAGGGCAGCCGTGCCGATCAGCGACAAGGGAATCGTGATTACGGGAATGACGACTGCCCGCAGGCTCCCGAGGAACAGGAAGATCACCACGATCACGATGGCGACGGCCTCGATCAGCGTGCGGATCACCTCTTCGATGGAGGCGTTCACGAAGAAGGCGATGTCGTACTTGCTGGTGACCTCCAACCCCGGCGGCGCCGCTCGCTGGATCTGCGGCAGCAGCTCCTTGACGTGCTTGACGATCTCCAACGGGTTGCCGTCGGGCGTCGGCGAGATGGCGAGCGTGACCGACCGATGGCCGTTGCTGAGCTGCAGGCTGTCGTAGGTCTGCGCTCCCAGCTCCACCGTCGCCACATCGCCCAGGGTCACCACGGCGTTTCCCTGGCGTTTGATGACCATGTTGCGGAAGCCTTCCACTCCCGTGACATCGGTGGAAGCGGTGATGTTGATCGCCGTGTCCGCGCCTTTGAGCTGACCGGGTGCCGCCTGCACGTTGTTGGCTTTGAGCGCTGCCGAGACATCCGTAGCGGACAGCCCGCGTGCCGCCAGCTTCATCGGATCCACCCACACGCGCATCGCCATCATCAGGCCGGCGTGCATGTCCGCAGAGGCCACCCCGGGCACGGAGGCGACCAGCGGCTGGGCAAAGCGGGTGACGAACTCGGCCATCTGCGCGGAGCTGAGCGTGTCGCTGACGAAACCGACGTACTGGACGGCCGTCGTACCGTCGGTGATCTTCGTGACGATCGGATCCTCCGCTCCCGGGGGCAGCAGATACTTCACCTGCTGCACCTTGGCGAGGATCTCCGTCATCGAGCGGTTGCTGTCGGCGTTGAGAACCAGCTTCGCCTTGATTTCCGTGCGGCCGGCGGCCGACACCGCGGTGAGGTACTCGATGCCGCTTGCCGTGGCGACCGCCTGTGAGATCGGGGTTGTCACGAAGCCCTGCATGACCGCTTCGGTAGCGCCCGGATAGTTCACATCGATGACGATGGTGGCGCTCTGCATGAAGGGGTATTGGCGCACCGGGAGCAGGAATACCGCGCTCAGGCCCACTAGCAGAATGAGCAGGCTCAGCACGATCGACAGGATCGGCCTTCGTATGAACCTGTCGGTGAACGCCATGGCGATCAGTGTTCCGGGTTCGGGAGCAGGTGCTCCACTCGCACCGGGGAGCCGGAGTGGACGCGAATCTGGCCCTCGGTGATCACGATGTCCCCGGCCTTCAGCCCCTGTGTGACGACCACGCCCTCCCCTACGCGGCGACCGGCCGTCACCGGAATCGTCTGCGCGTCACCGCCTTCGGAAGGATTGGCCCCGCGCACCACCACGACGGTGTCGCCGAGCGCGGAGGTCTGGATAGCGGTCTGCGGAATCACCAGCGCGCCGTCCTGCGGCGGCAGGTCCAGAACGGCCGTGACGTACATGCCGGGGTGCAGGGGATGCTCTGGATTCTGCAGGAGGGCCTCGATGCTCACGTTGCGCGTCTGCTCCTCCACCTTCGGCTCCAGGGCGTTGACCTTGCCCTCGAAGGTGCGGCCCGGCCAGGCGTCCGTCTTGACCTGCACGCTCGCCCCGACGCGCACCTGCGGCAGGTCCTGCTGCGGCAGGTTGAAGTCGACATAGAGCTGATCGAGATCGGTGAGCGTCGCGATGGCATCCCCGGCGTTGAGGTACTGCCCGGGATTGATCCGCCGGATGCCGAGCACACCGGCGAACGGTGCCCGGATGTGGTGCTGCTCGATTTTCGCATCGAGCTGGCGGACGGCGGCCTGCGCCTCCTCCAGCTCGGCCTCGTGTTGCTCCAGCAGCTGCCGCGGCTCGACGTTGCTCGGCGCGAGCTTGCGCGAGCGCTCCAGTTGAATGCTGGCGTAGTGCGCCTGGGCCAGGGCCGACGCGCGATCGGCTTCCTCAGGAGCTTGATAGAGATCGACCAGGGCCTGACCCGCGGGCACATGCTGTCCCGGCTCGAAATGGATGGCGACGACGCGGCCTGCGATTTCCGGCGCCAGCATTACCTCGCGCACGGCACGCAGGGTGCCGATGGCCTCGAGGGTCATGGGAACCCGCGCCGGCTTCACCATGATCGCGGTCACTGGAACCGCCCGTGCCGGAGGCTGCGGCGCAGGAGCGGTCCGAACCCCGCGCCATACCGAGATCACGACACACAGAACTACGAACCCGACCACCACCCCCCAAGTGGGATTGATGCGGGATCGAACGGGCGCACGCCGCAGCAGCACTCGAACCTCCGACCGTGGTCTACCGCCACTTGAGCGTGGAGAATATACTCTGGGTCTATTTTACTGCCAACGAGATCTGAGACGGATGATCGCACGTCAGCCGGCAGGCTTGTCGGGGGCGCCGCCGGGCCCGAGGCAGCCCGACCTGCGCCGCGCCGCGCTCACCAGCGCCGCCGCCGAGCTGTTCACCTCCCGCGGCGTCGACGCGACCACGATCGATCACATCGCCGCTCGCGCTGGATTGTCCAAGGGCAGCTTCTATCACTACTTTCGCACCAAGGCCGACATCCTGGCGGCGGTGCGTACACGGTTTGCCGTTGAGTTTCGTGAGCGTGTCGCCGCCAGTGTCGAGCGGCGCGGCAATGCGAGCTGGTCGGAGAAGTTGGCGGCTTGGGTAGAGGGCATGATCGCGGCGTACTTCGAGCTGCACCCGCTGCACGATGTGTTGTTCCACGATAGCGAGGGGCCGAATCGGGAGTTGGTTTCGGAGTACCTGACGGTCCGGCACCTGATCGAGTTGCTGCGTTCGGGCATGAGTGCAGGAGCGTGGCATGTGCAGGACCCGCGCGCCGCCGCAGTGATCATGTTCTGCGGCCTGCATGGCGCCATCGACGAGGCACTGATTACTGGCACGCCTCGCGAGGAGATCGCGCAGGCGATCACGCCGTTGTTTCGGCAGATGATGGGAATGAAATAGCAAGGCAGCCGGCAAAAACCACGCTTTTTGCCGGCGGCAACGGAGCTGATGTCCGCAAAAGCGCCGGAGGCGACTTTTGCCAGTGAACGACGGAGCAGAGCGGCCTTGCAGAACAAGGCCGCCTGCCCACCCCCCTCGTGGCGCTGTCAAGCGCACTGACGTGCGTCATTTGCGCGCCATCCAGCGAACTCCCGCGGCGCTTCGCGCATCGTGGGAGGGTCCTGACGCTTCTGAGAAGTGCGTAGTGGAGTACCCGGAAGGTCAGTGCCCGAGGCGGACTATATCGAAGCCGGCTCGCCGGGGAAGTTGCGGAAAACCGCAACATCCCGTGAGGCGCGTCGGCTTCGAGGAGATTCGAGGGCGCGATTGCAGAGGTGCGTGTTGGTTACCGGAAGCTCGGCAGCCGAATGGCCTCGACCAGGCCGACTTTCTGTGCAGCCTCGCTCAGCACTCTGGAGATTCCTCGCCACGCGATGGTGCTGCCGGCAGCGCGCCGCTCATGCATGAAAGCCACGAGCAGCTTGAGGCCGGCGGTATCGATCCGCTGCACTGTCGAGCCGTCTAGCGAGTCGCCGCGCCCCGCCGTGCGCAGCCGCTCGTGCAGAACGCCAATTGCGCCAATGGTGCAGTCTGCCGGCAACGCAATCGCGCTGCGGCCTTCTGACTTCGGGGTCGAGTGCGTCTCCGTCGCAACGTTGCGCTGCATGCGAGTCCTTCGGGGAATGGCGAGAACACGCTTTTATCGTCCCGGGCCGGGCATCCTGGAGGGGGGCTCGCGCCGAAACGCGACGTGTACACGTCGGTACTTTCCGCAGTCCCGGACACCGCACGCCGGTTCCCCAGTCCTTCGGAAGCAGCGCCGGATTCCAGGCGATCGATGCTGCCCAGGTCGATCGTCACATTCACGCTGCCCGATTGCGCGGCGCGATCCAGGGTGACCGTGCCACTGGAGTGGTTCATCTTGCCCCGCCACTTCGACACGCCGAAGTGATCGGCCTCGAAGCTGGGATAGGTATGCGTCGGATCGAGGGTGTAGCGCGCTTCCTCGGCACAGGCGGTACCCGCAGTGGCCGCCAGCAGTGCAACGGCTGCGGCGAGATTGAGCGTTCGGGTCGTCATGGTCTTTTCCTGGTGTGGAACGGTTCGTTCCCAGGACGTGCGGGAGCAGCGCGCGCCGACAGCCTGCGCCGGCGTTTTTTTTCCGGCGCGACGGCGCCAGGAAAATAGCGTATCCGGGGCCCGGCGCGTCGCCCGGCCGGCAAACCGTGTCCCGGCGCGGGCCGCCCGCGGCGGGGCTAGCTCACTTCGCCGGCTCGATACGCAGAATCGCGCCGTGCTCTTCGTCCGTCGCGACGTACAGCAGCCCATCGGGGCCCTGCTTCACGTCGCGGATTCGCTGGTGCAGATCCACCAGCAGCGATTCACGCCGCAGCTCTTCCAGGTTCTCGTTCAAGAGAATGCGGTCGAGCCGTCCGGTGCCCGGGACCTCGCCATAGCGCAGACCGCTCACGAACAGGTCGCCCTTCCACTTGGGCAGCTTGTCGCCGGTGTAGAACGTCAGGCCCGCCACCGAGATGGAGGGCATCCAGTAAATGACCGGCGGCTCGAAGCCGGCATGCGTCGGCTCGTGCGTCTTGACTTGCCAGGGCCCCGGATAGGTCCGGCCCAGGCTCACCAGCGGCCAGCCATAGTTGCGGCCGGGCTTGAGGACATTGATCTCATCGCCCCCGTTGGGCCCCATCTCGGCAAGCCAGACCTCGCTGGTTCCGGGACGTACCGTCAGGCCCATCGAGCTGCGGTGTCCGAGGGTGTAGATCTCCGGGCGATAGCCCTGCTTGCCGACGAACGGGTTGTCCTTCGGCACGCTGCCGTCATCGTGCAGCCGCAGCACCTTGCCGACCAGCGAGCTCGGATCCTGCGCCGTGTCCCCGCCAGTGGCGATCCATAACATGTTGTCCGGCGTCATGGCCAGACTGACGGCGCCGTGCATGTTGTCGCCGACCCAAATGTCCCGCACATTGCTCATCGAGCCTTTATCGAGGCGCGCGCGGGCTACGGCGACCGTCGAGCTCTTGTCCGGGAGCCACTTGCTGTAGCTGAAATAGATCCAGTGGTTCTTGCTGAACTGCGGATGCAGCACCAGGCTCATATAACCGTGGATCGCGCCGATCGCGCCCGACTTTCCGCTGAAGCGCGACGGTGGCCCTCCGCTGATGGGATGCGGATCGAGCACTCCGTTGTGGATGAGCCGCAGCTGCCCCACCCGCTCCGTCACCAGCAGGTCGCCGTTCGGAAGGAAGGCCATGCTGTAGGGGTAGTCCAGCCCCTTGGTGAACACGGTGACTCGAATATCCTGCACTTCAGCCGTCTTGTAGACGAAGGGGCCATCCGGCAAGGGCTGGTCGGCGAGGCCCGTGGGCGCCACCGGGACGCCGAAGGAAAACGGCACTTTCTGCTGTGCCCAGGCGACGCACAGCGTCCCCGCCAGGACTGGAATCGCAACGGCAGCAAGAACCCGGCGCATGGATGTCATGGGTACCTCACCTGAGACGTGTCAGTGTCAACATCGCGGCTACACTCTAAAGGGGACTCGCGCCGAACTTTGGAAGGGCATGGAGCGCCCACCACTGGCCGGACAGCCCCCCAACGGCCGCCCCGGCCAGCTCTGCCTCCCGACCTGCCCCCCAGGCATACTCGCCCCGCGCGGAAGCGAAAAGGCGAGGGGCCATGGCGTATCCGCCGGGCGTATCCGCATCCATCGACGCATGGGTCTCATCGGGGCGGCGCGCCTGATGTTGGTTGGGAGGCTGGCGCTCGCGCGGGCCGGGCTGGGGCGGATCACGCCGAAAATGGCATTTGCGATCGCTACGCGTCAGCCCACTGCCGCAGGAGGTTGTGGTAGATGCCGGCAAGGCGAACGCAGGCATCGTGGTCTGCGTTGGTGCGAACGAGCTGCTGCAACGTGCTGTCGAGATCGAAGAGGATGGCTCGACGGGCGTCGTCCCTGACCATGCTCTGAACCCAGAAGAAGGCGGCCAAGCGCACGCCACGGGTGACCGGCTCGACGCGATGGACAGTGCCCCCGCCATACAACACCATGTCGCCGGCGGGCAGCTTGACGCGCTTCTCCTCACCCGCTTCCCCGATGACGAGCTCGCCGCCGTCGTACTCTTCCGGGTCGCACAGGAACACCGTGGCGGAAAGATCCGTCCGCACACGATGCGGCGTACCGAAAACGGGCCGCACTGCACCATCGATGTGCCCGCCGTAGGATTGCCCGCCGCAATACCGGTTGAGCAGCGGCGGCACTACTTTCAGCGGCAGGGCGGCGGCGACGAACTGCTGATTCTTGTCCAGCTCGTCCAGGATCACGTTGCCCAGGCGCCGGGCGAGCGGATGCCCCTCCGGCACCTGCACGTTGTTCTTCGCCCGGCTCGAGAGATATCCCGCGGTTGCCTTGCCGTCGACCCACTCAGCCGTCTCGAGCGCCTTGCGGAACTCGGTGACCTGGGAGGCGCTCAGCAACCGGGGAACAATCAGCACCATGGATCAGAAGCGTACGTTCAGGCTCAAGAATGCCGTGCGGCCCTCCGCCGGCACCACATGAAAGAAGTGTAGCTGATCGTAATAGTAGCGGTTCGTCAGATTGTTCAGGTTCAGCTGCGCGTCGATGCGGGTGGTGATGGCGTACCGGGCCATTGCGTCGAATGCCCAGAACCCCGGCACAGTCTTGATCGGCGGCACGTTCTGCGTGTACTGCGAAGACACGAAGCGGCCGCCGCCGCCGATCTGGAAGCGCGGGATGAGCTGGTAGACGCTCCAGAAGGTCAGAGCGTGCTTGGGCGTATTCATCAGCGGGGAGCCGACCGGCGCGGCACCCGGCGTCGAACTGGTCTGCTGGCTGTCCAGGTAGATGTAGCCGCCGGTGATCTGCCAGTCCTGCGTGATCCGCCCCTCCAGACGCAGCTCTGCGCCATCGACCCGTTGGCTGCCAGCCAGAATGTTCAACGTGACGTTGTCGGGGTCGGGAACGCGGGCGTTGTCCTTCTCGATCCGGAAGATCGAGCCGCTCACATCGAGCCGGTTGCCCACCAGCGCCCACTTCGTGCCGAGCTCGTACGACTTGTTTTTCTCCGGATCGAGCTGCGCGTTGTTGAGAGAGAACGAGCGCGAGCTGCTGATCAACGACAGGTCTTCCGCGGACGGATTGAAAGCGGTCCCGAAGGAGAAGTAGGCGTTGCCGTTGTCGGTGAGCTTGTAGGAAACGGCGCCGCGATAACCGGTCATTTCATCGGTGTGAAGAATGTGGTCGGTCCTGGTGAGCAGGCCGGTCGTGGTTGTCGAGAAGTTGTAGTCGTTGTAGTCGACGTGGAAGTAGTCCCATCGCAGTCCCAGAATCAGCGTCCAGCGATCGAAAGTGGCGGTGTCCAGGGCGAACGGGCCGGCACTGCCGCCGATCAGGTGCGTCTTGTAGCGCGGGTAAGTGCGCGTCGCGGAGAAGTACTGGTTCTCATCCGGCCTCAGCAGGTTGGTCCCGGGCACGCCGCTGCTGTTGTAGAACTCCGGTGCCGCCTTCTCATGACCGCCCTCCACTCCGAGGACCGAGACGTTCTTGATGGCACCCAGGTCCCAACGCACCGTCCCGAAGAACTGATCCCACAGCATCCGGTCATCGCTGTCGCCGGTGTTGTCGTTGCGAGTGACGGTCACAGTATTGACGGGCGTGGTCGCCGGCAGGGTCGTCGCGGTCAACGGCTCACTGAAGCGGAACTCGCGCTCGTAGTCCGCGTAGCGGACCACGTTCTGCAGCGAGAACGTGTCGGAGAAGTCGTGGATGAGCCGGATCGTGCCGATTTCGGTCCGCGTGCGCATGGAGTCGTTGCGGAAGCCGTAGTTGTTGTTGCGCGGCACAGCCGCCGGCACGGCACCCAGGTACGGCAAGCCGTAGTCCGGGATGTCGTTGTTGTACTGGTGATAGAAGGAGACCGTGAGCCGGGTCGGCGTCCCGAGGCCGAGAGCGAGCGTGGGCGCGATTCCCCAGCGCGAATTGTCTATGACGTCGCGGTCGGTCACCTGCGCCTTGTGGACCATGCCATTGATCCGGAATGCAGCGCCCGCGCCGAGCGCGGCCAGGGGCTCATTGACGTCGATCGTGGCGCGGCGGGTGTCGTCCGTGCCGCCCATGACGGTTGCTGCGATGAAGGGCTCGCGCCTCGGCATCTTGCTCGCCTGCTCGATCACACCGCCGGTCGAGCCGCGGCCGAACAGAATCCCCGAGGGACCCTGGAGAACCTCGATGGACTCCAGATTGAAGGGATCGCGGTAGTAGTCGCCGTAGTCGCGGACACCATCCAGAAACATGTCATCGCGCGCGACGAAGCCGCGGATGGTCGGCGAATTGCCCAACGACTTGAACTCGCCGGCGCCGAGGGTGATGCCCGGGACCGTCTTCAGGGCCTGGTTGAAATCGGTGACGCCGCGGTCCTGCAGGACCTGCTGGGAAATGGTGTCGATCGATTGCGGTGTGTCGATGATCGGCGTGACGAGCTTCCCCAGACTCGACGTATCGGTCTTGTATGCATCGCGCTGGCCGAAGATGTAGACCTCCTCCCTGGCCTGATTCGGGCTCGAAGCCGCATCCTGCGCGTGCACGGCAACCGCCTGCAGCACTCCCAAGCCCGTCCCCGCAACGAGAACTCTCCGCAACAACACATTGCCGCCGCGCCTGTCCGCAGTCATTCAACAGCTCCCACGCATTATATCCATTCGTATATAGCGTGAGCGACGACCGCTGTCAAAGCCGTGCGGCTATCGGCTCAATGAGGGTCATTCATTCGACGCGAGCGGAGCCGCGGAACCAGTGCCGACCAGGCATGTTGTACCTCGGTGATGCCATCGAACCGCGGAGCGTAGATCATGAGCGCAGTCCTGGCCGCATTGTTCCCCAGTCATCAGATCGCAGTGGCCGTGCGGACACGGCTCGTGGAGGACGGCTTTCCGACCGATCGAGTCGAGCTCGCCTCGCGGCAGGACCCCGGCCATGCGGATGTCGTGCCTGCGAAAGACATAGCCGACAAGCTGCGACTGCACTTCCGGCAGCTCTTCCCGGCAGAAGAAGATGCCGAAGCCACCGAAGTTCTGTGCCGAGGCATCCTCGAGGGCCGCGCGGTCATAGCCGTGCATCCACGGGGAGACATCGAGACCCAACGCGCCCGCGAGATCCTCGAGCAGGCAGATCCGGTTGAGCTGCGGGCACGCGATCTGGACAAGCAGCCCATGGAGCGGGCCGCTTCGCCCGATAACCAGACCATCATCCCGAACGTGCGCAAGATTCTGCTGGGGCCCGGGAAACCATAGTCGCGAGGGGATGGCCCGCGGCGACGGCCGGCTGGGCCCGCGCCCTGCCCGCGGCGGGCCGACCATTGGCCGGTCAGACCTACCTGCGGCACGGCGGCCAGGGGGCCCGTTCGGTTGGCGCCCCGGTCTACCTTGCGTGACAATCGCTCCAAGCGCGACCGTGTCCTGAGTTGCGCCCGAGGGGGAAACGCGATGGGGGTTTTGAAGCCGCTGGCCTTTGCCGCGCTGGCGTCTGCCGGCTTGCTGGCCGTCTCCGGAGCGCAGGCCGCGCCTGTGCTGAGCTCGACCTATGCCGACCCGTCGCAGCCTGACATCTCGGGCCTGTGGGTGGTCACGGGGGCGATGCAATACGCGCCTGACCGCTCGGTGCCGAAGCTCCTGGGGCAGTACAAGGACCTCTACGACAAGCGCACCAAGGCCTTCAAAGCCGGTATCGCGATCGACGATGACACCGCGGACTGCCTGCCAGCCGGTTTGCCGCACCTGTTCATCGTGCCTTACCCGTTCGAGATTCTGCAGACTCCGGGGCGCCTCACCTTTTTGTACGAGTACGACAGCGCCGTGCGCAGAGTGCCTCTGGGCGTTACGCCGCCCGCCCAACCGGAGCCGGACACGGCGACCTTCAACGGCGACTCCTACGGACACTGGGAAGGCGACACGCTCGTGATCGAGACGATCAACATTCGCGGCGATACGCAGTTGGATTTCACGGGCATTCCGCACAGCGACGCGCTGCGGATCACCGAGCGTCTGCACCGCAAGGATGCGAAGACGCTGGAAGACCAGATCACTCTCACGGACCCGAAGGCCTACGCAGAGCCGTTCAAGACTACCCGACTCTACCGCACGCGGCCCAAGTGGAAGATCTCGGAATACGTCTGTGAGGAAAACAACCGCAACAAGACTGACGCGCAGGGTCACACGCGCAGCGGCGTTAAATAGGATCGGGAAGACGGAGTAAGCGATGCAACAGTCTCCCAGGCAATCATTGTGGATGCACCTGATCGGTCTTGCCGCCGTGGTTGCGTTGGGTACGCAGCCGGTGTGCGCCCACCACTCGTTCGCGATGTACGACAACGGCAAGCAGATCACCATCGAAGGGGTGGTGAAGGAGCTGCAGTGGACCAACCCGCACGTGTGGATCCAGGTCCTGGTCCCCAACGCGAAGGGCGGCCAGGATGAGTGGAGCGTCGAGTGCACCAGCGTCAACTTCATGGTCCGGCGCGGCTTCAGCAAGACCACGATCAAGGCCGGCGACCAGATCAGCGTGAGCCTGACGCCGCTGAAGGATGGCTCGCACGGCGGAGCCTTCAAGGGTGTCAACAGCCTGAACGGCGCGCCGCTGAAACTCGAATCGGAAGACTGACCGCAAGCAGAACGGGCCCAGCCGGGGGCGTTTGGCTGGGCGGGCCAGCCGGCCGCTCGGCGGCCGAAGGGGGAGTGATGAACCGAGTCCTGGCGGCGATCGGAGCGGCAACGCTTTCCTACCTCTTGCCGGCAAGCCTCGCGCGGGCTGCACCTGCCGGGGATCTCTCGGGGGACTGGGAGTTCCACTCCAAGGCCGGTCAGACGCCCATCATGGTCGACTGTGACCTGCGGCAGACGGCCACGGCGCTGGCCGGGAGCTGCGAGCCTCGGACGGACGACTCGACACCGGCCCCCTTTACCGGTTCGGTCAATGGCTCGCAGGCACAGTGGAAGTATGCCGTCACCTATCGCGGTCATCCGGGCACTGTCGAATTCGACACTCAGGTGCAGTCCGGCACGCGCATGAAGGGCACGCTGAAGCTCAACGGTAAACCCAGCGAGCTCACCGGCGAGAAGCTCGGTCTGGAGGCGCGCTTGCAGCGCCTGCAGGACGAGTCGGAGATCAGGCGCCGCCTGCAGGACTACATGCCGCTGCTGCGCAATCGCGACTGGGACCACTACATCCTGATGTTCTCCAAAGATGCGGACATCGTGATGGACGAAGGTACGCGGCACGGTCGCGCAGATATCCGCGAGCGCATGGCCACTGCTTCTGAGCGAATGGCGAAGGCGGCGGCCGGCAAGCCGGTGCTCCAGAGTGCCGACCTGCTCACCAACGTCGAAGTTCGCGTTCGCGGCGACATCGCTCACGCAAGCTCCCGCTTCACCTTCCTCGCAGAGAATGCGGCGCACGAGTTCGTAGTAAGCGGCTCCGGCCTGTATCTCGACACCTGGGTACGCGAGGACGGGGAGTGGCTGATCAAACGTCGCAAGGTGGACTGGGATCTGCTCCGGGGAGCCACTCCGAAACCGGCTCCCGAGGGAAAGCAGCCATGAAGCGCGCCCGTCACCTGCTGCAGTGGACACTCATGGCGATGGTGTGCGCGTACACAGGCCATCTGCACGCTCAGGCAGCGGCAGGGAGCCAGAGCACCACTCTGCTCTTCACGCGTTACACCCTGAAGCCCGACCACGTCTCGCAGTGGCTGCAGCTCGAGAAGGAACAGGTGCTGCCGGCGTTGAAGAAAGCGGGAGTGAAGCACCTGACGGTGTTCGAGACGGTGCTGGGAGATGCACCGGAGTACACGACGGTGCGAACGCTCGAAGGTTTCCAGGAGTTCGACGGACCCGATCCGTTGGTGCGTGCGCTAGGCGCGGCCGCCGCGGCGCAGCTGCACGAGAAACTGGCCGCGTGCACGCAATCGCTACACCGGTCCCTGGAGAAACGGCGCGAGGATTTCTTTCTCGACCCAGGCAATGCGGAAGTGCAGTACGCGAGCAAATACCGCGCGATGCCCGGCAAGAGCCAGGCCTATATGGACTTCTTCCGTACGGAAATGATGCCGGCGCTGCGCAAGGCCAAAGCGAACGGCACGTTTTCCGGCATCGACGTGACAGTGACCGCACACGGGGGCGAGTGGGGCCTGATCATGCTCTACATGTATTACCCACGCTTCGCGCCGCTGGACGATGAGCCGCCGGTGGCGAAGACCCTCGGCCCGGAAGGCACGCGCGCACTGCTGGCCAAAGGCGCCGGTTTGATCACGCCGTTGGAATGGATCGTCAGAAAGCGCTTGCCGGAGCTGAGCTACTGAGCCGGCCGCAAGCGAGCCTCGGCACCGATCCTGACGACCTCGGCAAGCGTCCGGCACTGCAGCTTTTCCATCATGCGCGCCTTGTAGACCTCTACGGTGCGCGGGCTGATGGCGAGGCGTGCGGCGATCTCGCGGTGCTGCAGCCCTTCCGAAAGCAATAGAAGGACGTCCCTTTCCCGGGCGGTGAGTCGTTCCAGCCGCTGGCTCACGTGCAGTTCGAGTGCCTGAGCGCGGTACCGCTCCTCATCGACGCGGATGGCGTTCTCCAGCACATCGATCAGCACGTCGTCATCGACCGGCTTCTCCAGAAAGTCCACCGCACCGCTCTTGAGCGCTGCGCGCGCGGTCGCGACGTCCCCATGAGCGGTCAGCACGATCACCGGGAGCGTGATGCCGCGCTCGGCGAGCTGGCGTTGCAACTCCAGACCGCTGATCCCCGGCATCTGCAGATCAGTCAGCAGACAGCCGCGCCAGCGAGGCTCATAGACCGCGAGAAAGTCCTCACCGCAGGAAAACGTGGAGACGCGCAACCCCTTGAGAGAAATGAGCAGGCTCAACGCGTCACGAACCGCGGCGTCGTCATCCACCACGAAAACCGTCGGAGCGCTCATGACTCAGCGGGCCCGCGCGTCGGAATGCGCACCACGAAGCACGCGCCACCGAGCCGTCCGCTCGGCTCGAACGTCAGCTCTCCGCCGGAGGCGCGAATGAACGACCTGCTGATCGCCAGGCCCAGCCCCATGCCATCGGGCTTGTTGGTAACGAAGGGCTCGAAGAGCTTGCCGGCAAGATCGGGGGCAACTCCGGGGCCACAATCCTCGATGCGCAAGAACACCTCCTCGGCATCGCCGCCTACGTGCAGCTCGATGCGGCGCCGGGCCTTGGTGGAATGACAAACGGCGTCCAGCGCATTCGCCAGCAGGTTGTGCAGCACAATCTCCAGCTGCATCGCATCCGCCTGCGGCATCGGCAACGGACCGCCCATGTGCGTGACCAGCGATGCGTTCGCCCGGCGCAGACGGTCCTGGAACGCCACTGCGACAGAGCCACACACGGTAGGCAGATGCACCGGCTCGCGCTTCAACGTACCGGTTCTGTAGAAATCGCGCAGGCGGCGCAGTACCTCCGACGCACGCATCGCTTCGTGAGCCGCCTTTCCTAACGTCGTCTTGAGCCTCTCGTTCTCGCGGCTGAACGGTGCAGCCAGAATGTCGGAAGCGCGCAGATACGACACCAACGCGGTGATCGGCTGGTTCAACTCGTGGGCCAGCGCGGAAGCCAGCTCGCCGGCCACTGCGAAGCGCATGGCTCTGGCGACGCCGGCATCACGCTCCCGTGCCTCCTCCTGCAAGCGCAGACGCTCGGTGGCATCGCGAACGGTCACCATGAACCCCGCATTGGCGGGCGGATCGAGGCGTGCCCACGCGATATCGGCGGTGAAATTCCTCCCATCGGTCCGACGGCCCTGCAGAGTGGCCCGGCCGACTGGCTCCTGCAGAGTCAGATCCGGAAGCCATTCGCGCAAAGAGGTGGCCGCTGCAAGGCCGCCGCCCGCGCCGAACAACTCCAGCGCCGCCGGGTTGGCCATGCGAACCCGGCCGTGTGCATCGATCGCCAGCACGCCGTCGGGACTCATAGTGAGCAGCGCGCGCTGCTCCGCCTCTCTCATCGCCACCCTCTGCAGCACGCCGGCGCGCTCGGTCACAGCTGCTCCCAACAGCAGCGCCGTGAGGCTCAGTGTGAGCATCAGGAACTGCAGATCGATCAGTGGCGAGGGCGTCTCGTCCTGCACGGCGATGATCAGGCCGACCTGCAGGATCAGCGTGGCCAGCAAGCCCCCCGGCAGACCCCAGCGCAATGAGATCCAGATGACAGGAACGAACGCGAGATAGAAGAACCGCAGCTGTAGCGTCACTGGCAATCCGAAGATGAGCCACACGGACAGAATGAGCACCGCCAGCTGCCCCAGCAGCTGCCAGTGATGCTGCCTCCAGACACTCGGCGCAGCGCCCCAGGGGCGGGTGCTGACCAGCAACGGAGTCAAGGTCAGCACTCCGGTGAGGTCCCCGATCAGGAGCTTCGGCAGCGCCCGCAACGCATGCTCCGGCGGCAACACTCCAGAGGCGACGAACAGGACGACATACCCCGCGGCGATCACGATCGTCACACCAACGCACGCTCCGGCAAACTTCGCTGCCGCGGCGGTCGTACGGATGGGATGATGATGATCCAGGTGCCAGTGGCGCAGGAGTGCTGCAAGGCCTCCATAGCCGAGCGCGATCCAGACAGATGCGGCCAGCACGAGGAGAGAGGTTGGCGAAGCATTGCGCACCAGCAGCTCTGCCAGGAAAGAGGCAAGCGCGGTACACCCCAGCCACTGCGGGCCGACGGTCAGCAGAAAGATCAGCGTCAGGCCCGCTTGCGGATTCCAGGGAGTGATCCCCAGCTTCAGCACCGGCTGGACATAGCTCAACCAGTCGCAAAGCACGTACAGAGCGATGTAGGCCGCGGCGGCTGCCCAGCTGCGGTAGTTCCAGCGTCCTAGAAGCGGAGCCGGAACGGCTGCGGAAGTGAACTGGGTCATCGGGATCGGGGACTGTATAGAAGCCTCCTTGCGCACGGCAATTGGAGCGTGCCCGTACGGGCTGCACCCAAGCCAGTGCCGCGCCGCAGCTGCCGCCGCAGCGGCCTGCGGCAGACACTCATTTGAGTCATAATTCTTAGTCCATCAAATAGTTAGTACGGACGTCAATGGCGTCACAGGCGCGGGAATGCTGCGCCGGAGCCTCACCGCCATACGATCGCCTCGAGCCACAACGGCGACGAAGGGTTGTACCCTGAAGGCGCCGCAGTCCGATTTTCGCCGCCCATGGTCCTGCAAAACCCAATGTCGAGCGCCGGATCGAAACGGCTGATGCTGATCGTCCTGGCCTGCGTGACCTCGGTCGCCGCCGCGCCCACACCTTCAGGTTCGGCTGGCTATCTCACTGAGACTGACGGCTTCGTCGATATCGACCTCCCCATTACACAGATCGCGCCGGATCCGGGCGTGACCCGGATCGTCGCTCGCGGAGTCATCCTGGGAAAAGAGGTCGGCCTGGAGGTCGATTTAGCGTCCGCGTCACAACGCTCGCGTGGCCAGGCCTCCTTGCCGCTCGGCACCGCACAGATCCGCACTCTCGGGGCCGTGAGCGACAACTTCGTCGCTCTCCTGGACAGCCGTTACAAGATTCCCATCCCCTCAAAGACGATGCTGGCCGCGGTCGCGGCTGCAGTCGTCGGCCTCCAGGGCGATCCGGCGCACGTGCAGGAGGGTGTGACCCAGATGAAGTTCTTCTTCTTCGACTCAGGTCCACAGGACCGTTACGCCGAGGTCTATATCAACGTGGACGCGGACAAACGGGTGCTCGGATTTCATGAAAAGGACGAGGATTATCGCAAGGCCCTGCTGCTCGCATTGACGCAGGGCCCCTGAGCGCTATGTTCGCGGTCGGTGCCGTTGCCACACGCGACGCGAGCGGTGGACAGCAGCACCGGGCCCTCGTTGGGGCAATGTCTGTCCACGTCATCCCCATGGAGCCGGCACCAGCGAGCGCGTGAGAAAGTCGAACAGGGCCAGCCCGATCAGCATGGCGAGCCAGATGAACCCCAGGGCCGAGGTCAGGCGAGTGAGCTTGCGCGCTTCGGTCTCGTGCATGAATACCGATATCACGAGCAGCACCTTCATTACGGCAATGAGGAGATTGATGACCGTATTCCAGGTGCCCAGCTTGATCAGGGCCGTCCCTGCGCTCAGGGCCAGGAGGGCCAGCAACGCCGCCAGCACCCAGAGATAGTGACTCAGCGGAGTGACTGGAGGCTCCGCTTTGTCCTCCTTGGTCGCGGACGACAGCGATTCCTGCCGGCTCATCCGGCGCGCCCGATGAGGTAGATCGCCGGATACACGAAGATCCAGACAATGTCGACGAGGTGCCAGTAGAGCGCCGCCAGTTCCAATGTCGTGTGATGGCGCGGCCCGAAGGCGCCGCGGGCGATTCGGATGGCGAGCACGCCGATGACGACCACCCCGATGAACACGTGCAGGGAATGGAACCCGGTGATGAAGTAATACAGGCAGAAGAACAGCTCGATCGCAGGGGCGTTTGCACCCGACTGCGCGAAGTCGAGCCCGGGAACGAGATGCTCCTCGTACTCTTTGTGGTACTCGAAGCCATGCATGACGAGGAAGCTGATGCCCAGCGCGCTCGTGCCCGCGAACAGCCACGACGCCAACCGCCGCTCGTTCATCCTCACGGCGCGCACACCGAGCGCGATCAAGGAGCTGCTGACCAGAAGCACCGCCGTTTCGATCGAGCCCAGCAGCATGTCCGTTCGACGGCTGGCCACGGCGAATCCTTCGGAGTGCAGAACGCGACACACGGTATAGCTGGCGAACAGCACGCCGAAGAACAGGATCTCCGTGGCCAGAAACAGCCACATGCCGAGGGTCGCTGCCTCGCGCTGCTGAGTCGGATCGTCGAATTGCTCTTCGACGGCGGGAGCTTGGAGGACCTCAGCGTTCATTGGAGGGACTCACCAGTCGGGGCCGCGCCGCCGCCCGACGCCGTGCCGCCGCCAGGCCCGCCGCCGCTCACCTGCGTGCCGATATTCGGCGGTGCTCCGGCGTTTGGCGCCGCCTGATCGTAGGCGTACGCCTCCTGGACCACCGGCGGCTCCAGGAAATTCTCCTTGGGCGGGGGCGAGCGGGTCTGCCACTCCAGTCCGCGCGCATTCCAGGGATTGTTGCCCGCCCTCTCGCCGTAACGCAGCGACCAGAGCAAATACAGGATGGGCAGCAGATAGGCGACGGCAAGAACCGAGGCGCCCGCCGAGGAGAGCACGTTGAGCACCTGAAACTGCGGCAGGTACGAGTAGTAGCGTCGGGGCATGCCTTCGTAGCCGAGAATGTACTGCGGAAAGAACGTCAGGTTGAAACCGAAGAACATCAGGATCGCGGCGAACCGCGCCCAGCTCTCCGAATACAGGCGGCCGGTGATCTTCGGCCACCAGTAGTGGATGCCCCCGAGATAGGCCATGACCGATCCGCCGACCATCACGTAGTGAAAGTGCGCGACGACGAAATATGTGTCGGTCAGCGGCATGTCGAGAGCCGGCGCTGCCAGCATCAGGCCGGTCAATCCTCCCAGCATGAACAGGCCGACGAACCCCAGCGCATAGAGCATGGGCGCCTCGAGCGTGATGTCGCCCTTGCGCAGGGTAGCGGTCCAGTTGAACACCTTGATCGCGGAGGGCACGGCGACCACGAAGCTCAATATGGAGAACACCATGCTCGCATACAGCGACTGGCCGGATACGAACATGTGGTGGCCCCAGACGAGAAAGCCGATGACGGCGATGGCGAGCATCGAGTACGTCATGAAGCGATACCCGAACACCCGACGCCGCACGAAACAGGCGATGATCTCGCTCACCAGCCCCATCGCCGGCAGGATCATGATGTACACCGCCGGGTGGGAGTAGAACCAGAACAGATGCTGGAAGAGCAGCGGATCCCCGCCCAGGGAAGGGTCGAAGACGCCGACGCCGAGGCCACGCTCCAGCGCAATGAGCGCCAATGTCATCGCCAGCACCGGCGTCGCCAGCACCATGACCAGCGAGGTCGCATAGATGCCCCACACGAACAGCGGCAGGCGGAACCAGCTCATTCCACGGGTGCGCAGGCTGTGCACGGTAACGATGAAATTGAGCCCGGTCAGGATGGAGGAGAACCCGGTGATGAATACACCGGCCACGACCAGAAAAACGTTCGTGTTGGAGAACATCGTCGAGAACGGCGTGTAGAAGGTCCAACCCGTGTCGACGCCACCGGCCACCAGCGCGGCGATGGTGAACAGGCCGCCCCCCATGTAGAGGTACCAGCTGGCGAGATTGAGGCGCGGAAAGGCGACATCGCGGGCCCCGATCATCAGCGGCAGCAGGAAATTCCCGAGCGTGGTGGGAATGGAGGGGATCAGGAAGAACCAGACCATGACCACGCCATGGAAAGTGAAGGCCTTGTTGTAGGTCTGCGCTTTCAGCAGCGCCCCATCGGGAGTAATCAGATTCAAGCGGATCAGCGTCGCCGCCGCACCGCCCAGGAAGAAGAAGAACGTGATCCCCAGCGCGTACAGGATCGCTATGCGCTTGTGATCGTGCGTGGTGAGCCAGGCGCGCAAGCGGTAATCCCGGTCGAGGAAATTGGGAACTGCCATGACAGGGTCGGCGGCACTCACGGCGGCTCCCCTCCGTTCGACGGCACCGAGATGGATTTCAAGTACGCAATGATCGCCAGCAGATCCTCCTCGCTCAGCTGACCGGCAAAGGACGGCATGACGGGGGCATAGCCTGCAACGACCTGCCCGTTGGGCAACGTGATCGAATCGTGGAGGTAGCGTTCGTCCGCCATCACCGTGGCGCCATCTGCCAGGTGGACCGGGCGCCCATACACTCCTTCCAGGGCGGGCGCGTGCACAGTCGAGTTGCTGCCATGGCAGCCGCCGCAACCGCTGCGCCGGAACAGGCCGGCTCCGCGGGCAGCCAGGCTGAGATCGGTCCCATGCAACTTCAGCCACCGTGCAAACTCGGCCGGACTCAAAACGATGACCGCGCCGCCCATCTTTGAGTGATCGAGCCCGCAATACTCCGCGCACGTCAGGGGGAAAGTCCCCAGGCGGGTGGGCGTGAACCACAATTGCGTGTAACGACCCGGCAAGACGTCCTGCTTCACGCGAAATGCAGGAATGAAAAAGCTGTGGATGACATCCTGAGAGGTCATCGTCAGGCGCACTGCGTGGCCCAACGGCACGTGCAGCGTGTTGATCTCCCGCTGCCCGGTCGGGTGCTGCACCTTCCACATCCACTGCTTGGCGACGACGTAGAGCGTATCGGCATCGGCGGGTGGCGTGCGTGCGTCTGCAAAGAGAAACAGACTCCAGACGAACACGGCGATGAACAGGGCAAACGGAACCAACGTCCAGGTGAGCTCCACGCCGAGGCTTCCGGCCTGCCAACCGGTGCGGTCGGCTCGATGGCCCCGGTGATAGCGAACGCAGAAGAACATCATCGCGCCGAATACGCCTGCGGCGACGAGGCCGCACAGAGTGACCATGACCCAGAACAGCGCATCGATTCGGGGCGCAAGGCTCGACGCCTCCGGGATCAGCATGTGAAACGGGTTCATGGCGTCAGTGCCGCCGCTCGGCGCGGCGCAAGACGGTTATCAGCGCAGCCAGCGCCAGCGCGGTGAGGGTACCGAGACCCTGCAGAACGTGGTGGATCGTCAGACTGTAACGGCCGGTAGAAGGGTCGTAATCGCAGCACAGGAGCAGCAACCGATCGACGACCGTGCCGAGGCGACCCCGCGAGGCGTCAACCAGCGCCAGTCGCAGCGTCTCCATCGAAAACTGTACGCCGAACAGATACTGAGAGATCGTTCCAGCCGGAGTCAGGATGAGGACACCGGCGCCGTGATCGTATTGATCGTTGCGCGCATCGAACAGATAGGAGAAGCCTATCGCACGAGTCAGCCTGGCAATCGCTTGCGAATTCCCCGTGAGGTAGTGCCACTCTGCAACTGCGGCGCCGGGGTGGGATCGAATATCCTCGCCTTGCGCTGCTGCCGCGTCGGCAGGCTGCTCGCCGGGGTCGATGCTGAAGAGCACCACGTTGAATTCCCTGCCCGGCCGCAATTGGCTCTCACGCAGGGCATTCGCAACGCCCGCTCGAACGAACGCGCACAAGTTGGCACACCGATAGTAGCCAGGGACCAGCAGGGTCGGCCGTCCCTGCAGCAGGCTTCCCAGCTTCACCGGCCGCCCGTTCGCATCGCGGAAAGTCAGCCCCAGCGGGACCCTGTTGCCTATGTGCTGCTCGAACGTGACTCTCTGCGAGAGATCTGGGGGCGGCGGCAGTGTGCCGGTACCCGCCGCTCGTGCCGCCTGGACGGTGCCGACGAGCATCACGCACGCAAGGAGCCACGACCAGACGATCACGGTTGGTCCTCTTTCGCCCGCTGCGGAGGCGTGTCCGCGCGCGCGCCCTGCGCATACAGACTCATCGCGCGTTCGATCGGGATGCGCGCGAATCGATGCGATGAATCGGTCCAATCCCACTGCGACAGCAGCGCCCGCTTCTGCGATCGCAGGGCCTCGAGGTCGCCCCCCGGACTGGGCTGCAATCGCGGTGGCGGGGGTATTGGCGCGGCTCTTGATACCAGCGCCGTGTGTTGGGGCGTAATCCAATGCAGCATTGCGCTGTGGATCGACCAGGCCAGCACGACCACCAGGGCGGCAACGATCGCCAATAGCCCGACGATACGTAGGACTTCAATTCCGGAGGGAGCGTGCCCGGGTGAGGTTTCAGCCACGGACACTCTCCAGAGCAGGACTCGCCGGCGACCCCTGGAGTCTTTGGACTCGATACTGTCCCAGGTAGACGCACAGCCACAGGCCCCCCATGCCGAGCGGCGCCAGCAGATCCGTCCAGCGCAAATCGAATCCGCCGGGCCGGAAGCTCGGGACGACCAGCCACAGGGCGTCGGCAAGATTGCCCAGCAGCAGCAGGGCCGCGATTGCAGCCAGCCACCTGCGCTGGCGCTTGGCTCGCCTGATCAGGAGTACCACGAAGGGCAGCGCGAAATTCATCACGACTCCCAGCCAGGCCAGCGCTCGCCACGTCGTGAGCGTGCGTGGGATGTACCACACAGTTTCCGCGGGCAGATCGGCAACCCAGATCGTGAGGTACTGCATGAACGCCAGGTACCACCACACCAGTACGAACATGAGAAGCAGGCTGCCGAGATCCCCCAGCAGTTGCGGCGAGGAGGCATCGCCGTCCGCACAGAGCGTCAGGTGCAGGACGGCCAACGCAGCGGCGGCAAGCATGCAGCCCGTCGAGACCATCATGCCGAATTCCGAGGAGTGCCAATGCGGCAGCAACGACATCACCCAATCCGTCGACGCGAGCAGCATCGACAACGCGAACACGATCAGACCGACGGAGGCGACCGGGGCGCGCCGGCCGGAGCCGCGAACCATGAACAGCAGCAGGCCGAGCCAGAGAACGAAATAGCAGACCGTCCTGGCGACGAAGAAGGGCGCATTCAGATACCAGCCCTGCGCCCTCAGGAGCGGATCCTGCGCCAGCACGTCCGCGCGGTCCCAGGAATACAGCACAGGAATCTGCGTGAGCAGCGGCAACACGAATATCACCTGCAGCGGCAAGGTGCGAGCGGCGGCCATCCATTGCGGACGCAACGCATCCCCCCAGGCTCCGCCAGTCAAGGTGTGCACCATGACCAGCGCGAGCGCACCCACCGACAGGCCAGTGAAAAAAACGAACGCAAACAGGTAGGACAGCATCCCCTGCTGCGGCGACTGGCGCGCCAGCCAGCCGAAAGCAACCAGGGCTAACACGGCCACGATCGCGACACTCCACTCGAGGCGACGGTGCGGCAGCCACGAGGTCATGGCCGCGACACCTTCGCCAGGTCGGCCTGGCTCAATATAGCGGCAGGCGCGTGTTGGCTCAGTTGCAAAGCGCGTATGTACGCGACGATGGCCCAACGGTCTTGCGGTGCGATCCGATCGGCATACGGATACATCACCCCGTAGCCGTTCGTGATCACGTCATAGAAGTGGCTGTCGGGTGCGTCGCGCAACCTCGCTATGTGAAAGCTCGGCGGCGCCGGGAATCCGCGGCGCACGACCATCCCATCCCCATCCCCCGCCTCGCTGTGGCAGGGTGTGCAGAAGACCTCGAACTGCTCGCGACCGCGCCTCAGTAGCTCCGCGCTCACGGGCGGCTCTTCGGAAGAGCCAGGGGCGCCGTCGCGACCGCTGCTGCTACCTGCGACGGCGCCGCTGGAATGAACGACGGTGCCCGCTACCTGCGGGCGGGACGAGTTGCCGTCCCTGAACAGCACCGTCGGCGCCAGCGGCTTGTACTTCGGCTGGTCGTACATTTCGTGGACTGCGCGCTCGCACCCTGACAGGAACGCGAGGAGCGCCAGCGCGCCGAGAATTGCTCTCACGAGGGGACCTCGCAGATGGCGACGGGCGAGAGTGTCTGCAGAAACGTCCTCGTTGCCTCGATATCCTCCTCTGCAGAGCTGCGCAGCAGCAGGAAGAAGCCATCCGCGCTGGCCCGCTCGAACTCCGGCACACCGAACAGCGGATGATGCAAACGAGGTAATCCGTTGCCGGTGAGCATCGCAACGACCCCGAACAGCACGGCTCCAAGGACTGCCATCTCCACGGCGGGCGGCACGAAGGCCGGCCAGCTCCCCAGCGGGCGGCCGCCCACGTTGATCGGATAGCTCATCACCGCCGAGTACCCTTCCAGCAGGAAGGTGCCGACGCCCGCCAGCAGGCCCCCGAGACCCATCAGCACCGGGATGGGACTGCGGGCCGCCCCCAGCGCCTCATCGAGGCCCCGGATCGGAAAGGGAGAGAAGGCTTCGATGGGCAGGTGCGGCGATTCGGAGCGCGTCCGCAGTGCAGCCTGCAGCAACTGCTCGGCGCTGGAGAACTGAGCCAGAAGGCCGTAAGGACTGCTCATGAAGGTTGCGGCTCACGCTGCGCTGCCTCCGCCGGACTGCAGACCGCTCTGCGCAGCTCGAACATGGAGATCACCGGTCCCACCCGCACGAATGTCAGAAACAACACGAAGAACAGCCCGACAGAGCCCGCCAGAAAGGCGATGTCCCAGACCGTCGGATAGAACATCCCCCAACTGGAGGGGACATAGTCCCGGTACAGGCTCGTCACGATCAGCATGAAACGCTCCAGCCACATGCCGATGAGCACCCCCACGCTGATGATGAAGAGCACCGCCGGGCTGCGTCTGATCCGCGCGAGCCACAGCAGCTGGATCTGCAGGACGTTGCACAGGATCGTGCCCCAGAAGACCCAGGCGTAAGCGCCGCCCATGCGATTGAGCGTCATCGCCAGCTCGTAGCGATCCATGCTGTAGAAGGCGGTGAATATCTCGCTGCAATAGCTGTAGTCGACGACCAGCCCGGTTGCCAGCATCATCTTCGCCATATTCTCCAGGTGTCGGGAGGTGATGAACGCCTCCAACCGCAGGTAGCGCCGCATCGGGATTCCCAGCGCCAGCACCATGGCGAATCCGGAGAACAGCGCGCCCGCGACGAAGAACGGCGGAAAGATCGTCGAATGCCAACCCGGCACCAGACCCTCGGAGAAATCCAGCGCCACCATGCTGTGCACGGAGAACACCAGCGGGACCGCCAGTCCCGCCAGAATCAGGCTCAGCTTCTCGAACCGCTGCCAATGGCGCGCCTCACCGCGCCAGCCCAGCGCCAGAAATCCGTACACGCGTGCTCGGGTGCGAGAGGCCGCGCGATCGCGCAAGGAGGCGAAGTCCGGGATCATCCCGATGTACCAGTAGAGGATCGAGACGATCAGGTAGGCCAGGATCGCGAAGAAATCCCACTCCAGCGAGCTGCGCCATTGCGGCCAGACATTCATGATGTCCGGATAGGGGAAGAGCCAATAGAAGAACCACGGGCGCCCGAGATGCAGGATAGGGAACAGACCGGAGACCGAGACCGCAAACACCGTCATCGTTTCCGCATAGCGGTTGAGTGAGCTGCGCCATTCCTGGCGGACCAGCAACAACGCCGCGGAGATGAAGGTGCCGCCCATGCCGATCGCGATCCACCAGACGTAGTCCGCAATGGCAAAAGCCCACGCCACCGGAATGTTCAAGCCCCAGATGCCCACCCCGCGCACCAGCAGCCAGCCGATGCCGAACATCAGCAGCAGGGCCAGCAGCAAGGCAACGGCAAAGCCGGCGCGCCATCCTTGGCCGAAGCGGCGGCGGAGTGGGATGTCACAGATCGCTTGTGTCACCGCGGCGTAGGTAGGGGCGTGCTCGATCCCTTCGGATGGCAGGGATGCGCTCATTCTCAACCCTGCTCCAGCGACGGATTGGGATTGCGCACCCGGGCGAGGTAGCTGGTCCGCGGACGCGTATTCAACTCGCCCAACATCACGTAATGGCGTGCCGAGGCTTTGGCTTGCGCCACCTGGGAGCGCCCATCGGAAAGGTCGCCAAAGACGATCGCCTGCGTGGGACACACCGCCTGGCAGGCGGTGAGCACTTCCCCATCGCCGATCCGCCGGTCCTGCTTGTCCGCCTCGATGTGGGCCGCTTCGATGCGTTGAATGCAGTACGTGCACTTCTCCATCACGCCCCGCCGCCGAACCGTCACCTCGGGGTTGCGCTGGGCCAGGAGCGTATCGCTCGAGGACTGCACGTACTGCAAAAAATTGAAACGGCGCACCTTGTAGGGGCAGTTGTTGGAGCAGAAGCGCGTCCCCACGCAGCGGTTGTAGATCTGCACGTTCAGGCCCTCAGAGTCATGGACCGTGGCGTCCACCGGGCACACCAGCTCGCAGGGAGCGTGCTCGCACATCATGCAGGGCACGGGCTGCGAGTATGTGTGGGGATTGTCCTGGTGGCCCTCGTAATACCGATCGACCCTGATCCAGTGCATCTCCCTCCCCCGCCGGACCTGGTCCCGGCCGACAGTGGGAATGTTGTTCTCGGCCTGGCAGGCGATGGTGCAAGCCTTGCAACCGATGCAGGCGTTCAGATCGATGCTCAGTCCCCACGCATACTCCCCGGGCGGATAGTCCGGATACAGGCTCGGGGGCTTGTCGGGATAGCGATCGTGCGCCGTTGCGAAGCGCGGGTTAGTCTGGAAATCTGCCAGCGTCCCCACCCGCAGCACATCCCGGCCCTCCATCTGAAAGTGCTGCTGCGTGCCGGCCAGCTCGTAGCGCTCGCCGGTTGCAAGGATCTGCAGCCCTGCAGATCGCCACGGCCCTGAGGAGCTTCGCAGCGCATAAGCATCGAATCCCTGACCGGTGCCGACTTGGCCGGATCGGCGGCGACCGTAGCCGAGGTGAATGGTGACGCTGCGCGCTGCCTGGCCTGGTGTGATCCACACCGGCCCTCGCAACGAGCGACCCTGAAGACGCAGCTCAACGAGCTCGCCATTGGACAGGTGCCGCTCGGCAGCCAGTGACGGGCTGATCAGCACTGCATTGTCCCAGGTCAACTGCGTCAACGGCTTGGGCAGTTCCTGCAACCACGCGTTGTTCGACCAGCGTCCATCCTCGATGGTGGGATCGCCCCGAAACAGCAGCTCGAGGCCGCCTTGGGAGGCGCTGCTCGACTGTGACGGAGCCCTGCCCTTTTGCGGCGGAGCCCCGCTCGACTCTGGCGGAGCCCCGCCCCCCTGCGACAGAGCCCCGCCCCCCTGCGGCGGAGCCCCGCCCGACTTTGGCGGAGCAAGGAGCGATTTGAGGTCCGGGCGCACACTCGCCGACCGCACTGCAATCGCGCTGTCCGCAATCAGACCCGCCTGCAGAGCCGCAACCCACGCCGGCTCGTCCGCAAGCTTCGCTCGCCACTGCCTTCGAACCAGGTCGTGGCCCTTCTGCACCTCAGCGCCCATCAGCAGCGCCATGACTTCGCACGCCGATCGCCCGTCGTACAGAGGCGCAATCAACGGTTGGCCTATCGTGACAGTGCCATCGAAGGCGCGTGCGTCCGACCACGTCTCCAGTGCATGGGCCTGTGGCAGATGCCATTCGGACAACTCTGCGCTCTCATCGACATACAGCCCGAGGTGTACCACGTGGGGCACCTGCTTCAGAGCAGCGCGAAACTCGAGATCGGCAGGCGCGTCGTACGCAGGATTGACGTCCAACATCACCAGCAGGTCTACGGAGCCGGCGCGGATCGCATTGACCAGCTGCGCGAGGCTCGCACCTTCCTCGGGAACTCTTTCCACTGGATCGCTGTACTCGATCACGGCGCCGCTGTTGCCAAGCGCAGCGTTCATCGCGTGCGCGGCCGCGTGCATCCATGCAGGTTGAGACCGACCCACGGTGATGAGTGAATGCCCATGGTTTGCCTGCAGATCGCTGACGATAGCGTCCAGCCACGCCGACTCGTTAATCGAGTCCGCCTGATCTTCGAGGACGCCGAGGCGCCGCGCCAACGCTCGGGAGAACGCTTCGATACGGGCGGACTCCAGCGGGAGGCGGTGATCGGCCACCGCTCCGGTAATCGAAGGCGTGCTTTCGAGAACATACAGGCGGCTCATCCCGCCGCCGGCCTTCTCCGGTGCTCGAGTTGCCGCAAAATCTCTGGCATGGCGAACGCCTGCCGCCGGATCGCACAGGAAGTCATCGTCCAACGAAAGGATCACTCGCGCGCGATCGAGGTGCAGCCGAGTCGACAGCGGAGCGCCGAACGCCATCCGCGCGCCGGCCCTTGAATTCCCGGAGTCGAGCGGCTCGTGCAAATGCCAGCGCGCCGCGGGGAACTTCTGCAGCAAAGCGTCCAGTTGGGCTGTCAGTGTAGGGGAAGTGACCTCACCAGTGAGCACATGCATCCCGGCGCCGCCGTTGCGTCCCGACTGTGCGGTGAGATCCAATAGGGCGGCGGCAAAGTCGTCCCAGCTGGAGATGACGCCTCGATGCCGGACGGTCTGCGAGCGGTCCGGGTCCCACAGTTGCAGAATGGCCGCTTGAGCGAAGATGTCCGTGGCGCCCAGGCTTGCCGGATGCCGGGGATTCCCTTCGATCTTGGTCGGGCGTCCCATGTGATTCTCGACCAGCACTCCGTGTGCGTAGCCGTTGCGGGTCAATGCTGTCGCGAAAAACCGAGGCAAGCCGTCCACCTGTCCCACGGGCGCGTGAACGTATGGAATGATTTCGTTCTGCGGCGGACGACCGCAGGCCGTGACACCAGCGAGAGCCAGCGCGGCGCCCAGCGTGCGAAGGAACTGTCGCCGATCCAGACCGAGCACCTCGGCCAGTCGCGGCTGCTCCTGCCGCAACCACTGCCTGAAGGCCTCGTTGTCAGCGAGCTCCTCCAGGCTGCGCCACAGCACAGGGCCCGACTGCCCGGACAGCTCGGCGCGCGCCGCAGCAGGGTCGAAGGACTGTCCGCTCTTCAGCGGTGGCATACGGAGCAATCAGTGAGGCGAGCCGTATCGATGTGGTACGCCTTCAGCAGACGTGCACCCAGTGCAGACTGGTTGGCGGCTTTCCAATGAAGATCGAACACCCGATCCGCGGGTCGCAGGTTCTGCTCCGGGTGACGATGGCAATCGAGGCACCACTGCATGGTCAGGGGTGCCGTGCGCGCAGTCAGGGGCATGGTATCGATCTGCCCGTGGCAGCTTGCGCACCCGATGCCCTTCGCAACGTGGATGCTGTGGTTGAAGTAGACGAAATCCGGGAGCTTGTTGAGGCGTTTCCAGCGCAGCGAAGCGCCGCCGCGGAAGGCTTCGACCACCGGCGCCAGTACCGGCTGATCGGTGTAGAGCTGGGAGTGGCAGGTCATGCACGTCGAAATCGGCGGTATGCCCGCGAAAGCCGACTTTTCTACCGAGGAGTGACAGTACCGACAGCGAATTCCGTCATCCCCGACATGGTGCTTGTGACTGAAAGGCACCGGCTGCTCGATGGGATCGTTCACGCCGGCCGGGTACGCCATGCTGGCCCGCCACAGCAGGACGCCGGTCGTCGCGGCAAGCGCCGCGCCGATGAGGCCCAATCGAAACAGGAAGCCGAAACGTCGATGAAATAGCTGCGCCACACCGCTTGGTCTCGAGGCGGATTGGAAGGATTACGGGCGCAGCGACTGCTGCCCGACGACCTTCAATCAGTCAAGGTACAAATGCGCATCGGGGGCCGCAAAGTTCATGCCCATGCGCTCGCCTCCGATCCAACAGACCGCCAACGCCGAGCGGCGCGGCGCGGCGCGACGCGGCCGTGAGCTCAACTGATGAGGCGGCCGCCTGACAGTTCGACGTGGCGGGCCGGCACGCGCGTCACGCCGACGGGCCGGCACGCGCGCCACGCCGACGGGCCCGCCCATCCGCCGCCGTCGCGATCAGGGCGCGGGCTGCACGTGGATGTCGGGAAACTTCTCCTCGTAGAA
>Ga0207707_10000478_pt1 | contig 41482 bp, 31 predicted proteins | sample KBSC83BmetaG_FD_184336 | JGI IMG/M metagenome (GOLD analysis project Ga0207707, IMG submission 184336) | Corn rhizosphere microbial communities from Kellogg Biological Station, Michigan, USA - KBS C8-3B metaG (SPAdes) (version 2) | ecosystem: Host-associated > Plants > Roots > Rhizosphere ... | reverse complement strand
CGTCGAGCCGGACCACGATCTGGCCCGCCCTGACCTTGTCGCCGTCGCGCGCGAGCAATTCGCCGACCACGCCGCCGGTCGGATGCTGCACCTTCTTGACGTTGGTTTCGACCACGATCTGGCCCGGCGCGATCAGGGCGCCGGAAATCTCCGCGGTCGACGCCCAGCCGCCCAGCCCAACCACGAGCACCACGACCATGGTGAGGCCGATCGTCAGATGCGCCTGGATCGAGCGGCGCGCGCCCTTCAGGTCGGCGTCCGGCATGAATCGGCTCATGACTTGATTCATAAACTGGCTCATGACTTGGCCCCTGCATCGGAGACAATCTTGATCGGGGTCGGGCCGGCGACGCGCGGCTGCAGCACCTGCGCCAGCACCTGCTCCTTGGGACCGAAGGCCTGCATGCGCCCGTCCTTCAGGACCAGGACCTGGTCGACCGCCTCGATGCCGATCGGCCGGTGCGCGACCACCACGACGATGGCACCACGCTCGCGTGCGCCTCGCACCGCGCGCGTCAGCGCTTCGTCGCCCTCGGTGTCGAGGTTGGAATTCGGCTCGTCGAGCACGATCAGGAAGGGATCGCCGTAGAGCGCCCGCGCCAGCGCCACGCGCTGCGCCTGACCGGCCGACAAGGCCTTGCCCTGCTCGCCGACCTGGGTGTTGTAGCCGTCGCGCATCTTGATGATCATCTCGTGCACGCCGGCTTCCTTGGCGGCCGCGATGATCCCGTCGGATTTCGCCTGCGGATCGAAGCGGCAGATGTTCTGCGCAACCGTGCCGGTGAACAATTCGACGTCCTGCGGCAGATAGCCGATGTGCGGCCCGAGCATGTCCGACGACCATTGGTCCAGCGCTGCACCGTCAAGCCGGACCTTGCCGCGGATCGGCTGCCATACGCCGACCAGAGCGCGGATCAGCGAGGACTTGCCCGAACCGCTCGGCCCGATCACGCCGAGCCCATTGCCGGCACCGAGCGCAAAGGTCACGTCCTGGACGATCGGGCGCTGATCGCCGGGCGCGACGATCGCGACCCCTTCCACCGACAGCCGGCTCGTCGGCGTCTGCAGTTGCGTCGGGGAACCGCGCACCGGCATCTGCTCGAGCAGACTGTTGAGACGATGCCAGCTCTGCCGCGCGGCGACAAAACTCTTCCAGTGCGCGATCGCGAGATCGACCGGCGCGAGCGCCCGGGCGCTCAGGATGGAGCCTGCGATGATGATGCCAGCCGTCGCCTCCTGGTGGATCACGAGATAGGCGCCAACGCCAAGCACCGCCGACTGCAGCATCATGCGCAGCACCTTGGCAATCGAGCCGAGGCCGCCGGCGATGTCGCTGGCGTTCTGGTTGCCCTGCAGATACTTCTCGTTGGTCTCGCTCCAGCGTCTGGTCAGACGGCCGGCCATTCCCATTGCCACCATCACCTCGGCATTGCGGCGGCTGGCGGACGCGAGATCGTTGCGCCGTGCCGCAAGTCCCATCGCGTCGCGCGCGGGCTGCCGCGTCAGATATTCGGTGACGAATGTGAGCGACACCAGGATGATGGCGCCGACGAGCGCGGTGACGCCGAGCATCACGTGGAAGGCGAAGCAGATTCCGAGATAGAGTGGCAGCCACGGCAGGTCGAAGAAGGCGCTCGGCCCCATGCCGCCCAGGAACGATCGGATGTTGTCGAGGTCGCGCAGCGGCTGCAATCCCTCGCCGCGCCCGCCTATCATCAGCGGCAGCCGCACCACGGTGTCGAACACCCGCGCATTGAGCGCTTCGTCGAGCGCGGTGCCGATCCGCCCGAGGATGCGGCTCCTGATCACGTCGAGTGCGCCCTGCGCCATGTACAGGCCGGCGGCAATGATGATCAGGCCGATCAGGGTCGGCACGCTGCGGCTCGGCAGCACCCGGTCATAGACCTCCAGCATGAAGATCGAGCCGGTCAGATAAAGCAGATTGACGACGCAGCTCATCAACCCGACGCCGATAAACGCGCCACGACAGGCCCGCAGCGCATCACCGAGTTCGGAACGCCGGACACCGGGCGTGGCTGCCATCTGGCAAATCTCTTTCAAACAGAAAGTGAGAACCCGATTAATCCGGGGATTCCAAAGACATACAATACCCCAAACATACCGGTTTTGATCGCAACCGTCCAATGAACTCACATTAACCTAAATGCCGCACCCGCCAAAGCCGCGGAGGGCATCTCGGAGCAGCAAGAGGGGCCGCCCCGGAGGGACGGCCCCTTGCGAGTTGCGGGATCAAGCCGGGCGGCGCGGGCGCACGGACGTCACAGCCGCCCGCCGGTCCGCACCAGCCGCACGACCAGGAGCAGGATGATCGCGCCGATCGCGGAATAGATGATCTCGGACACGATGCCGGTGCCGAGATGGATGCCGAGCTTCGGAAACAGCAGGCTCGCGATCAGCGCGCCGGCGATGCCGACCAGGATGTCGCCGATGATGCCAAAGCCCGTGCCGCGGACGATCTTGCCCGCCAGCCAGCCCGCCACCAGACCGACGAACAGGATAACGATAATGCCTTCGTTGGACAGGACCATGAGTTCCCCCGGTTCACGCGCGATCACGCTGCGCCTGACGAACCTAGCCATAATGGGAGTGTGTGACGACCATTTCGAAGCCGGCAGCAGCGGCCGCTGCAGCTTTGGTGGCCGACCGTTACGCCGTGGCAACAGTTTCGGGCCGATCACGCCGGCTTCGGTACCCTCTCATGGAAATCGCTCGCGCGCTGGAAGGCTGCGCCGATGGTAAGCAAGGTCGCTTCGTCAAAAGAGCGGCCGACGAGTTGCATGCCGATCGGAAGGCCCTTGGCGTTGAAGGCGGATGGAATCGAAAGCGACGGCAGGCCGAGATAGTTGATCGGCCGGGTGAAGCGCGTCAGGCGCTGGATCACGGCTTCGGCGTTCGGGCTGTTGCCGACGTCGCTTTCGGCGATCGTGGGAGCCGCGACGGGCGCAACCGGCGCCAGCACCGCATCGACCTCGGACGTCGCCGCGATATGCGCGGCCAGCGCCGGGCCTCGCCAGCGCATCGCCTCGAGATAGAGCACGGCGGGAATCGCGAACCCGTTCTGCAGCCGCATCAGCACCTGCGGGCCGTAATCCTGCGGCCGCTCGATCAGCCAGCGCTTGTGATAGGCGGCGGCCTCGGTCGCGAGCACGATCTGGCAGGCGGCCGAAAGCTGGCGCTGGTCCGGCAGTTCGACCTTGACGATTTCGGCGCCCTCGCGCTTGAGCACGGCAATGGTTTCATCGAGCGCCCTGGCGACGTCGGCATCGAGTTCGTCGACATAGAACGACGTCGGCACGCCGATCTTCAGGCCTTTGATCGAGGCCGTCGTCGCCGCCATGTAGTCGCCGACCGGCGCTGGGCTGGCAGTGGGATCCTCGGGATCAGGCCCCGCCATCAATCTGAGCAGCAGCGCACAATCCTCCACGGTGCGCGCAAGCGGCCCGACCGTGTCGAGCGATTGCGACAGCGGCATCGCGCCGGCACGGCTGATGCGCCCCCAGGTGACTTTCAGCCCGGTGACGCCGCAGAAATGCGCGGGCATCCGGATCGAGCCGCCGGTGTCCGAGCCGAGCGCGGCAAAGGTCAGCCGCGCCGCGACCGCCGAGCCGGAGCCCGACGAGGAGCCGCCGGTGATATGGCCGGACTTCCAGGGATTATGGACGGCGCCATGATGAAAATTGTGGCCGGTCGGGCCGTAGGCGAACTCGACCATCTGCAGCGAGCCAAGCCGGATCGAGCCGGCGTCCTTCAACCGCTGCAGCGCGGTTGAGGTCGTGCTCGCGACGAAATCGCGGCGGATCAGCGAGCCACAGGTCGAGACCTTGCCGGCGTCGTAGTACATGTCCTTGTGTGCGAGCGGCACGCCATGCAGCGGCCCGCGATTCTTGCCCTTGGCCAGCGCGACGTCGGCCTCGTCGGCCGCCTTCAGCGCGCTCTCCGCCTCGATCGCCATGAAGGCATTGAGTTTCGGCTGCCATTGCGCGATCCGGTGCAGGCAGGAGCGCGTGGCTTCATGCGAGGAAACCTGCTTGTCGGCGATCGCCTTCGCGACCGCGGTCAGCGTCATCAGGGCCGGTTCGGTGCTCATCGGGCCACCTTCATGGTCTGGGCGAGCAGGAAGGTGGCAGGCTCCAGGTCGAACGGCAGGGTGCCGGAGATCGGCGCGAAACCGTCGAAGGCGGGCCCGATCGAACCCGCGATACGGGTGGCAACCTCGGCGTCGACGGGCACGCCCGCGGTATCGGCGATCGCCTTCACTTGCTTCGGATCTGGTCTGGTCATGCCGCGTTCACTCCCTTGTCTTCCGGCGCGCGGCTGTGCCCGGAGCCTGGAATGGCCATGTAGCCCGCCGCTTCATGTCCCATATTATCGAGCGCGGCGAGTTTTGGCGTGGCTTTTGCGCAGAGCGGCTCCGCAAACGGCGACGAGCCTAACCCTTGCCGGCCTTGATCTTCTCAAATTCCGAGCGCGCCCGCTCGAACTTCTCGTTGAAGAGCCACATCGCATCCATGATCTCGCGGAAGGTTGCGGATGTTTTCGCCCGATCGGCCTGACCGAAAGCGAACATGCTGTTGTTGCGCAGATATTTCATGATGGTGGGGTCGGAGACACGGTAGCCGAGCAAATTGCCCGACCTCATGGCCGATCTTGTCGGACTGGGAACGATCTGGATCAGCTCGAACAGCTTCATCTGATCGATCGGGTCCGGCAGCGTTTTCGCAATCGCAGGTATCTGCAGGAACAGTTCGGCGTGCGCGTTCATCAGGCCGTCCCTGACCGCGGTCCAGTGGTTGAAGCGGTGATCCGAGCCGCCGACCCGCGCCTCTTCCTTGTCATCGCGCCCGATCAGTTGGGGATCGAAGGCCGCGATCGAAGGTCTGATGGCGGCCCATTTCTTTCGGCCGTTCTGATCTTCGGACGGTCCGGTCTGGTAACTGCCCTTGTAGGTATTCGAACGCGCATTCCCCACATTCTGACGGCCGTTGGTCTCGGCAAAGAACAGCCCCAGGCTGATACGGCCCGCGACCTCCGCATTGGCCGCATCGAGGCCCTTGGCACGCGCGATCGCCGTGCCGAGATCGGCGACGTCCTTGAGCGGCGTGGGCGAATCCTGCGCGTTCGCCGGCGGCGCTTCCATGAGGTCGAACAGCTTCCGGTACTCCTCGAGCAGCGGTTCATTGTCGGCGTCGAAATAGGCCGGCGGAATGCCGAATTTGTTGGGCCTTCCAATTTTTGACGGAATGGCGTCCGTGAGATCCTTGTACGAACCGATGACGTTGTTGCGCGCGAGATAGACCGCCTGTCCAGGCAAATTCGGAAGCCGCTTCGCCCCGAGTTGGCCGCGCCGCTCGGCCAGGATCGCCTTGAACTGGCTCAGGGCGTTCGTATAGCCGGCGAGCGCATCCCCTTTCGCGAATGTCTGCGCCATAGCCGGGGACGTGATGCCGCAATGATCCATTGCCAGGAGGAAGAATCCGAGGGCCAACGCTGCGTTGATGGCCGTGGTACGACGTCCTGATCCCATGGTGATTTCCGATTGCCCTGGTTGCGCCGGCCGACGGGATTGCAGAGTGCGCGGCCTCGAAAGCAGCCGCCTTTATTTCGTCAGGAGCTGGTAGGCGCCGCTCCAGTTCTCCGGGGGCGGATTCGCCCTGTAGTCCAGGATCCGCGCCTCGTAGAGACGGTAGAGATATTCCAGCGAACGCGCGTCGTCGGTCTTGCGGCCGCGCTCGATCGCCGCCAGCGCGCCGTCCCAGTCGCGGTTGCGATAACAAGCCAGCATCTCGATTGTCAGGTTGCGCAGCCGTTGGAAACGCTCGGACTGCGCGACGTCCTCGCGACCGGCGATGGCATAGATCACCTCGGGCTCCTTCTTGCCCTTCACCATGATGAAGTCGAGCTCGAGGATCGCGAAATGGTCCTTGACCGCCAGCGCGGTCTTCGATCCGACGATGATCGGGAAGCCGTATTCCTTGGTCTGGCCCTCGAGACGGGAAGCGAGGTTCACGCTGTCGCCGAGCGCCGAATAGGTGAAGCGCGTGTCCGAGCCCATGTTGCCGACCACGCAATTGCCGGTGTTCAGGCCGACGCCCATATTGAGCGGCACATAGGTGTGGCCGCCTTCCCGTGCCTCCTCCTCGCGGACCTTGTTGAGCTCGTCAATCCGCTCCAGCATGTCGACGGCAGCGTTGCAGGCGTTAAGCGGGTGCTCGCTGTCATCAAGCGGGGCGTTCCAGAATGCCATGACGGCGTCGCCCATATATTTGTCGATGGTGCCCTTTCGCGCCAGGATGGCATTCGTCAGCGGCGTCAGGAAGCGGTTCATCAGCGCGGTCAGGCCCTGCGGATCGTCCTTGTAGGTCTCGGAGATCGAGGTGAAGCCGCGCATGTCCGAGAACATGATGGTTATTTCGCGCGCTTCGCCGCCGAGCTTGAGCTTCTCCGGCGACTGCGCGAGCTGCTCGACGAAGGCCGGCGACAGATACTGGCCGAAGGCCGAACGTATCTGGCGCCGCTGCGCCTGCTCGCGCACGAAGCTGGAGAAGATCAGCGTCAGATAGATCGCCGTGGTCGACATCAGCGGATAGGTGGAGTCGATCAGCATGCGGTCGCGCATGTAGACGTACCAGGACGTGCCGATCAGTGCGGTCGCAAACAGCGCGCCGACGCCGACCAGCGTCACCGGCCCGAGATTCGGTGCGAAGGCGATCACGAGCAGGCCGGCGACCAGGGCGGCGAGAAATTCGTAGACCTCGGCATGAGCCGGCCGGGACAGCGATGCGCCCGTCAACGCGCTTTCGAGCACCTGGGCGTGAATCTCGACGCCCGGCATCGCGCGCGATACCGGCGTCGTCTTGATGTCGTTCATGCCGGTGGCCGAGGTGCCGATCAGGACCAGCTTCTTCGCGATCATTTCCGGCGGGACGCGGCCGTCCAGCACGTCGACCGCGGAGACATAGATCGAGGGATCGTTAAGCGCATAATGCACCCAGAACCGGGCCTGGCTGTCGGTCGGCACCCGCAGCCGGAGGCCCTGCAGGACCACGCTGTCGATGCCGGACTTGTCCGCCTTGATCATGATGGTGCCGGAGCCGCCGAGAATGCGCAGGATCTCGAAGCTCAGCGCCGGCATGCGCTCGCCCTGCGCATCCATGATCATCGGCACGCGCCGCACGATGCCATCGCGCTCCGGCACGATGGTGAACAGGCCGCGCCCGGCAGCCGCCTCTTCCAGCACCTTGACGTTACGCAACAGCCCCCTGAACTTGAATATGAACGGGTCCGGATCCTCGCCGAGCATGGCAAATCCGGTGACCGGCAACTGCCTGTCGAGATCCGAATGCACCTCGAGACCTCCGGATTCGCCAAGCACCACCCGAGATTTGCGGATGGCGTCGGCGAAAATCCGGTCGTTGCTCGGCAGTGTCCGCAACTTCTCCCGCGTCGTCTCGTCGAGACCGCGGAAATTATCGGCGGCGATGTCAGGATTGAGCCGGTCGGGCTCCGCGAAGACGACGTCGAAGGCGATGACCACGGCGCCCATCCGGGTCAGAGTGCCGATGATGTCCGCGATGCGCGTACGCGGCCACGGCCACTGGCCGAGCCTGGGATCGGCGAGGCTCTTCTCGTCGATATCGACGATGGTGACCGGCCTCGCCTTCTTGATCCGGGGATCCATGCGCTGGAAGGCATCAAAGGTTCGGACGCGCAGCTCCTCCACCGGAGCCGGGTCAAGCAGGCGCAGAACAGCGAAACCGATCAGCAGGACCAGACACGCCAGGCGCGCGAAGCCGAACTTCCGCGCAAACCACCGCCGCCATATCCGAAGACGTTTCATGCCGCCTGAATATCACGGCGAGATGCGCGAAGCATCTGATTTTGGCTTGTTGCGGGCAGCGTTCGAACGAACGGCCGGCGGCGGCTATACCAGGTGGAAATCCTGCATCTTGAGCTGGCTTACCGTCACGCCGGTCAGCGTGATCTGATCATGCGCGGCATCCGTAATGACCACGCCATGGTCGGAATTGACCGAGTGCGCCAGAATAGCATCGATATTTGCAAACAACGACTTGTCGATATTTATCACGTCCTGACCGTTGACATTGAAGTCGCCGATCGTTGCGCTGCCGAAGCCCGGCTTGAACTGGAACGTATCGCTGCCGCCACCGCCAAAGACTTTCACGCCACCGCCAACGTTGACGAAAACGTCGTTGCCGTCCGTGCCGTGCACAGTCGACGCATTGGTACCGACGATGTTGACAGTCAGCGGCTGGCCGGCCGTCGTGACGTGGCCGTCGGTGACCTGGGCGTTGAAAGTCAGTTGCAGGGTGTCGCCGGGCTCGAGGAAATCGAAGTTCGCATTGGTGGGGTTGTAAGTCCAGTGAAGAACTTCCTGTCCGCCATTCGACGTCACGCTGTCGAACGTGATCGCATGCGAATCAATCAGCGACGAGAGATTTAGTCCCGACGGCAAGTCGGTCGAGCCGTTGTAGGTGGCAACACCATTGGTCGTCACCTGCGCCGTCAATGTATCGCCGACATCGGCATCGGTGACGGTCAGCGTCCCGCTGACCGGATTGGCGAGCTGGATGTGGTGATCCCCGATATTGCCGGCCGAGATGTTGTCGACCTCGAAGGCATTGGCGGTGCTGGCCAGCACGACCTTGTTGAACGGCGCCAGGTCCTTGAACTCGACATAGCCGTTCGACGAGGACGACGTCTGGCCACCGTTGGCGAGCAGCGGCGCCACGTCGGCCCCGGTGTAGGTTGCGACGAGCTTGTCGCTTTCGTAGAAGCTGATGCTGTTGCCGGGATCGACCGATCCCCAATACAGGCCGAATGAATTCTGGTCGTGATGGAATCTGATCGTCTCCGAGGCACCTCCACCGATGCTCAGATAATTGGTCGTATCGACCTGACCGGCATTCGGCCCGAAGAACGGAGCGGCCGTCACGCCGGAGGCCGAACCGTGCACCAGGCCGGCGTCCCCGAATGCGGTGAATGTCGCGTCGAGAACGTTGCTTGTGAAATTACCGTGGCCGGCGCGATGAGTTGCCGAGCCGGCGTCAAAGCGATCGCCATCGAACGACTCGTTGTTCAGGCCCAGCGCATTGGTCGTGACGCCCGGAGCCAGCACGATCGGCGATGCCGACAGGATGACCGTCTGCTTCACCGGGTTGGTTTCGTTCACGATCGAAGGCACGTCGTCGCTGCCATGGATGGTGACGGTGACCTTGGCCGTGTCGGTGCCGTTTGCGTAATGGTCGTCCAGCTTGACGTTCGAGGTAATGGTCAGGGTCTGGTCCTGACCCAGGAAGTCCAGATCGCTGTCGGTGATCGAATAGGTCCAATCGATCGTGCCGCTGTTCTGGCCCGCCTGGGATATGTGGAACGCCTGCTCGAGCTCGGCGGTCTGCGTCGAAGTGAGCGACAGGGAATGACCGTAGGCATCCGTCCAGGTGACGGTTTGCGAGTCGATCGTCGCGGTCGGCCGATCGGTCAGATCGACATCGGTGAAATGGATCGTGCCATGGGCGGCCGGCGTCGGATTTGACAGGTCGGAGCCCGTGATCAGCGAGGCCTCGGTAACGGTCGCCGTCTCCGCCTTGTCGGCCGACGCGATGACGGGAGCATCGTCGTTGAGCTTGAGGGTAATCAGCGTCCCGTCACTTCCGTCGCTGCTGCCCGCGAAATGCGCGTTGCCGTACCCCAAACCGATGTTCAGGTCGATGACGTCGCCGTTGCTATCGGTGATCTCGAGCACGCCGGTCTGCGCGTTGTAGGTCGCCGTCGTGGTGTTGATGTCATAGTGGATCGAGCTGAGATCGATCTTGTCGGTGATCGTGAAGCCCTTGAGCGTCGCGCTCAAGCTGGTGGTGAGGATCTTCAGCTCGGCATTGGCGCCGGAGAACTGGATGGTCTGGTCGTCCGTGCCCGAAATCGCCAGGATGGCGTCATGATCGATGACCACCGAACCGGTACCCGAGACCGCTCCGGATAGCGTCAGCGTGCCGTTTTCGACCTCGATGATATGGTTGTTGGTGATGGCAGCGGAGATTGCGCTGTCACCCGTCGAATCAAGCGTGCCGGAGACCGTGAGCGTGCCGCCGATGATGGAGGAATGCTCGAAATTCAGCGTCTGCCCGCTGTCGACCTGCACGCCGTGGCCGGTATTGGTCAACGCGATATCGTGCAACGCGGCCGTTCCAGCCACCTCCAGCGTACCCAGATTGGTGACTGCACCCTGCCCGCCGGCCGACGGGCCCTCGATCGTCGCGCCACCCGTGAGCTTGACGGTGTGGTCGAATTCGACGCTGCCGCCGTCGGTGATGGTCGTGCCCGACACGGTCACGTTATCCAGCGTCAGCTTGGCTGCAGCCTCGACCGTCACCGCCCCGTTATTGAGCGTCGCACTGCCGATGGTGCTGTTGTGGGTAACATCGATCGTACCGCCGTCATTGATCGTGCCGCCGTTGACGGTCGTGTCGGCCAGCGCAAGCGTCGAACCTGAGTCCACCTGGACCACGCCGGCGGCGTTGACGTCGACGATGACGCCCGAAAGGCTCGCGCCGTCCTTCGATGAAATTTCGAGCTTGCCGACAGACCCTACGTTCAGGTGCCCGCCGGTAACGTGCATGCCGTTATCGAGCGTCAGCGTCACCGGCGGCAGGGTTGGTGGACCGTTGAAGTCGACCTGGATGGTGCCGCCCGTGTTGTTCACGGTGACGCCATCGAGCGTGGCGCCAGAGGCCTCGATATGAAGCAGGCCGGCATTGGTCAGCGTCCCGCCGTAAACATTGGTGCCGGACTCCAGAAGCAACTCGCCCGCGATGCTGATCAGGATGAGGTTATTGGTGACGTTCTCGCCGTCGAAGATGTTGCCGAGGCCGGACACGCTGATCTTGCCGGTGTTCTTGAGCGTGCCTTGTTTCAGCACCGCCGCGCCGGCGAGATCGGTCTCTCCGGCATTCTTGACCGTGCCCGAAGTGATCGTCGTTGCAGTCAGTTTAAATGTCGAGCCGTAGTCGACCTGGACGGTGCCGGAATTATCGACGCTGACGCCAGCGAGCGTCGCGCCGGCCACCGACGATACTTCCAGAATGCCGACGCTGCCGATCGCGATCTCGCCGTCGGTGACGGTCGTGCCGTCCTCCAGCAGCAGCGTGACCGTTTCCAGGGATGTCTCGTCATCGACCGCGATCGTGCCGCCATCGTTGTTGACGCTGACGCCGTCCAGGACCGCACCGTCGACGGTTTCGATCTGCACCGTTCCGGAATTGACGAGATCGCCGCCCGAGATCGTGGTGCCGTCTTCGAGGAGCAGCGTCGAGCCTTCCTCGACCTCGATGGTGCCGGAGTTGTCGACGTCGACGTCGTCCAGCGTGGCGCCTGCCACCGACGATACTTCCAGAACGCCGATGCTGCCGATGTTCAGATCGCCGTTCGTGATCACCGTGCCATCGTCGAGCGTCAGGGTGACGATGTCCGGCGATGCCACGGTGTCGACCGCGATCGTACCGCCGCTGTTGTCGACAGTGACGTCATCCAGCGTGGCACCGTTCACGCTCTCGACCTGCAACGTGCCGGCGTTGGTCAGATAGCCGCCGGAAATCGTCGTGCCGTCGTCGAGCAACAGGGTCGAGCCGTCGTCGACCTGGATGGTACCGTAATTGTCGACGCTGACGCCATCGAGCGTGGCGCCCGCCGCCGACGACACTTCCAGAACGCCGATGCTGCCGATGTTCAGATCGCCCTTGGTGATCACCGTGCCGTCGTCGAGCGTCAGGGTGACGATGTCCGGCGATGCCACGGTGTCGACCGCGATTGTGCCGTCGGCATTATCGACGGCAACGCCGGCAAGCGTGGCACCCTCGACGGATTCGACCTGCAACAAACCAGAATTGACCAGGTTGCCGTCGTATATCGTCGTGCCGTCATCGAGCGTCAGCTTGCCCGTGATGGTGATCGTGCCGCCGAGATTGTGAACGGTCTCGTTGTCGAAACTGACGGTGCCGCTGACGTTGACCTGGCCGGAGTTGTCGAGCGCGCCGTCTTCGAGGGCGCTAACGCCCTTTAGATTCAGCGTGCCATCGGCTGCAGGAATCGCCGCGCCTTCTTCGCCGTCGCCATCACCTGGCACCACCGCAGGCGCACCCGTCACAGTGACCGTGCCGCCGTGGATGGCAGCATCGTCGACCGTCATCGTCGCGCCGGCATCGACCGTGATATGTCCGTAATTGGCAACATCGACATCAACATTGAGCGTACCGCCCGCGACCTCGATGGTACCCCACGCATAATTGGTGATGCTGGCGGAATCCCTGAAGTCGCCGCCCTGTTGCAGGGTGAACGTCCCGTAATTCCTCAGCACGCTCTCGTTGATGAACTCGGCCGCTCCGGCGATCGTGATGGTGCCGTGGTTCTTCACGATGGCGTCGGCAGCAACAGACAATCCGCCGTCGCCGATCGTCAGCGACGCATCGCATGCGACGTCGAGCTCCGGCGGCACGTGCGCGGAATCTTCCGAGTTCTCCTGGAAGTCGTTCATCGTCACCGAATGGGCGACTGCATGCGTCCCCTCATCGATCAGCACCGGATAGGACGGCGTATGGGGATGCAACTGGTCGGTGATGATGATGACGTCGTCGTCCGCAACCGGGGCCCTTCCGGTTTCCCAGTTCAACCCGGTCGTCCACAGATTGTCGTGGCCATCGTCCGTGGTGTGGATCCAGACCTCTGCCGCGGGCTCGGTGCCACCGATGATGACGGTGATCGTCTGCTCGGAGGTCGCGCCCTGCGAGTCCGTCACCGTAACAGTGTAGGTCAGGGTGACCGACTCATCCTTCGGGATGAAATCCGCGACATAGACCGGCAGATCGGCAAAATGCCAGGTGATGACGCCATTGCCGGTCCCGGTAGAGTCGGTTCCGAGCAAGGCAGTGAGCGCGTTTTCGAACAACTGCTCCGGCAGCGGCGGAATCGTGCCGCCATTCGACATCACCGCGCTGGTCAGCTTGGCCGACACCGTGTGCTTGTCGGTGAGGTCGACATCGGTGAAGGCGAGCGTTCCCGAGGTCGGATCATTTGTCGGCAGATTGCCGCCCTGCGTCGACGTGCCGGCGGCAAAATGAACCTCTTGCGTGCCGGTGGTGATGACGGGCTTGTCGTTGGTGCCGGTGACCGTGATGGTGACGTCGAGGCCCTGGATTTCCGGGGCCGGCAGGTAATTGCTGTTGACGGTGATGTGGTAGGTGAAGGTGAGGGTCTCGCCGGCGGCGAGGAAGTCAAACGCGTTGTCGCGAAGCGCGTAGACCCAGGTCACGTCGCCATTGTTGGTGTTGTTTGCGCCCGGCACCAGGAAGAGCTTGATCGCGGTCGTCGCAATATCGGTGAACTGCAAGGCGGACAGGCCGGGCGCCGACGTCTGGCCATTGGCGACGGTGAAGCTGCCAAGGGCGTTGGTGTAGGCCACCGACGTGAAATCCGCCGTCACCGACGGCCGATCGCCGACATTGATGTCCTGGAAGTGGAAGGTGCCGCCAACCGAGGCGAAGTCGAAGACGTCACCGGTCTTGCCGGCGAGCTCCGCGGTCAGAAAGCCGTTCTGCACCGTGCCCGAGAGGCCCAGGCTCTGGAGCGCCAACGTCCCGGACACATGGTTCAGCGGGTTGCCCAGCAGGCCGGGCGTCGTGGGCAGACTACCGAGACTGTTGAGCGTCAGCGCGGTGGCGGTGGTGCCGTCCGCCAGCTTGAAGACCAGCCCGTTGCTGATCGGAACGAGGGAGTCCGTGAAGGCCGTGGTCGTCTTGGTATTGGAGTTCGAATTGTCCGTGAACTTCTGCTGGAAGACGTCGGTGATCAGCTTCTGGATTTCGGGCGACAGCGGCGTCGTGGTCTGGCTGATGATGCCGTTGTTGATGTTGAGCTGCTGGCCGGCCTGATTGACGATCGCGATCGGCTGCAGCGTGGTCTTGTCGAACAGGATATAGGAGCCGGTGGTGCCATCCGGCTCGACCAGCACCTGGAAGCTCGCGTTCGGCGCGCCGTTCTGTCCGGGGACCGAGAAGTCGATCTCGACCAGCACCGCGGTGCCGCGGATGCCCATGGTGGCGACCGGCGTGTCGATCTTCATGTCGCCATGCTTGGCGGTCTCGCCGGCGACGAAGGTGATGGTGCCCGCGACCAGGCTGAGCAGCGAGGAGTTGCTGGACCCATTCGGGTCGTAAACCATCTCGTTCAGCACCATCCTCGCATTCGAGGACAGGCCGAACACGGTGCCGTCGATGAAGGTGATGCCGACGGTGGAGTTCTGGCCGGACTGGACCACGTCGCCCTTTTCGACGTTGTCGCCCATGTTCAGGATGATGGAAACGCCGTTGCGGATGACGGTCGCGCCGCCTTGAAGCTTGGTAACGTGGCCGATCACCTGGCTGGCGGCCGGATTGTTGCCGGCCTGGGCGACATGGACTTCGCCGACAAGGGCCTTGACGATGTCGGAGGTCAGGTGCGCGCCGTCGCGGGAGGCGATCGGCGCACGCTTCTCGCCCTTGAAGTAATCGTGCAGGACGAAACTGTGGTCGTCCCTGGTCAGGACCAGATCGGTTCCCGAGCGCGTGTAATCCGCGTGGAACAACAGATCGGCGTCGGGAACAATAACCGCGTCGGCTGGGGCGTGAGTCTGCGAGGAATCGACATTGACGTACGCATGGGAATGCGCAGCCGGGCCGTGGGATGCCACCGTCGCGTCAAATTTGCCCGAGTAATTCAAGGGGCCACCGCAAAGGGTTAATAATTATTGAATAATCAAGGCTCTGCGCGTCCATACCATTGGAACGTGCTTTGCGAAACCATCTCTTGCTTGTGTGACGGCAGATTTGGGAGGCACAGAATTGCATATTTTTCAGTCAAGTCGGGGAACTCGCATAATGTACCCCGCGATATCGAAAAGTATTCCATAGTTAATTATTCAACTATTCGAGATCGATTATGTATTCGGAAGTATAAATCTGAAATCCGATACCTGAAACACCTTCCGCCTGCATTCGCTTCCAACATACTGCGTCGGCTTCCGGACTAATACTGTGCATTGGATAACAAAATCGTCAAATTTGACGAATTAGCCATGTTCGCCGGAAACCCGGCGCCGTCACAACTTTCGCCTGCAATGCTGCAACTTTTGCGGCCCTGTGATGGCCAAGCCACGGTCGCCGATCCCTAAAATTGTCCGGAATGCGGCGAGACCGGTTTCAGCCTGTTTCGCACTTTCGGGCCGGATTACGGCCTCCCGGGGGCGGTTTTAAGAGGAAGAAAAGCCCCGCCTCCGATGATCGCCCGCGAACGATCCGGGCACGCAAGTGAAGGCAAAAGCCTCGCCGATGCCCGGACATGGGGGCGTCAGATGCGGCTTTTCACTCACGCGCGCGCGTGGCGTGCGGCGTTGCTCGTGTGCGGCATGGCCTGGTTCGGACCGGCCGCGCGGGCAGAGCCGTTGGCCGTCCCGGCAGCTCCCGAGCTCTCGATCTATTCGGGCGAACCGTTCGGGCTCGCCGCGTCGCCCATCCATGGCGGCGGTCTGCGGGCCAAATGGCTCGGCGTCGCGCACAGGCTCGAGGACGAACGGGTGCAGCTTGCGCTGTGCGACGGCGATCGCGAGCGCTGCGCTTCCGATGCCGCACTGAAGTTCCTTGCGATCGTCGACAGCGGCCGGCAACGCGAAGGCCGTGCCCGCATCGGCGAGATCAACCGCGCGATCAATCTTTCGATCCGCGCGGCGGACGACTTCGCCGAGTACGGCGAGATCGACGTTTGGAGCTCGCCGCTCGTGACTTTCTATCGGGGCGCCGGCGATTGCGAGGATTACGCGATCGCGAAATATGTTGCGCTGCGCATGGCCGGCATCGCGGCGGAAGATCTGCGCATCGTCGTCATGGCCGACACCATTCGCCATGAAGGCCATGCGGTCGCCTCGGTGCGGCTGGACGGCCATTGGCTGATGCTCGACAACCGGCGAATGGCGATGATCGAGGATTCCTACATCCGCAACTATCGACCGCTGTTCGTCATCGACGACACCGCCGTGATGAAATACGCCGACACGCCACTGCTGGCGAGCATCCCGGAGCCTGACGCGATGCCCGCGGCCGTCCTCAACATCGCACCCGGCCTGATCGCAGCCTCCAACTGAGATTGCAGCGCGGCGAAACGACCGCCGCCTTGCTGCTTTCGCTGCGAGGCGCGAGCCGCTAGCATGGCGCCTGTTTTGAATTTGGCTTTTGGGGTGGGGCTTTTTCGATGCGGGCGGTGTGGCTGGCGGTCGTTGCGATGCAATTGGGCCTTGCGTATCCCGTGCTGGCCCAGGACACTTCGAATAGCTCGCCGAGCGCGGGCAATCCGATCGGCGAAAAGCTGCCGCTGTTCGCCAGGAACCATTGCGAGACGCACAAGAATCCCGCCAATCAATTGTTCTGCGCCGATCCGGAGTTGATCGCGATCGGGGCGAAGCTGGCGAACGCGATCCAGGAGCGGCTCAATCGCATTCCCGACCGCCTGCCGGCGATTGAAGAGAACGCGGAATGGCTCCAGGACCGCAACCAGAGCTGCGGCATCTTCGGCAACGACCCGATCCGCTCCGGGGATATCGAGCCGATCGTGGCCTGTCTGTCGAAAGAGACGGAGGAACGCATCGCGATCCTGCGCGATCCGAATTTCGACTGCCTCGCCGCCAGCACCGCCGCCGGCACGCTGATCTGCAGCGAGCCGTCTCTGGCCGAGGCGGACAGCCAGCTCAACGGACTGGTGCGCGGACTGATCGACAAGCTGAAGGACGAAGAGGCCAAGGACGCGGCCGCCGAATACGCCAGATGGATCAGGGACCGCGATCGCCGATGCAGGCTGGCCGGCAAGGACAATCTACCGCTGGCCGAACTCTCGTCGGCGCAGGATTGCCTCGAGAATTATCTGAAGGAAATGACGGCCGGGATGCGTGCCGCCAAGGGCGATCCGAAGCGCGTGTTCCTGCGTGAGCTCGCCGCGTCGCGGCCGAATGTGGACGCGGTCGATCTTTGCGTCACGCGGATCCACAGGGCCAACGCCTGCGATAACTTCCTGCGCGTGAGACGCGTGGTCGACTCCGACATCCAGGTGACCGAGCAGAGCGCCCTGGTCACGGCCCAGATCGAGATGGTCGTGCTCGCTCCCTTCTCGGCGTGCAGCCCGGTTGCATCGAACTGCACCGGCACATGCTGGGACATCAGGGCGGGCAAGCAGGGGCCGCCGCAGCCGCGCAACCGGGACAGTTTCGGCGTGACGAACCGCATCCGGATCGAAAAATCCTTCGCATTTCAGAAGACCGAGAATGGCCGCTGGCGCTGCGATTCATCCGCGCTGAAGCCAGTCGTTTCCGGGACGACGTTCAGCGGTCAATAGCGACCGCGTCGGCGGCGGCTGCCCCCGGCATGGCGCACGCCCCCCTCGTCCTTTGCCGCGCGATGCCGTTCTCTCTTCGGACTCGATCTTGCGTCCACACGCTGCCGCGGTCCTCCGAACATGGGCGCGCCGCTCGCGGCGATGCTGCAGTGCGCGAAGAAATCGCGGAACATTTCGCTCGACGAAAAATTCGGCGATACAAATTTTCTTTTTTGATTTCACATCGGTCGTTTGATTGACGCAATTGTGAGCGCGACGTTACCATGGTTTCAGATCCGCTAGAGATCGCCAGGGAGAGAACGCATGAAACGTCTCGCGCTAGTCGCCTGTTTTTCAATTCTCGTTCCATTCAGTGCCAACGCCCAGACCACTGACCAGCTCGTCAAGGGCGCTACCGACACTTCAAACGTGCTCAACTATGGAATGGGCTACAACCTGCAACGGTTCAGCCCGCTGACGCAGATCAACAAGGACACCGCCAAGGACCTCGTTCCGGTCTGGAACTACAGCTTCGCCGACGACCGCAGCGAGGAATCCCAGCCTCTGGTGTACCAGGGCGTGGTTTACATCACGACCCACAACGCCACGATGGCGATCGACGCCAAGACCGGCAAGCAGGTCTGGAAAACCAAGGTGGAATATCCGGCGGAGACGCCGCGCATTGTGTGCTGCGGCATTATCAACCGCGGCGCAGCGATCCATGAGGGCAAGCTGTTCCGCACCACGCTCGATGCCAATGTCATTGCGCTCGACATGAAAACCGGCAAGGAGCTCTGGCGCCAGAAGGCGGCCGACATCAAGGAAGGCTATTCGATGACGGTGGCGCCGCTGATCGCCGACGGCGTGGTCATCACCGGCATCTCCGGCGCCGAGTTCGGCACCCGCGGCTTCATCGACGGCTGGGAGCCCGCGACCGGCAAGCATCTATGGCGCACCCATTCCGTTCCGACCCCCGACGAACCGGGCGGGGACACTTGGAAGGGCGACACCTGGAAGCTCGGCGGCGGATCGACCTGGATCACCGGTTCCTACGATCCCGAGCTGAATACGGTCTATTGGGGCATCGGCAACCCGGGCCCGTTCAATTCGGCGGTGCGGCCGGGCGACAACCTCTATACCTGCTCGGTGCTCGCGCTCGATCCGAAGACCGGCAAGATCAAATGGCACTATCAGTTCTCGCCCAACAATCCATTCGATTATGACTCGGTCGCCGAGATGGTGCTGGCCGACCTCACCATCGACGGCAAACCGACCAAGGTGCTGATGGACGCCAACCGCAACGGCTTCTTCTATGTCCTCGACCGGACCAACGGGAAGCTGCTCGCGGCCAACCCCTATGTGAAGGTCAATTGGGCAACCGGCATCGACCTGAAGACCGGCCGGCCGATCGAGACCGACGTCAGCAAGGACGCGCGGGAAGGCAAGAAGGTCACGGTCTATCCGTCCATTCTCGGCGGCAAGAACTGGGAACCGATGTCGTTCAATCCGCAGACCGGGCTTGCCTATGCCAACACGCTCGCGTTCGGCGGCCACTACAAGACGGAGCCCGCCACCTACAAGGCCGGCGAATGGTATCTCGGCATGGACCTGACCGATTTGTGGGACTGGGGGACTGGTCCGCGCGGCCATCTTTCGGCGATCGATCCGATGACCGGCAAGTCGAAGTGGGAAGTGCCGAGCGACATCCCGCGCTTCTCGGGCGTTCTGTCGACGGCCGGCGGAGTGGTGTTTACGGGCCAGTTGACAGGCGAATTCGAGGCCTATGACGCCAATGACGGCAAGAAGCTGTGGCAGTTCCAGACTGGCTCGGGAATCGAGGGACAGCCTGTGACCTGGCAGCAGGACGGCGTGCAGTATGTCGCGGTGGCCTCGGGCTACGGCGGCGTCTATTCGTTGTTCTCGGGCGACGAGCGGTTGGCCAACGTGCCGCCCGGCGGATCGCTTTGGGTGTTCGCAGTCAAGAAGTAGGCCATTTGCGGGTGAACAAGAGAAGCTTGGGCCCGACGGCGGCGTGTTTCGCCGCCGTCGGCTTGATGGTCACGCTGATCGCGGCGCCGCGCGCGACGGCGCAGAATGCCGATAGCGACGAGGGCAAGGTCGACCGGGGCAAGCGGACCTACGCCGAGAACTGCTCGCATTGCCATGGCCCGAACATGCTCAACTCCGGCACGATCACGCCGGACCTGCGCCGCTTTCCCGACGACAAGCCGCGGTTTTTCACCACCGTGAAGAACGGCAAGAACAACAAGATGCCGCCCTGGGGCGATATTCTTGATGACGACAGGATCGAAGCCCTATGGGCCTTCGTGTCGAGCCAAAGGAAGCCATGAAGACCCCGCTCAAGGCAATCCAGGCGACCGCCTTGCTGGCCGTAACGCTGTTGGGAGGGACGCCGATACCGGCCGCCGCGGACGACAACACGCTGAGTGTCTGCCTCAACGAGGATCTGCCGCCGCTGTCGGTGCATCATCGCGGCAAACCCGGCAGCGGCTTCGACGTCGACCTGGCGCAGGCGGTCGCGAAGGAGCTTGGCAGGCCGCTTCGGATTCAATGGTTCGAAAGCAAGCTCGACGAGGATTCCAGCCCGGCGCTGGAAGCCAACGCGCTGCTATCGGACGGCCGTTGCGCGCTGCTCGGCAGCTACACCTTCACCAGCGACGCGCTGGTCGTGCCAGGCCTGAAGACGGCCAAGCTTCCGGACTTCGACGGCGCCACGACCGCCGACCGCAGGCGGCGCGTTGCGCTCGGCGTACTGGCTCCCAGCCAGCCCTACATCTATTCGACGCTGACCGTCGTGCTCGGCGCGAAGGCGCGCGACCGCCATGTCGCCGATATCGGAGACCTCGCCGGGCTTCGCATCGCCGTCGAGAGCGGCACGCTTGCCGATGCCATCTTGATGAATTTCGGCAAGGGCAGGCTGATCGACAACATCACCCATCTGGTTCCGGGCCGCAGCGACCTGCTCGGCTCGCTGGAGCACGGCGAGTTCGACGTGACGCTGCTCGATGCGCGCCGGCTCGACGCCTATCGGGCCGAGCATCGCGACACCCAACTTGGGGCAACCGGCTATTACTATCCGGTGGGCGCCAACCGCGGTTATGTCGGCCTTGGCAGCGATCCGGCGCTTCTCGCCGCCGTCAACAAGGCGCTGTCCGACCTGCAGGCCAAGGGCGCCATTGCCGAACTCGCCCGCGCCGCGGGCCTCACCTATCTTCCGCCCCGCGAACCGATCATTCTGGGCGACGTGATGCAACGGATATTGCAGCGGTAAACGTTCAAGCCCTGCGCTCGCACGTCGTGCGCGGGCTGCGCCGGGTACAACGGAAAAAGAGAGGGCTGCGTGCAAACCGCACGCAGCCCTTCTTGTCTGGCCGTAGCCATCAGAACATCAGATTGTCCTTTACCAGAACCCAGCGGCCGTTCTTGATCTGCTGCACCTGGGTGATGGTGTTGGCGAGGTGATCGGTCTTGGAGAATTTGGTCGGCGGCGAGTTGAAGATGTCGAGGTACTTGTCGCCGGACTCGAGCGCATCCAGCATCTTCTGGCCGGTCAAGTCCTTGCCCGCCTTGTTGGCATAGAAGGCAAAGGTCTCCACCGTATTGTAGCCGATGATCGCCTGCGTGTTGGCGTCGGTGCCGAACATCTTCTTGTAGTTGGCCAGCCAGTCCTTGACCTTGCCTTTGGCCGTATCCTCGTAGGGAATCTCGAAGCCGGAAGCCGCATAGAGGCCTTCGACCGCATCCTTGCCCAGCGTCGGCACTTCAAGCACGTTGGTCGGCGTTGCGCCCAGGAACGTCACGTCCCAGCCGAGCTTTTTCGCCTCGGTCATCGCGCCGATGGTTTCGCGGATCACGGTGCCGAGCAGCACGAGATCGCAGCCGTCGGACTTCATCTTCGCAACCTGCGCCGAGAAGTCGGAAGCGCCGCGCTTGTAGCTCGTGATCGAGGCCGGCTGCAGCTTCATGGCCGCGACCTGCTGGTTGAAGCCGTCGAGCACGTTTTTGCCGTACTCGTCGTCCTGATGCATGATGCAGGGCTTCTTGAAATTCTTCGCCTCCATCATGAATTTCAGCGCGGCGCGCGTGCTCTCGACATAGGGCAGCAGGTTGTTGAACTTCAGCCGCTCCTGCGGCTTGGCCGGATCGAACTTGAAGGTGAACTCGGCCGCGGTCAGCGGGAATAGCTGCAGCACGCCGGCGTCGAACAGCACGTCCTGCGCGGCGAGCACCGTCGGCGAGCCCATCGGCCCGATCATGGCGAAGATCTTGTCGCGCTCGACCATCTTCTGCGAGGCGAGCACGGCCTTCTTCGGATCGTAGCCGTTGTCCTCGAGGATCAGCTTGAGCTTGCGCCCGTTGATGCCGCCGGCCGCGTTGATCTCCTCGACCGCCATCTTCATGCCGTTGGAAACCGGGACGCCCCACACCTTGATCGGACCCGACAGGTCCTGGTGCGTGCCGATCACGATCTCGTTCGCCGAGATACCTTCATTGGTGACTTTGGTCTGGGCGGCCGCCGGGAACTGCGTCAGCGCAAGCGCGCCGATCGCAAGGCCGAACGCCCTTAGCGTTTTCGACATGTTTCAAGTCTCCTCTTCCCTGGTTGGCCCGTATTGAGCGAAGGCCGGGGCCTCAACAAATTCCTTCGCCGTTCTAAAAAGATTCTCACGCCACCGCCCGCTCGCCGTACATCGCGTCGATCTCGCCGGCATAGCGCTTGTTCACGAAATTCCGCTTCAACTTCATGGTCGGCGTCAGCTCCTCGTCTTCGGGCGTGAGTTGCCGTTCGATCAGCATGAACTTCTTGATGGTCTCGACGCGGGCGAAATTGGCGTTGACCGCCTCGATCTCGCGCCAGATCAGCTCCTGGATCTCTGCCGCCCGGCACAGGCTGGCGTAGTTGGTGAAGGGAATGTCGTGGTCCTGCGCGAATTTCTCGACATTCTCGTGGTCGATCATGACGAGGCAGGTGAGGTAAGGCCGCTTGTCGCCGATCACGACCGCGTCCGAGACATAAGGCGAGAACTTCAACTGGTTCTCGATCTCGGACGGCGTGATGTTCTTGCCGCCGGAAGTGATGATGATGTCCTTCATCCGGTCGGTGATCTTGACGAACCCCTCATTGTCCATGGCGCCGACATCGCCGGTATGCAGCCAACCGGCCTCGTCGATGGTTTCGGCGGTCTTTTCCGGCTGGTTCAGGTAGCCCTGGAACAGGAAGTCGCCCTTGATCAGGATTTCGCCCTGCGGCGAAAGTTTCACCTCGCCCCAGGGCACGGATTTTCCGACGGAGCCAAACCTGGTCTGCTCCGACGGCATCAGCGTCGCCACGCCGCAATTCTCGGTCTGGCCGTAGACCTCGCGCAGGTCGAGCCCAAGCGCGAGATACCAGCGGATCAGATCCGGCGCGATCGGCGCCGCCCCGGTAAAGGCGATATGGCACCGGTCGAGCCCGATCATGCGGCGGATGTTGCGGAACACCAGCCAATAGGCGGCATGATTGGCGAGCCGCAATGACAAGGGCGGCGTCCTGCCCTCGATCCGGTAGTCGGTCATGCGGTTGCCGATCGCGAGCGCCCGCTTGTACATCCAGTTCTGGAACGAGGTGGCGTCCTTCAGGGCGATGGTTATGGCCGAATAGAATTTCTCCCAGATGCGCGGCACGGCGAGGAATACGGTCGGCTGCACCTCGCGCAGATTGTCCGGCACCGTCTCCGGGCTCTCGGCGAAATTCATCACCGATCCCAGCGCGAGCGAGGTGTAATAGCCGCCGACCCGCTCGGCGACATGGCAGAGCGGCAGGAACACCAGCCGCTCTTCGGTGTCCGTTGCGGGGATCAGGTCGTTGGCGTGGCGCATCTGGTGCACCACGCTGCGGTTGGCGTGCATCGCGCCCTTGGGCGGGCCCGTCGTGCCCGAGGTGTAGACCAGAACCGCCAGATCGTTCGACGCGCGGCTGCCGATCATTTCTTCCCACAGCGCCTCGCGGCCCTGGGCGTGATTGCGGCCGAGCGCAGCAAGTTCGTCGAGCGACATCACCATGGGATCGGAGAATCCCGAAAGGCCTTCCATGTCGAAGACGACGATCCGCTCCAGCGTCGGACAGCGCGCGCGGGAGGCGAGCACCTTGTCCAGTTGCTCCTCGTCCTCGACAAAGATCACACGGGTGCGGGAGTCGTTGACGAGATATTCGACCTGCGCGGCCGAGTCGGTCGGATAGATGCCGGACGATACGCCGCCCGCGCAAAGGATGCCCATGTCGGCGTAGACCCATTGCGGTACCGCGTTCGACATGATGGAGGCGACGTCGCCGGGCCGAAAGCCTACCGCATGCAGCGCGTAGGCGATGTCCTTGGCGGTCTGCAGCCATTCGCGCCAGCTTGTCGGCTGCCAGATGCCGAACTTCTTTTCACGAATCGCAGGTTTATCGCCGCGCGTCTCGACCGCGAGCAGAAAGCTCTTCGCGATCGTGTCGGCGACCGTCAGCACTGCCGGCCTGGCCATGCCCGTTTCCTCCCTCTCGTGTCCCGCCTGGCATGCCAGCTCGTGCCGGTCTTGTTGTCCAAAGCAGGCGTGTATTTAGCGCCAAGTTTTCTTCTTTTTCCAGCGCCGTTCGCCGCGTGCACCGGCTTCCTTGGCGCCAAGGTAAAATTCCTGGATGTCTTTGGAATGCATCAAACGGTCGCAAGTGTCGTTCATCACGATGCGGCCGATCTCGAGCACATAGCCATAATGCGCGGTCTCCAGCGCCACTTTGGCGTTTTGCTCGACCAGCAGGATCGACATGCCCTGCTCTTCGTTAACGCGGCGGATGATCTCGAAGATTTCCTTGACCAGGATCGGCGACAGCCCGAGCGAAGGCTCATCCAAAAGTAGCAGAGTCGGCCGGTTCATCAGCGCGCGCCCGATCGCCAGCATCTGCTGCTCGCCGCCGGAAAGCTGGCCGGCAGGCTGGTTGAGCCGCTCCTTCAGCCGCGGGAAATAGCCGTAGACGCGATCCAGATCCTGCGCGACGCCGTCGCGGTCGGCTCTCGGATAGGCGCCCATCATCAGGTTTTCGCGCACGGAGAGGAACGGAAACACCTCGCGTCCTTCCGGCACATGGCTGAGGCCCAGGCGGACGATCTTGTCGGCCTCCATGCGCTGGATCGGCTTGCCCAGAAACTCGATCGAGCCCTTTTGCGGATCGAGGATTCCGGAAATCGTCTTCAGCACCGTGGTCTTGCCGGCGCCGTTGGCGCCGAGCAGCGTGACGATCCGGCCGCGCGGCACTTCGAGGGAAATGCCGCGAATCGCCATGATGGGCCCGTAATAGCTCTCGATATTGCTGACCTTCAGGATGATGTCGGCGGCGCTCATCGCATCATCCCCTCATGCACCGAGATAGGCGGCGACGACGTCGGGGTGGCCCTGCACCTCGGCGGGCGACCCCATCGCGAGCACCCGGCCGTAGTTCAACGCGATCACGCGGTCGGAGACGCGGTTCACCAGGGTCATGTCGTGCTCGACCATGACGACCGTGATGCCGAGCTCGGATTTCAGGTCGCGGATCCAGAACGACATGTCGTCGGTCTCTTCGACGTTCAGGCCCGACGACGGCTCGTCGAGCAGGATCAGCTTGGGCTCGGAGCACAGCGCGCGCGCCAGCTCGATCACCTTGCGCACACCGTAGGGCAACCCCGAGATCAGCTTGTCGCGATAAGGTTCGAGATCGAGGAGCTCGATGACCTGCTCGACCCGGCGGCGATGCGCCTTCTCGTTCGCGCGCACGCCCGGCAGGAACAGCAATTCCTGCCAGAGCTGCGTGGTCGAATGCCGGTGACGGCCAACCAGCAGATTGTTGAGTACGGTCGCGTTCTCGAACAGCTCGATATTCTGGAAGGTGCGCGCGATGCCGAGCCTGGCGATGCCGTACGCCGGCACCTCCGTGATGTCCTGGTCCTCGAAGAAGATCCTGCCCGAGGTCGGGGTATAGATGCGCGAGATCAAATTGAAGATCGAGCTTTTTCCCGCGCCGTTCGGGCCGATAATAGAAAGTATCTCGCCTTTCTCCACGGCAAAGGAAACGGCGTCGACCGCTTTGAGGCCGCCGAAATGCAGCGAGATATTCTCGGCGCGGAAATAGCTCATCGGTTCCGCTCCGACTTCACGTAGATCTTCTGGCGCTTGAAGGTGGCGCGCTTGTAGAGCGGGAAGAGCTGGAAGAACAATTTGATCTTGAGCCAGCGGCCATAGAGACCCAGAGGCTCAAAAAGCACGAACAGCACGATGATCACGCCGTAGATCGCGCCTTTCAGCCCGTTGGCCGACGCAAAGGCCGCAACGCCGTCCCTGATATGCCCGGCGCGTTCGCTGCCCGCGCCCAAAGCTGCGGCGACGCCCGCGATCACGCCGGGCATGTCGTCCTTCAAATAGGTCAGAAACGGATCGATCATCACGATGAAGATCGCGCCCAGCACCGCGCCGTGCAGGCTGAACGTGCCTCCGATCAGGATCACGATGATGAACTCGATCGAGAGCTGGAGCGTGAACATCTCCGGGCTGATGAAGGAAAGCTTGTGGGCGAACAGCACGCCGGCAAAGCCGGTGATCGCCGCGGAGATCGCGAACGACTTCACCTTGTAGAGCGCGACATTGATGCCCATGCTGCGCGCCGCCGTCTCGCTGTCGCGGATGGCGATGAAGGCGCGCCCGGTCGGCGAGCGCAAGAGATTGAGCGAGCCGACGATGGTGAGCACCAGCACGGCCAGGCACAGGAAATAGAAGGTCGGGCTGTCGCGCGAGATCTGCGTGCCGAGCAGCTGGATGGTCTTGATCCGCATGCCCTCGTTGCCGTGCGTGACACTTTCCCAGCGCGCCAGTATCTCCTCGACGATGAAGGCAAAGGAGATGGTGGCGATCACGAGATAGATGCCCTGCAGCCGCAAGGCGGGGAATCCGACGATCGCGCCGATCACGCCGGTCAACAGGCCCGCGGCAAGGAAATAGACGGGAAAGGGCACGTTGAACTGCTGTAGATAGGCCGCGGTGTAGGCGCCGATGGCGAGGAACGCGGCATGGCCGAGCGAGGCCTGTCCGGTGAATCCCGTCAGGATCAGCAGGCCGACGCCGACGGTCGCATAGATGCAGACGAAAACGAGCTGGCTGACGAGATAGCTGGAAAGCACATAGGGCGCGATCGCGAGCAGCACGAACAGCGCGCCGTAGGACCAGACATAGCCGGAATGTGGGAAAAGCCGGATATCGTCTTCGTAATCGGTCTTGAACAGAAATCGCATCACTTCACCTTGGGCATGATCTTCTCGGAAAACCGGCACCCACTTTTCCGGATCATGCCTCAGACCTTCTTGCGCATGGGAAGGCCGAACAGACCTTCCGGCTTGAGCAGCAACACCAGCAGCAGCACGATATAGGGGGCGACGTCCTTCCAGCCTTCCGCCAGATAGAAACCGGCCATGCTCTCGATCACGCCGATCAGAACGCCGCCGACGACCGCACCGGGGATCGAGCCGAAGCCGCCGAGAACGGCGGCTGGAAACGCCTTCAGCCCCAGCACCAGCCCGACATTGGAATGAATAAAGGTGATCGGTGCGAGCAGCACGCCGGCGCAGGTCGCGACCGCCGCGCTAATCGCCCAGACGATCGACACGACACGCTTGACCGGGATGCCCATATAATAGGCGGCCAGCATATTCTCGGAGGTCGCGCGCATCGCGGTGCCGAGCGTGGTCTTGTTGAAGAAGAGATAAAGCAGCGTACAGAGGATCACGGTCGCCGCGATCACCGAGAGCTTGTCATGGGCGAGCACGAGGCTGCCGATCCGCAGCACGCCCTGGCTGAACGGCGTCTCGATCTTGAAATCGTCGGTGCCCCAGATCATGCCGGCGACCGAGCGCAGGAAATAGCCGAGCCCTATGGTCGCCATGATGATGGAGAATTGTGGGTAACCTAGGATCGGGCGCACCACCACGCGCTCGGCCAGCATGCCGAAGGCCGCCATCGCCAGCACCGCGCCGACAAAGCCGATCCAGTAATTGAGACCCAGGATGCCGATGAAGGTGAAGGCGAAAAAGCCGCCCAGCATCATCAGGTCGCCCTGGGCGAAATTCACGACCTCGGTCGCCTTGTAGACAAGGACAAAACCAAGCGCGATCAGGCCGTAGACGCAGCCGAGCGCAATACCGCTCACCAACTGCTGAACAAAGTCCAGCATTGTTTCCCTCCCCGGATGCGCGGCGGCTCTTTTGGCCGCCTTTTGCATCCCGTCTTTCGCGCTTTGACCGCGAAGACCGCATTTGTCCTTAACGCCAATTCAGCAGGAAGCCCCGACCGCTGTCAACAAAACGATGGTTGTCCTCCCGGACGGCGGAATTTGCCGGCGGCGATTCACCGCGCCGAAACGTCTTCGGTTCATGTTCGGCGCGGGAAAGCGAAGCTGGACGACATCTTCATGAACGGCCAAACATCCGCGCTGCAGTTGCGAGGGTTAACAAAGCGTTTTGACCGGCTGGCGGTCGACGCGCTCGATCTCACCATACGTTCGGGCGAATTCTACGCCCTGGTCGGCCCCAACGGCGCCGGCAAGACCACCACGCTGCGCATGGTCGCCGGCCTGCTCAAGCCGGATGCAGGCTCGGTCGATGTCTTTGGCATCGACGCGCTGAACGATCCCGTCGCCGCGAAGCAGGTGATGGCCTGGGTGTCCGACGAGCCGATGATCTACGACAAGCTGACGCCTTTGGAGTATCTGGAGTTCGTCGCTGGCCTCTGGGGTATCGAGCCGAGCGTCTCGCAGTCTTGCGCGCACACGCTGCTGGTCTCGCTCGGCCTCGAGCCGCATCTCGACGAGCGCTGCGAGGGATTTTCCAAGGGCATGCGCCAGAAGGTCGCGCTCGCCGGCGCGCTGGTGCACGACCCGCGGCTGATCATCCTGGACGAGCCGCTGACCGGGCTCGACGCCGTCTCCGCGCGCCACGTCAAGGGCCTGCTCGGCGAGCGCGTGCGCGCCGGCTGCACAGTGATCATGACCACGCATATCCTCGAAGTCGCCGAGCGCATGGCCGACCGAATCGGCGTCATCGCGTCGGGCCGGCTGGTCGCCGAAGGCACGCTTGCCGAGTTGCGCCAGCAGAACGGCCATACGGACACCAGCCTGGAAGATCTCTTCATCGCGCTGGTGCACGAGAAAGCCGAAGCGGCATGAGCTCCGCCACCGCGCTTTCCTGGTTTGCGCGGCATGAGCTCCGGCTCGCCTGGCGCGAATGGCTCGCCATGATGACCGGCGGACGGCGGCGCAGGACGCGCGCCGCGGTGATCGGCCTCGTGATCTTCGCCGCGCTGATGCACCTGCCGGCCTGGGCGGTGATCGGCCGTTACGCCGGCCTGCAGGCGCCGCTCGACAAGACCTCGCTCATCGTCATGACCTCGACCGTGTTCCTGGCTTGGGCCCTGATGCTTTCCCAAGCGATCGAATCGGTGACGCGGGTGTTCTATGCCCGCGCCGATCTGGACCTGATCATGTCGTCGCCGGCCAAACTCGCCAACGTGTTTTCGGTGCGCATCGCCGCGATCGCGCTGACCGTGACCGCAATGGCGCTCCTGCTATCGACACCCTTCGTCGACGTGCTGGTGCTCGGCGGCGGCGCCAGATGGCTTTCGGCGTTCGGCGTCGTCACGGCGGTCGGCCTGTCCGCGGCGGCTTTTGCGATCGCCATCACCATCGTACTGTTCCGCCTGATCGGTCCCGCGCGGACGCGGCTGATCGCGCAGATTCTTGCCGCCGTGATCGGCGCCGGCTTTGTGATCGCACTGCAGATCGCGGCGATACTGTCCTACGGCACACTGTCGCGCTTTGCGGTTCTGACGTCCGACGCGGCGACCGCCTATGCGCCCGGCGCCGACAGCCTGCTGTGGTGGCCTGCGCACGCCTTGCTCGGCGACAGCCAGGCGCTGCTGCTGTTGTTGTCGATGGGCCTGGTGCTGCTCGGCGTCGTCATGGCGATCTTCTCGCCGCGCTTCGCCGATACCGCGATCAGCGCATCCGCGCATGCCGCTTCCAGCCGGCAGGGCAAGGGCGCGAGAGCTTTTCGCAGCGGCTCGCGGCAACAGGCGCTGCGGCGCAAGGAATTCCTGCTGCTCGGCCGCGACCCCTGGCTGGTGTCGCAGACGCTGATGCAGCTTCTCTATCTGGTGCCGCCGGCGCTGTTCCTGTGGCGCAGCTTCTCCGACAGTTCCGCTGCACTCGTGCTGATCTCGCCCGTGATCGTGATGGCGGCGGGCCAGCTCGCGGGCGGCCTCGCCTGGCTGACGATCTCGGGTGAAGACGCCGCCGACCTCGTCGCCACCGCGCCGCTTTCGCCTTCGCACGTCACCCGCGCCAAGATCGAGGTGGTGATGATTTCGATCGGCGTTATCTTCGCCCCGCTCGTGGCAGCCCTGGTATTCCTTGAACCGCTTCAGGCCATGATCACGGCGGCCGGAGTAGCGATTGCTGCCGCCTCGGCGACCGCGATCCAGCTCTGGTTCCGCGTGCAGGCCAAACGCAGCCAATTTCGCCGCCGCCAGACCTCGTCGCGCATTGCGACCTTTGCAGAAGCTTTCTCCTCGATCGGCTGGGCCGCAACCTCGGCGCTGGTGCTGGTGGTCCCGATCGCCGCCGTCGTCAGCGCGCTCATGACAATCGCCATCGTCGCCGCGACCTGGAAGTTCAGCCCGCGGCGGGAGTGACCGTCGCGAAGCCGCGGCCCCCGTTGCGCTTTCCGCGAGTTCCATCATAATTGCAACCTCGAGATTACGACGGGGAGGAAGCGATGCGCGTTTCGAAGCAAACCGGGGCTCTTCGCGTCAAGGCGATCGCCGGCACGCATGTCGTGCTGATGGCGCTCGATATGGATGAAGCGGCCCGCCACGGCCTACACGGCTTCGCCATCAAGCGCGGCCAAGGCGGGCAGCCCCCGCAATGGCTGAAAGGCATCAAGTATTTCAAGGACCTGGTGCAGAGCCCGCAGCGCGGCGCCTCCTATTCATCGCGGGAGCAGCCGTTCCAGTCCTTCTTGTGGTCCGACTATACGGCGAGCCCCGGCACCCAATATGACTTCACCATCATCGCGCTCTATGGCGACCTCCACAACATGGAGGAGCGCGACACGCTGACCTTCTCGATCACGACCGAGCCCGAATATGACGAGAAGGGCCAGGGCGTCTGGTTCAATCGCGGCACCATCGCCAGCCACGCGATGGCGACCGAGTTTCACAATGCGACGCTGACCGATGAGATGGTCAACGATGTCAGCGACGACGGTCAGCTCCGCGACCCCGAGACCAAATGGCTGTCGCGCGGGCTGGCCGAGGCCTGCCTGAAATACATCAACGACGCCCAGCACGGCGAGGGCTTGCGGGTCTGCGCCTATGAATTCACCTATCTTCCGATCCTGAAGGCGCTGGAGCGCGCCCATGACCGCGGCGTCGACGTAGAGATCGTCTATCACGACACCAAGCACGACGATGACGAGAACCGCACGGCGATCGGCAAGGCCGGATTGCCGGCGGCGATCGTGCATCCCCGCACCCGGACGGCGATCCCGCACAACAAGTTCATCGTGAAGCTCGTCGGCGGCAAGCCCCAAAAGGTGTGGACGGGATCGACCAACTTCACCGATTCCGGCTTCTACGGTCAGACCAATGTCGGTCATGTGACCGCCGATGCCGCAACCGTCCAGACCTATCTCGCGTACTGGACCGAGCTCAAGGATGATCCGGTGCACAAGGAGGCGCTGGCGAACGCGATCGAGCTCACGCCCAACCCACCCAATACGATCGCCAAATCCTCCGTCGTTCCCTTCTTCTCGCCGCGCATCGCCAACAACATGCTCGACTGGTACGGGCAGCGCATCGACGATACGAGCTCGCTTGCGATGATGACGATACCCTTCAACGTCGCGGACACGATCCTCAAGGCGCTCGCCAAAACCAGCGCCGCGATGCGCCTGGTGATCCTGGAGGATCCGCCCAGCCCGGCCGTGACCGACGCTGAGAAGCGCAACCGCGGCAAGCTCGCCTTTTCCAACGGCGCGATCCTCGGCAAGTCCTTCATCAAGTACAAATCCTCGTTCGGTGGCGCGAAGGTGACGCCGATTCCCAATTCTGACCTTGATCAATGGTTCATCGACGAAGAGCTCGATCGCCCGACAAACAAGGGACACGTGTTCTTCGTCCATGCCAAGGTGCTGATCGTCGACCCCCTGTCGGACGATCCGCTGGTCTGCTCCGGCTCGGCGAACTTCTCCGCCAATTCGCTGACGGCGAACGACGAGAACATGCTGCTGATCCGCGGCGACACCCGCGTCGCTGATATCTACATGACCGAGCTCGACCGCATCTTCCGGCACTTCCGCGCCCGAGACATCATCAACCACGAGGCGGCACAGGGCGAGCGCGAGCAGTGGCTGCTGCTCGACCCCACCGATGGTTGGATCGGATCGAACTTCAAGGACGGCGCCTACAAGAACAATCGCCGCCTGCTGTTTTTCCCGGCTGCGGCGCCCCAACCCTGGAGCGTCGCCGCCAGCAACGATCCGGATCCGTTTGCCGACGAACAGCAGCGTGCCGACGATGCCCGCACCGCTCGCAACGAGAAGGCAAGGGAACGACGCGCTGAAGGAGGGGCTGCGAAAAAAAGCGCGAAGAAAGCTGCCAAAAAGACCGCGAAGAAAACGGTGAAGAAAATCGCCAAGAAGCGCGCGAAGAAGACAGTAAAGAAAACAGCCAAGAAGGCGACCAAGAAAAACGCCAAGCGCAAGACCGCGTCCAAAGCCAAAAAGCAAGCCTCGGCCAGGAAAAAGAAAGGCGCCAAGAGGCGGTGAGTCGCGATCAGGGCCTGACCAACTCCATCACAGCCGCGGCGAAAATCTCCGGCTCTTCCTGCGGCAGATTGTGGCCCGCGTGCGGGACTCTTCGATGGACACGGCTTCCGGTGAATTTCGCAGCGCCCGCCTTCCCGTCGGTGGCGGGCGCGACACCGTCGTCCTCCCCATCGAGCGTGATGGCGGGCACGATGATCGGCGGCAGCGCCGCGACCCGCCGCTGGATGTCGGCATAGCGCGGATCGCTTGCGGCGAGGCCATAGCGGTGGCGGTAGCTATGGATGACGATGTCGACGTAATCAGGATTGTCGTGCGCGACCGACGTGCGCTCCAGGCAAGCCTCGTCGAAACTCCAGTTCGGCGACCATTGCCGCCATAAAGTCCGCGTGATGCTGCGCCGATCCTCAGCCAACCCTGCTCGCCCGCGCTCGGTCTGGAAATACCATTGATACCAGAGCGCCATCTCACGCTCCACCTTCGCCGGCTTCAGCGCATTGGCGATGTCCTGGATCAGGTAGCTGTTGACGCAGACGAGCCCGGTGCAGCGCTCGGGCCAGAGCGCTGCACCGATGCAGGCCGCGCGCCCGCCCCAATCATAGCCCGCGAATACCGCGCGCGGAATCGACAGCGCATCCATCAGCGCCATCAGGTCCGCACCGATCGACGCCTGCTCACCGGAACGCATTGTCGCCTTGTCGAGGAACCTCGTCGGGCCATAGCCGCGCAGATAGGGCACGATGGCGCGGCAGCCTTGCTCCGCCAGAATCGGCGCGACGTCGACATAGGAGTGGATGTCATAGGGAAAGCCGTGCAGCAGCACCACGGCCGGGCCATCCGCGGGACCCGCCTCGTAATAGCCGATATTGAGCACGCCGGCATCGGCATGACGGAGCGGCTCGAGGCGCTTCGAGGACGGCGCACGCGGCGGCATGATTGCAACTCCAGGACAGTTTTGACGCGCTGTTGATCGCGCCATGATAGTTTGGTCCGCCATTCGGCGATACAGTCACAGCTCTGTTCCATGGGCTCCCCAGCGATGCTGCGTACCGTTTCAGCCATTCTCGCCTTGCTCGGATCCCTGATCGCATCGGCCGCGGCTCAGTCCCAGGACACGTTGCGAAGTGAATGCCTGGCAATGGCGAATGCGCCGCCGCGCGCGATACCGGTCGGTTTGCGCCGCACTGCGGCGGGAACCAACGAGGTCGCCATCACCTATGGCGGCCACTCCACCTATTACATCGACACGCCCGGCGGATTGCGGATCGCGACCGACTGGAATGGCGGCTACCGGATCGGCCGCATGCCCGACGTCGTCACCATGAACCGCGCCCATTCCACGCACTACACGCTGTTCCCCGACCAGCGCATCCCCCATGTGCTGCACGGCTGGGGCGAGGACGGGCAGCCCGCGAAGATCTCGGAAAAGATCGGCGACGTCCTGATCCGCAACGTCACGACCGACATCCGCCGCTTCTATGGCGACTATAGCGGCGCCAACATGATCAAGGACGGCAACTCGATCTTCATCTTCGAGGTCGCCGGCCTCTGCATAGGCCATCTCGGCCACCTGCACGTGAAACTCGACGACAGCCATTTCGCGGCGATCGGCCGGATCGACATCCTGATGGTGCCGATCGACGGCACCTACACCATGTCGCTCGACGGCATCTCCGATATCACCCGGCGGCTCCGCGCCTCCGTGGTGCTGCCGATGCACCGCTTCGAGACGCCGCTGGAGGACTTCATGCAGCGGATCGGCAGGCAGTTCGAGATCGACCGGCGCAGCGAACGCAGCTTGCGCATCTCGCGGGAGACATTGCCCTCGACGCCGACGGTGATTATCCTCGACGGCGTCTGACAAGACGAAAAGCAAAACAAGCAACAAGAAAAATTTGGGGAGCAAACATCATGGTCGCCTCAACCGCCCCTACCACGCGAAGCGGGCTCTATGCCGATCCGAACGAGAAGTGGCTGGCGCTGCACACCGAAGAGATCATCGATCCGGCGCGGCCGATCATCGATCCGCATCACCATCTCTGGGACCGCGGCGGGGTACGCTATCTCATGGAGGAGATGACCGACGACGTCACCTCCGGGCACAACATTGTCGCGACCGTCTATGTCGAGGCCCGCTCGATGTACCGCAACTTTGGCCCCGAGGCGTTCCGCCCGGTCGGCGAGGTCGAGTTCGTCAATGGCGCAGCCGCGATGGCCGCAAGTGGCGCCTACGGCAAGACCCTGGTCGCCCATGGTATCGTCGGCCACGCCAACCTCCTGCTCGGCGACGGCGCGAAGGCCGTGCTGGAAGCCGAGATCGCCGCCGGCAACGGCCGCTTCCGCGGCATCCGGCACTCCTCGCCCTGGGATGCGGACAAGGAGGTCGCCGGCATCTATGCCGAGCGGCCGAAGGGGCTGCTGCTCGATCCCACCTTCCGCAAGGGCTTTGCCTGCCTCGCGCCGCTGGGCTTGAGCTTCGACGGTTGGCTGTTCTTCACGCAGCTCGGCGACTTCGCCGATCTCGCGCGGGCCTTCCCCGAAACGAAGATCTGCCTCGACCATTGCGGCGGCATCATCGGCGTCGGCAGTTACGCCAACCGGCGCGACGAGATCTTCAAGACCTGGAAGGCCTCCATCAAGGAAGTCGCCAAGTGCCCGAATGTCGTGGTGAAGCTCGGCGGGCTCGCGATGGTGCTGCCGGGCTTCGGCTTCCACGAATGGCCGAAGCCGCCGAACTCTGAACAGGCCGCTGCGGCATGGAAGCCCTATATCGAGACCTGCATCGAGGCGTTCGGCCCCGACCGCTGCATGTTCGAGAGCAATTTTCCGCCTGATAAAGGCCAGTGCAGTTACCAGGTGATCTTCAACGCCTTCAAGCGCCTGGCGACGAACTACAGCGAGAGCGAGAAGACCGCATTGTTCCTTAGGACGGCGAAGGATTTTTACCGGCTGCAACTGCCCTGACGTCTATTCCGGCGACGGATAGGCGCGAAGGAACGCCGCGGTTGCAGCCTCCGCGCGCCGTCCGATCTCGCGCGGATTTGGCCGGGCTGCGGTCGAAAGCAGGAGGCCGAGCATCAGGCCACCCCACAACAGCCCGGCAAGGTGGTCGGCCATCTCTGCCGGATCACCCGCGAGAAGGTTTGCGGCGCGTGCGCGGTCCATCAATTCGTGCAGCGCGCCGCGGCTGGCCCCGATGCCGATCTCGCTCAGCATGCGGCCGACTTCCGGCGCGCGCGCCGCCTCCGCGATCGCCAGGCGAAATACCGCAACGACGGTGGGATCGCTGATCTCGCGCAGCAACTGCGCGCCGAACGCCGCCAGCGTCAGGCGGAACGTCTCGCGGTCGCGCAACCCGGGCAGATCGGCCGGGATTTTGAACCGCACGGCGCGCTCGCCGATGCAGGCGATCAGCATGTCCTGCTTGCTGCCGAATAGCGCATAAAGCTCGCGTTTTGAGACGCGGGCGCGCGTGGCGATCTCGAGGGTCGAGGTTTCCGCAAAGCCGCGCTCGGTGAACGCGGAAAACGCCGCCGACAGGATTCGCCCGCGAACCGACGTCCCCCCGGCGTCGGCGAGCGTCGCTTTCACGGTTTGTTTAGCCGCCATTCTCGTCCCTTGACTTGGTACCGATTAGTACCATACCTTCGGCTTACGTGGTACCAACCGGTACCAGAAACAACCCACAGGAATATTGAGGTGCGCTCATGACAAAACCCGTCCTCGTCACATCCGCAGCCGGCGGCCGGCAAGGCAAGACCGGCCGCCATGTCTCCGAAATCCTGCTCAGCCGCGGCGTGCCCGTCCGCGCCTTCGTGCACCAGATCGACGAGCGCTCCGAACGCCTGCGCGCGCTTGGTGCGGAGATCTTCGAAGGCGACTTCCTCGACGCCCGCTCGGTGCAGCGCGCGGCCGAGGGCACCTCTGCGATCTATTTCGCCTATCCGGTCCAGGACGGGCTGATGGATGCGGCCGCGGCGATGGCGCGGGCGGCACGCGAAGCGGAGATCTCGCGACTGGTCAATCTGGTGATGCTGCAATCCTCGCCCGACGCGCCGACCCCGCGCATGCGGCAAAATTATCTTGCCGAGCAGGTGTTCGAATGGGCCGGCATCGGCGCGGTGCACATCCGCGCGACATTGTTTTACGAAAACGTGGCGTCGCTGGTGCGCCAGAGCCTGCCGGCGCAGGGCGCGATCCGCCTTCCCTGGGGCAGCGAAAACACGGTGCTGCCGCTGGTCGCGGGCGAGGATGTCGCGCGCGTCGCGGCCAGTCTCCTCACCGGCCCGCAACTCGCCGCCGGCAGCGTGGTTCGGCTGATCGGCACAACGATATCGCTGAAGGAAATCATCGCAACCTTCTCCCGCGTGCTCGCGAAGCCCGTGCACTATCAGGAGATTTCCGACGAGGAATGGCGGCACGAGGCGGCCGGGCGCGGCTATAATCCGCACGCGATCGAGCATCTCTCCTCGCTCTGGCGCGCCATCCGGGGCGCGGCGATCGATCCGAAGGACCCGACCTACGCGATCACGGGGGTGATCGAGAAGATCGGCGGCGCCAGGCCGAAGACATTCGATGCCTTTGTGCGCGAGGGGCAAGGCGAGTTGCTGGCGAAGTCGGCCTGACGCCAGCGGCGGCTCGCGACTGCTGGATCATCACGGGCGCGCCGCGGAAAGGCCCGCGGCGTGCGGAGGGGAACAACATGCCGTGGCCGCATATCACTGCCGGCTATCTCGCCGTGCTCGCGCTGATCTACACCGCGCTTGCCGTCAACGTCGTGCGGCTGCGCAACAGCCATCGCGCCGCCTTCGGCGACGCCGACAACCCGGCGCTGCGCAGTGCGATCCGCGCGCATGCGCATTTCGCCGAATATGTACCTGTCACCACGCTGATGGTCGCCATGCTGGAAATGTCGGGCATTGCAGCATCCCGCGTGCATCTCCTGATGGGCGCGCTGTTCGTCTCGCGGCTGGCGTATCCGGCCGGCATGTACGCGAGACCGATGTCGCTTCAGTTTCGTATCTTCCGCATCGGCGGCATGTGGCTCACCATGATCGTGCTGGTCTCCTGCGCCGTCACGATCCTCCTGCGGCTGTGGCACGGCGCGTAGCGCGATGGTTGCGGTTGGCCGTTGCCGGCCGGCAGACGATCTTCCTCGATTTCAGGAACACCGCAGCGCAAGATCGAAAGATCTGACGCGACCTTATTCGCCGTCCATGCTTTATTGCGTTGGGTTCGCCACGGAACATCTCACAGCCGTCGAACGACCAACCAGCGGAGACACCATGCGCGTCGTGATCTGCGGCGGCGGCGTGATCGGCGCCTGCACCGCCTACTTCCTCAGTTGCCGCGGCGTCGAGGTGATTGTCGTCGAACGTACCGAGGTGGCGGCCGCGGCATCCGGCAAGGCCGGCGGCTTCCTCGCGCTTGACTGGTGCGCCGGCACGCCGCTCGATGCGCTGGCGCGGCGGAGCTTTCAACTTCACTCTGCCTTGGCAAGCGAGCTCGCCGGCGATTGGGGCCATCGACCCATGAGCGCCTATAGCGGATTCGTCGCTCCCGAACGCGACGCCCGCCGCCACGCGCCGTCCGGGCTTGATTGGCTCGCCGATGGTGTCGGGATCGCAGGCCGGATCGGCACTCCGGAAACAACGGCGATCGTTCATCCCAGAAAATTCACCTCCGCCATGATGGGCGCCGCCGAGTGCAATGGCGTGGAGCTGCGCCGTGGACGGGTCACCGGCATTATCAGGCACACGCACGGCGCCATCGCCCGAGGCGTCGAGGTCGACGGCGGCGTCATCGAGGCGGACGCCGTGGTCATCGCCATGGGACCATGGTCGCTGCTGGCGGCCGAATGGATGTCGTTGCCCGCGGTGTTCGGGACGAGAAGTCCGAGCGTGGTCTACGATACTGGCAGCGAGGTCCCGGCAGAGGCGCTCTTCCTCGAATATCAGGACGAGCAGGGCGGCGCCGTCACGGTCGAGGTGTTCCCGCGCGCGGACGGGAGCACGCATGTCACCGCCTTCTCCGGCGAGGCGCCCCTGCCGCTCGATCCTGCCGCCGTGACGCCGGATGAGGACGCAATCGCTCGCCTCGAGGCGATTTGCGAGCGTCTGTCACCGGCGTTCCACAGCGAGAGGATCGTCGCGCGGCAGGCCTGCTTCCGCCCGATCACGGAAGACGGCCTGCCGCTGATCGGCAAGGTGCCGCGGAGCGAAGGCATCTACGTCGCGACCGGCCATAATGTCTGGGGCATCCTCAACGCGCCCGCGACCGGCGAAGCCCTCTCGGAGTTGATCGCCGATGGCGTCGCGCGCAGCACAGACCTCGCGCCGTTCGACCCGATCCGGCTTCGCGCGCTCGATCCGGCGTTGCTGCGCACGAATTGACAGCGCATCAACTCAACTTGAGTTGATCGCTGAAAGGCTAATTCACCCCAATTGAACCATCGGACCCCGCCAGCGTTCGCCCAATGGGCGACGACAAAGCACAGGCGCAAATCGTGAACGAAAACATGCGGCGCGAGGCGCTGAGCAAGGTACCCGAAGTCACCCTCATCTTCTGGATCATCAAGATCGCCGCCACGACCCTGGGCGAAACCGGCGGCGACACCGTCACCATGACGCTCAAATGGGGCTATCTCGCCGGCAGCGCACTGTTTGTGGTTGCCTTGATCGCCCTGGTGGCGATGCAGATCAGGTCGCGGAAGTTTCACCCGGTGCTGTATTGGGCGACGATCGTCGCCTCCACCACCTTTGGAACCACGATGGCGGATTTCGCAGACCGCTCGCTTGGCATCGGCTATACGGGCGGCTCATTGCTGCTGGCATCCCTCCTTGCGGCAACCCTGGCGACCTGGCGGTGGTCGGAAGGCACCGTTGACGTGAACACGGTCAGCTCTCCGAACGTCGAGGCGTTCTATTGGGCCACGATCACCTTCTCGCAGACGCTCGGTACCGCGCTCGGCGATTGGGTCGCCGATAGCGGCGGCCTCGGCTACGAGGGTGGAGCGCTGGTTTTCGGCGCGGGCCTCGCCGCGCTCGTCATCCTTTATTATACGACCTCTGTTTCCCGCGTGCTGCTGTTCTGGGCCGCGTTCATCCTGACGCGGCCGCTCGGCGCAACCGTGGGAGACTTCCTCGACAAGCCGGTCAACCATGGCGGCCTGGCGTTGAGCCGGCCGCTGGCGTCCGCCGTCATCGCGGCGTTCATCGTCGTCTGCATCATTGTGCTGCCGCAGCGGGCGGGCACGCATCCCGGCGCGGATCGAGCTGAGCCGGAATTTGCGGGCAAGTAGCCCGGTTGACAATCGCAAGTGAATTTACTCCCTTTCGACCCGCGTTGAACGAACGGGAGTTTTACCGGCATGCACGCGCGCTTGCACGTCTGCGGATGGCATCGACTGGGCGTGTGGATCAGGAGCGAGGTCGCCGGACTTCATCCGGGCTGCTTCGCACTGGTCATGGCGACCGGGATCATCTCCAACGGATTATTCGTCGGCGGCTATCGCGGCTGGTCCGAACTGCTGTTTGCGGTCATCCTGGTGGCCTATCCTTGCCTGATCCTGCTCACGCTCGTGCGGCTCGTGTTGTTTCCGCACGCGCTATGGACGGACTTGATCGATCCCGCGCGCGTGTTCTCGTTCTTCACGATCATCGCGGGGACCGGCGTTTTCGCCGTCGCGCTCGATTTGCGCGAATGGGGCCACGCAGCCCTGTCGCTATGGGTGTTCGACTTCGCGATCTGGTTGGCCCTGATCTATCTCGGCTTTGCAGTGATGATCTTCCGCAATCCCACCGGCGGCGCCGACATCGCGCATGGCGGCTGGCTCAACGCCATTGTCGGCACGGAATCGCTGGTCATTCTGGGCGCGATCGTCGCGCCCGAGGCGGGCGATCTCGGCCCGGCGATCCTTGTCGCCACGCATATGCTCTGGGGCGTGGGGCTTGCCCTTTACGGCATCTTCATCGCGCTGTTCGCCCAACGGATATTCTTCTTCGACGTCGAGCCCGACGATGTCACACCGCTGTTGTGGGTGGTGATGGGCGCAGCCGCCATCGCCACCAACGCCGGCTCGACCCTCATTCTGGTCAAGGACGACATGCCGTTCCTGCAGGCGATGCGGCCGCTGGTCGACGGCGTGACGCTGGTGATGTGGGCGTGGGCGACCTGGTGGATTCCGATGCTGTTGCTGCTGGGGATCTGGAAGCATGGCGTGCGCCGCGTGCCGCTGAAGTATTCACCGATGCTATGGAGCCTCGTGTTCCCGCTCGGGATGTACGCGCTCGCCAGCTTGCGATTGTCGCTGGCGGCGGATCTTCCGCTGCTCAGGACCATATCGGTCGCCATGACATGGGTCGCGTTGGCCGCGTGGACGGCGACCGCCCTCGCCTTTGCGCACGCCAGCTGGCGGCGCTACCGAGATTTCGACGAGCGAAACTTCAGAGGTGCGTGAGGCTCACCATTCGCCCTTGCGGAACACCGGCGTGTGTCACATCTTGTTCGCGGCCACGCGCCAAAATGCCCGAGCCGCGCGCAAATTGCCAACGTGTCAGCCTGAGGAGACACCGAATGCGAAAGATCGTGCTGGGATTCGCCCTGTTGCTGGCGGCGGGTACTTTTGCGCACGCCGGCGAGACGCCAGCGCCGGCCAACGCAAAGGTCTATTTCATCAACATCAAGGATGGCGACACCGTGACTTCGCCCGTCACCATCCGCTTCGGCCTGTCCGGCATGGGCGTCGCACCGGCCGGCACGCAGGTGGAGAACACCGGTCATCATCACCTCATCATCGACGACAAGATCGAAGGCGCGGCGCTGGATGAGGCGATCCCGATGGACGAGCATCATCTGCATTTCGGCAAGGGCCAGACCGAAGCCTCCGTCACCCTGGCCAAGGGCCAGCACACGCTGCAGCTCGTGCTCGGAGACTGGACGCACATTCCGCACAAGCCGCCGGTGATGTCGGAACGCATCACCGTGACGGTCGAATAGCCCGGGACGCGGCTAGAGCGGAATGACGCTTCCTCGAATCGTCATCCCGCTCTAACCCGTCTTCGCGGATTGGCGGGTTTTGAAGATACCCACTCGTTGTAAATCAAAGGCTTATGTCAAAAGGTCTTCACTACGGCGGCTGGCGTGGTTGACGGCTGCTGTGGTGATCCTTGGTGGTGGCT
>Ga0207707_10000476_pt1 | contig 41545 bp, 37 predicted proteins | sample KBSC83BmetaG_FD_184336 | JGI IMG/M metagenome (GOLD analysis project Ga0207707, IMG submission 184336) | Corn rhizosphere microbial communities from Kellogg Biological Station, Michigan, USA - KBS C8-3B metaG (SPAdes) (version 2) | ecosystem: Host-associated > Plants > Roots > Rhizosphere ... | reverse complement strand
CCGGGCAAGACACCCGCCGCACAGCGGCCGGCCCGGTTCGTTCGCCTGGAGAAGGCGGTATCCATCCCCGACAAGACGGTGGTGGATCTGTCGAACGACGCGTTCGGTGCCAGCGGCTACATGCGCGAGATCCTCGGCTATGCGCCAGTGCAACCCGACGGCTCGGTCCAGATGCAGGTGCCGGCGAACGTGGCCTTCATGATCGATGTGCTGGATGCGAACGGCCGCCGAATCTCACCCGTACACTCCGCGTGGCTGCAGGTGCGGCCGGGCGAGACGCTCACCTGTAATGGTTGTCACAATCCGGCGACACCGCAGAAGCCGTTCTCGCACGGGCGGAAGGGCGCGTTTGCGGCGGCGTATGCCGGCTCATCCGGCGGCGGAGCCTTCCCGGATGCCAATCCGGTGTTGGTCGCCAACCCCGGTGAGACCATGGCAGAGACTCTGGGGCGCACCAGCTGCGCCAACGACACGCCGCATTGCGCACAGATCGTTCCCAGCGTGAATCTGAGCAGCACCGAAATCTGGGCGAACCCACCGGCAACCACGGCGGACATCTCCCTGCGCTACCAGGATCTGCCCGCGGGTAATTTCCCGACCACGCCCAACTGCCTGAACGGCTGGGTGCCCAGCTGCCGCAGCGTCATCAACTACCCCAGGATCATTCAGTCGATGTGGGACTACGCCCGCCAGACGAAGGATGCGATGGGCAAAGTCCTCACCGACCACACTTGCTCGCAAGGCGGCTGCCACAGCACCACGCCCGCCGCGGGCAGCACGGCGACTGTGCAGGTGCCGGCGGGCCAGCTCAATCTCACGAATACGCCCTCGGACACGGTACCCGTGCAGCCGATCTCGTATCAGCACCTGCTGTTCACGCACAACGAGCAACAAGTTAACATGGGCTCCCTGCAGGACGTGCCGGGTCCGCCGGATGCGAACGGCAACCCGACCACGATCCCCGTAGGGCCGTACATGAATGCGGGCAGCGCCAACGGTGCGCTCTCGAGCGCGTTCCTCGGCCGTTTCGACGGGTCCGCCCCCACGCCTGCGGGTGGGGTGAACCACGTGGGTTTTCTGAACGCGGCTGAGCTACGCTTGATCTCTGAGTGGCTGGATATTGGCGCGCAATTTTACAACAACCCGTTCGATCCCAACGTACCGGTCAATTGAGGCTGTGTGCCTGCTCGTCGCACTGCTCATCGCCCCGGCGATGGGCGCCGCGCGTGAGCATCTGCAGGTCTTCGTTACCGAGCCGTACCTGGAGCTGCATACGGGAGCCGGACGCGGCTATCCGGTATTCACGGTCGTACCGCGCGGCGAGAGTGTCGACGTGTTGTTCCGTCGCACGGACTGGTTCAAGGTGCGCACCGAGCGTGGAGTCGAGGGTTGGGCCGCGCAGAAGGACATGCAGCAGGTGGTGCTGGCCAACGGCGCACCGTTCACCTTCCCCCTGGGCGACCGCGCGGGCTATACCTCGCATCGCTGGGAGATGGGCATGTTCGCCGGCGACTACGGCGGGGCGACCCTGGTCTCCGGGTACTCCTCTTTCTATTTCAACTCGCAGCTCGCGGCCGAGCTTTCGCTCGGACAGTTCCTCGGCAAGTTCTCCAACGGCACGACCGGAGATCTGGGCCTGACGCACATCATCGCGCCGGAGTGGCGTCTCACGCCGTTCCTCATGATCGGCACGGGCTTCGTGCACATCTCGCCGAAGGCGACCCTCGTGCAGCCCGCCGAGCGCACCGAACAGACGGCCTACGTGGGCGGCGGTGTACGCTACTACCTCACGCGCCGTTTCTTCCTGCGTGCGGAGTACAAGGCCCATGAAGTGTTCACGCACCGCAACGCAAACGAGCAGGTAGACGAATGGAAACTGGGATTCGCGTTCTTCTTCTGACGGTAGCGTGCCTGGCGCTGCAGGGTTGCGTGGTGCGCAATTGGATCCACCACCGCCAGGAAGTGCGCGCGGAACGCGAGGCCGCGAAGGAAGAAGCGGCGAGCGCCAGCCAGCAGGATGACATCGAGGCACCCCCGCCGCGGGTCGTGGAGCCCGAGGTCGAGCGCCGCAAGATCACCGTGCCGAAGATCAAGAGCTCGAACATCGAGCTGGGCCTGCACTACGGCGCCCTCTCGGTCGAGGACTTCGGGACGAACCAGGTCTATGGCGCCTTCGCGGCTTATCACATCACCGAGGACTTCTTCTTCCAGGGCGAGTACGGCCGCTCTACGGCCGGGCGCACCAGCTTCGAGACCCTGGGCGGTAACATTCAACTGCTTACGAACGCTGAGAGACGCTTCACGTATTACAATCTGTCCCTCGGTTACAACTTCCTGCCTGGCGAGGCCTTTCTCGGTCGCGGCATCGCCATGCCCAGCGCGTTTTACTGGCTCGGCGGGATCGGCTCGACAAAGTTCGGCGGCGACGATCGCTTCACGGTCAACTTCGGCGCCGGCTACCGCGTACTGCCGTCGGATTGGATCGCGGTGCACATCACCGTGCAGGATCGCGTGTTCAAGTCCGACCTGCTCGGAGTGTCGAAGCTGACCAACAACATCGAGGCGCGCGTGGGCGCAAGTATCTTCTTCTGAAGCGATCGTATGGCATGGAGCTTCGTGAGACCATGAAGAATGTAATCGCAGGAATCGTCCTGAGCGTGTCCCTGGCGCTGCCCGTTGCGGCGGGCACGGCGGCCAACGGCCAGCCCGCACCCGCATTCGACCTGCCTTCGCGGGACGGCAAGGACGTCAGCCTGGCGCAGTACAAGGGCGATGTGGTGATGATCAACTTCTGGGCGAGCTGGTGCGGGCCGTGCCGCCAGGAGATGCCGCTGCTGGAGAGCATGTACAAGAGCTACAGCAAGCATGGCTTCATGCTGATTGCCGTCAATGTCGAGCCGGACACGAACGCGGCGAACAACTGGCTGAAGCAGACGCCGGTGACCTTCCCGGTGCTGTACGACACCAAGAGCAGGGTCAGCTCGCTGTACGATGTGTCCGTCATGCCCAGCACGGTCATGATCGACCGCAAGGGCAACATCCGCATGATCCACCATGGTTATGTCGCTGGGGATGAGAACCAGTACATGTCGAGCCTGATGCAGCTGATGAAGGAATAGGCTGACCTTCCGGAGGATCAGGGCATGAAACTCGCCAGAATCGTCATTGCAGCCGCTGTGGGCCTGGGCCTGACGGCCTGCAGCACCATCCAGCCCTGGGTGAAGCCCTACGAGCGCGAGCACTTCGCCGACCCCATCATGTCCTTCAATCCCGATCCGGTCTCCAGCGTCTACATGGACCATGTCTTTGAGACGCGCGAGGGTGCGCACGGCGCGACGGGCGGCGTCGGCGGTGGTTGCGGATGCAATTGAGGGCTCGAGAGGGCATGCCCGGGCAAAAACCACGCTTTTTGCCCGGGGCCTGGCGCCGCAACGTGGCGTCGATCGCAAGGGCCGAAGGCCGCTTGCGAAGATTGACGACAGTCGCCCTGGGGGTCTGTCTGCTCGGGGCGCCCGCCTTCGGGGACGTGCTTCCGGATGACCGGGCGGACGTGCTGTATCACCGCTACGAGGGCGGCGGCATCACCATTCAGGGCCCGGAAGTGCTGGTGCGCAAGAAGGTCGGCAACAGCCTGTCGCTGTCGGCCAGCTACTACGAAGATCTGATCTCCAGCGCCTCCATCGACGTGAAGCTGTCGGCGAGCCCCTACAAGGAGCAGCGCAAGCAGTGGACCGGCGGGTTCGACTACCTGCACGACAAGACCACCTACAGCGCCGGCATCATCAACAGCAAGGAACCGGACTACCAGTCGAACACGACCTACTATTCGGTCAGCCAGGCGATGTTCGGCGATCTGACCACGCTCACCCTGAGCTACAAGCGCGGCTGGGATCGCATCGAGCGCGACATCAAGGACCCCGGCGGGCAGATCGTCAACGATCCGACCTTCCACCAGCAGGCGGACCATCGCGGCTACACCCTCGGCCTGAGCCAGATCCTCACGCGCAACCTGATCGCGAACCTCAACTACGAAGTGCTCACCGACCAGGGCTATCTGCAGAGCCCCTATCGCAAGATCCTCGTGCTCGATCCGTTCTCGGGCAAGGGCTACGACCTCGCCGACCAGGTCTATCCGAACACGCGCACCAGCAACGCTGCCTCCATCGACCTGAAGTACTACCTGCCGTACCGTGCAGCGCTCGACGGGCAGTACCGCTTCTTCTCCGATACCTGGGGCATCGTCGCCCATACCGTGACGCTCGGTTATACCCAGCCGCTGTGGGGGCATTGGCTCTTCGACGGCACCGTGCGCTACTACCGGCAGAATGCGGCCAATTTCTTCGCGGACATCTATCCGCGTCCGAACTTCTCGAACTTCATGGCCCGCGACCGCGAGCTGGCGGCGTTCCAGAGCTATACCGTCGGCGCGGGTGTGACCTACCAGTTCGGCGGCATTGCGCATCTGCCCTGGATCAGCAAGAGCACGCTCAATCTGCGCTTCGATCACCTGATCATCAACTACAGCGATTACCGCAACGCGCTGCTCATCGACGTCGCCAACAAGGTGCTTCCGGGTCAGGAACCGCTGTACAGCCTGGATGCCAACGTGCTGCAGCTGTTCTTCTCGATTTGGTACTGAGTTAAGCTAGGCCCTTCGTTCGCTCACCGGACGGAAGTCGCTCGCGACCTCTGTCTGCATACGGCGACATACTCGAGGGTTCTCAGCATGCCCAAGCGCGTACGTTTGTTTGCCATCCTCGCCGGCCTGACACTCGCCGCCACAGCGGCCGCGGTAGAGGGACCCGCACGCGAGGAAGGCAAGCTCCTGATCGCCAGCCAGGTCCTGGAAGAGCAGCGCGACTCGCGCGATCAGATCATTCCCGACCGCCTGCTCGAGCGCGCCTACGCGATCGCGGTCATCCCGGATCTGACCAAGGCGGCGTTCTTCTTCGGCGGACGGCACGGCAACGGCGTCATGGTGGTGCGCAACAAGGACGGCCGCTTCTCCAATCCCGTGTTCATCACCATGACCGGGGGCAGCTTCGGCTGGCAGTGGGGAGTGCAGAAGACCGATATCGTTCTGGTGTTCACCAGCCGCCGCGGCGTCGACGGGATTGCCGGTGGCAAGGTGACCTTGGGGGCGGACGCCTCCGTAGCGGCCGGGCCGGTGGGCCGGACGGCCTCCGCGGCCACCGATCCCACGTTCAAGGCGGAGGTCTATTCCTACTCGCGCAGCAAGGGGATCTTCGCCGGACTGGCGCTCGATGGCACGGTGGTGCGAATCGACGACGATGCCAACGAGGACTTCTATGGGAAGCGCGGCATCAGCGCGAGCGACATCATGAGCGGAAGCGTCACGACGAACGATGAGGCCGCCAAGCGCTTCATGGCCACCGTGAGCGCGAGCACCCGGGGCCAGGAGGCAACCACCCGCGAAGCCGCGGCTGCACCGCCGCCGCCCGCACGGCCGTCGACGCCGGCTGCACCGCACCCGAGCAGCGGCGCGCAAGCGTTCCCTCTCGAGGACCAGCATCCCGGCAGCGAGCCGAAGTAACTCTGACGTCCCCCCTGGCAGCGCACGCCTGCCAGGGGGATGTGAGTCCGGTCCCGCACTCATGACCCTCGTGGTTGCCGTTGTTGCGCCCGGCAATATGGGCGCCGCGGTGGGGAAACTCCTCACCGCCCACGCAGTAGAGGTGCTCACTACCCTCGAGGGTCGTAGCAGCGCGAGCGCAGCGCGCGCTGCGTCAGCAGGAATGCGTGCAGTCTCCTCTGGGGAGCTGGTCCGTGCGCAGATCCTGCTCTCCATCGTTCCACCCGCCTCCGCGCTAGCGTTCGCAGAGCTGATGGCGCCCGCGCTCCAAGGGGCTGCTCGCAAGCCCGTATTCGTGGACTGCAATGCCGTAAGCCCAGCGACAGCTCAGCGAATTGGGGCGGTGATCGAGACCACCGGGGCGCCGTTCGTGGACGCCGGAATCATTGGTCCACCCCCGCGGGCGGGTGCCGCGCAGCCGAGCATCTACGCCTCCGGCCCACATGCAAGCCAGATTGCCGTGCTCGCGGAACACGGCCTCGACATCCGGGTGCTGGACGGCCCGGTCGGCGCTGCCTCCGCGCTCAAGATGTCCTTCGCCGGTATCAACAAGGGGATCATTGCCGTTGCCGCCGCCATGACACTGGCGGCCACTCGGGCCGGCGCCGCGACGGAGTTGCGGCAGGCTCTGGCCGAACGCGAGCCGGCGCTGCTGGCTGCACTCGGCCGCAAGATCCCCGACATGCTCCCGAAGGCCTACCGCTGGGTCGCCGAGATGCAGGAGATCTCGCAGTTCGTCACGTTGGAGGCCGGCGGCGAGATCTACCTCGGAGCGTCCCAGCTCTACGAGCGGGTCGCCCGCGCAATGGCCAGCGACGACGCGGAGCTCGAAGCGCTCCGCCGGTTCTTCAAAATCTAGCTCGCCGTCTCCTTCCACGCCTCGAGCGCCTGCACTCGGGCAAACCACGCCAGCAGGTGCCCATAGGGAGCCAGCGGCACGTTCGCCGGAGCCGCCGCCAGCAACGTCGCCCCGAGGGCGAGATCCGCGAGTGTCACGCTATCCCCGCACACCCAGCGCCTGGCGGCCAGATGCTCATCCAGTACCGGGGCGTAGCGCTCGAGCAGATCCTCGCCACGACGGATCTGAGCCGGGTCGGCCGCGCCCTGACCGATCATTCCTTTGATGAGATTCTCCCAGACGAAAATGCTCACCGTCGGCTGAAAATGCTGCGCATTCCAGAAGACCCAGCGGTTGATGTCCGCACGCGCCCGGGCGTCCTCGGGGTAGGCGGCATGGCCGCGGCTCTTGTCCGCGAGATACAGCATGATGGCGTGGGACTCGGTGAGGATGAAGCCGTTGTCCTCCAGGACCGGCACCATGCCGTTCGGGTTGAGGGCCAAAAACTCCGGGCTGCGCTGCTCGCCTCTTTCCAGATCGATCTTGATGAGCTCCGCCGGCAGCCCCAGGTGGGCCGCGGCCAGGGCGGCGCGGCGCGAATTCGCGGATAACGGGTGGTGGTACAGACGCATCGCAGCTCCCTCGTCGGGTGGATCCATGGGATGCATTCTGATACGCACTGCTGACAGATTCCGTCAGCAGCGCACTCGCTTGGGCGGCCCGCGCCCTCGCCTCAGCCGATCTCGGGGATTTTCATCTCGTTGAGCCAGGCCTTGACGAGGGCACTGCGACGCTGGGGATAGCGCTCATCGCAAGGCGTCAGGCCGGTGATGCGATCGGCCCGGAAGTGACGGAAGGCGGTGCGCAGCTCGCACCAGGCCGCCAGCAGCGGCTTGCCCTCGTAGAAGGCGAGACCGATGGGCCAGACGATGCGCTCGGTCGCCAACCCTGCCTCGTCGGTATAGGAGATGCGCACCTTGTGCTCGAGGCGGATCGCTTCCCGCAGCGGGCGCAGAGTCGCACTCGATCCGGACCTTCTCCCCGCCGGCACCCACAGTCCCGTCTCGGCGATCCGGTCGCGCAGATCCTTCGGGGACGCCGTTGCGATCTTGGAGAGCGCGCGCGTTGCAGCCTCGGCCAAGGCAGGGTCCCCCTGGCGCTGGACCCAACGGGCCCCCAGCACGAGCGCCTCGAGCTCATCCTCCCCGAACATCAGCGGCGGCAGAAAGAATCCGCTGCGCAGCAGGTAGCCGATCCCGGCCTCCCCCTCGATGGGCGCCCCAAGCTCGATCAGCGTTTGCACGTCTCGATACAGGGTGCGTACGGAGACTGCCAGCTCGGCGGCGAGGTGCGCGGCCGACACCGGCAGGCGTCGCGCCCGCAGCGCGTCCATCAGCAGAAACAGGCGCGACGTGCGGCTCACCGCGCGCTGTCCACGATGAGCCTTGCGAGCTTGTCGTAATCCCCCCCGAAGTGGTGTCCGCCGCTCAGCTCGACCACGCGCGCGTTGGCCGCGCTGACCTTGGGGCAGATGGAATCGCTGTCATCGTCGCCGTAAACGCACAGTGCGTCGACAGCCGACAGCTTGCGGATCTCCGGCGCGGTCGGCAGGCCGTTGTCACCGCCACCGAGCCAGTTGGTCACGTGGAATTCGAACGAGGCAGTGTTGCTGATGCCGATCATCGCCACGAGCCTCACCAGGGGCCGCGTCGCGGCCGGCAGCCGGTTGACTGCAAACGGCAATACGTCGGCGCCCTGCGAGTAGCCGATCACCAGTGCGTGCTTACGGTGCCACGCGGACGAGTAGTATCGCAAGATGCGGTCGAGGTCCTTCGCCATCCCCGCAGGCGAGCGCGGACTCCAGAAGTAGCGCAGCGAATCCACTCCGGCGACGGGGATGCCGCTGGCCGCCAACCTCGCCGCAACCTCCTTGTCGATCCCGGCCCAGCCGCCATCCCCGGAGAACAACACCGCGAACGTGTCCGAGCCGCCGCTGCCGCTCGCCGGCACTTCGACGATGGGCAGGCCCGCGAGCAGCGCCGGTGGAACCGGCAGGTTCTCCGCGGCCGCCGACGCGGCGATCGAGGCGTAGGCGCGGTTGAATTGCGGAAGCCAGTCGCGCGAATTGCGATAGTTGTGTCCGACGCCCGGCAGCGCCACGAAACGCGCGCCCTGCACTCTCGCCACGAACGCCTTGGCCTGCGAGAGCGAGCATTCCCCGTCCTCCTCGCCGTGCAGTGCGATCCATGGCGCCGACAGCCGTGACGCCGGCAGCAACGTCGAGCCCTCCCCGTGCGGGCGCGGTGTGTAGCGCAAGTTACCGGCACGACAAAGGGGCTTGCCCAGATCCAGATCCACGCAAAACGACAGCGACACGGCGCCCGCGAAGGTGCCCTGCGGGGCCTGAGCCAGCATCGCGTACGCCATACTGGCGCCCGCCGAGTGTCCGATCAGAATGGGAGTGAAGTAGGTGGGCAGCTTGTAGTAGGCCTGGATGTAGCGACTGAGGTTCTCCAGGTCGCCATCGGGAAACACGCACTGGCCGGTGTCTTCCTCGAGATTGGTGTACAGCTGTGGCGTGTCGATTCCGGCCACCAGCGTGCCCTCGCTCGCCAGGCGCTTGGCGATCGTGGCGAGACCCGAGCCCCAGCCCCCGTCCCCGGACAGCAGGAAGGCGAAATGCCTCACCTGCCCGCGCGGCAGGTAGATTTCCACCCTTTTGAAGCGCCCGTGGCTGACCGTCTCCGCGCCCGCGGAGTCGCCCATCAGCAGCAGCGGAAGGATCAGCAGCAGCGCAAGCGGGATCGCGCTGTGAGCGACCCCCTTCATATAGCTTAAGAGAGATGAGCGGGACACGGTCGCCGGGTAGGATACATGCTCACCCCCCCACGGTAACGGAAAAGCATTCCTTGAGCGAAGCCACTGTCGCCGCTGAGACCGCCAAGAGCTCCGAACCGGGAGCACCCGGCACCGCAGCCGTTGCACCGGCGGCGAAGACCGCGTTCGGCATCCTGCTGGCCATCAGCTTCTGCCACCTGCTCAACGACATGATGCAGTCGCTGCTGCCGGCGCTGTATCCGATGTTCAAGACCTCGTATCAGCTCAGCTACGCGCAGATCGGGTTGCTGACCTTCACCTTTCAGGTCACGGCATCGCTTCTTCAGCCCCTGATCGGCTCGTATACGGATCGCCGCGCGCGTCCGTATTCGCTGGCCACCGGCATGGGGTTCACGCTCGTGGGGCTGACGCTGCTCGCGTGGGCAAGCAACTTCGCCTTGCTGCTGCTGGCGGCGGCCTTGATCGGATCCGGCTCGTCCGTGTTTCATCCGGAATCCTCGCGGGTCGCCCGGATGGCCTCCGGAGGTCAGCACGGACTGGCGCAGTCGGTGTTCCAGGTGGGTGGCAACGTCGGCGCGGCGACCGGTCCGCTGCTGGCGGCGTTCATCGTTCTGCCCCACGGACAGACCAGCGTCGCGTGGTTTTCGTGTGCTGCGTTGCTGGGAATCGCAGTTCTTTACAATGTGGGGCACTGGTACAAGGCCCACGGGCTTGCGCGCCTGAAACCCCGGACAGCGAGCGCGGTGGCCGCGCAACCGGCACCGGACCGCCGCAGCATCGCGCTCACCATCGGCGTGCTGCTCGTTCTGATCTTCTCCAAGTATTTCTACCTGGCCAGCCTGAGCAGCTACTACACGCTGTATCTCATACATCGTTTCGGTGTCTCGGTGCAGAGCGCGCAGCTGTTGCTGTTTCTGTTTCTCGCCTCCGTAGCACTGGGGACGGTCGTCGGCGGGCCGCTCGGAGATCGATTCGGGCGCAAATACATCATCTGGATATCGATCCTCGGGGTGCTGCCCTTCACGCTGCTCCTGCCGCACGCGAGCCTGTTCTGGACCGCCGCCCTGACGGTGCCGATCGGGATGATCCTGGCGTCGGCGTTTCCCGCGATCGTGGTGTATGCCCAGGAGCTGCTCCCGGGCAAAACCGGAACCGTCGCCGGCCTGTTCTTCGGATTCGCCTTCGGAATGGGGGGGGTGGGCGCAGCCGCGCTCGGCGCCCTCGCGGATGTCGCTGGCATCGACTTCGTCTATCAGGTCTGCGCTTTCCTGCCAGTGCTGGGCGTACTCGCCGGGTTGCTTCCCAACGTCGAGCACTCGCGCCGACGACGGACCTAGCGCGGTTGCGCCGCCGAGGCCTCCCGCGCCGACTGCACCGGCACGAGAACCTGCGCGCTCAGCCGGGTGCCATTCGGATTCAGCTGGTGCGGTACGCAGTTGGGCTTGAATTCGACCTCCCGGGTGGCGAACAGCGGGAGCAGCTTCTGCTTGATCTGCTCCACCAGCTCACACTGTCCGGCCTCCGCGAGCGGGTCGGTATCGAGCCGCACTCGCACGTGCTTCCACTGAGCGGCCACCGCGTTGCCTGCAGTGCCACGGGCGGGCGTCAGGACGTTCATACGCACTTTGACGCCAGGAAAAGGCACCGGCCGGCCCGGTTCCAGGCACCCCGTGCCAACCACCACCAGATCCTCGCGCCGGGCGCCCAATGACAACAGCACGGATCTCACCTGGCTGACGAGCCCTTCGCAGGAGTATTTCGTGGTGAATCCGGTGTAGGTGAAACTGGCCTCCTTGGGCGTCCAGACGGCCTGAGTCTCGCCCCCGGCGGGATTCGTGGGATCTGCGGCGGGGTCAGCAGCTGCGGCGACGCCCGGCCCGAGCACGGCCAAAGCCGACGCGGCCAGGGTCACGAACGATCGAACGGACATGAGCCACCTCCGCAACTTACGCAGGGGAACCCGAGGCACCCCTGGAAAACAATTGCTGCATGCGCGGATAGCTGAACGGCGAGGCGAAATGCTCGCACGAGCCCGTCTCCTTCAACTTCACGATCGCATCCATCAGCGTGCCGGCCATCAGCAGGGCCGGCCCCACTGCCGTACTGACTCTGGCAACTCCCGCAGCGCGCAGTTCCGCCAGAGTGGGTGATCCGGGACGGCCCATGATATTGACGGGAGCGCGCAGCTCCTGGGTGAGCTGCCTGATCAGGTGGATGTCGGCGAGCCCGATCGGATACACACAGTCCGCGCCGGCCGCCAGATAAGCACGGCAGCGATGCACCACGTCCGCGAAGGGAACGGCGTGTCCGCTCTGCGCGGGCAGATAGAAGTCCGTTCTCGCATTGATGACGATTGGCACGCCCTCTTGATCTGCGGCGGCCCGTGCGGCCGAGATCCGTTCCACGGCGTCCTCCAACGGCAACAGCGCATGCGTGTGATGATCCCGGCTGTCCTCCAGATTGATGCCCGAGGCGCCCGTGCCGATGATCTCGCGCACCCGTTCACCGAGCTCCGCGGGAGTTGCGCTGAACCCGCTCTCGCAATCGACCGTCAACGGCACTGCCAGGCACCGGGCCATGCGCAGAGTCGCTCCCAGAAACTCGGCCCACGGAATACGCTCGCCGTCCGGATACCCCAGCGACCAGGAAACGCCCGCGCTGGTCGTGGCGACAGCCCGGCATCCCACCTCCTCGAACACCCGCGCACTGATGGCGTCCCAGGCGTTCGGCAGAACCAACATCTCGCCATGGTGCATGGCGCGGAAGTCGTTCGCGGCGCGCCGTTGCTCAGGTGCTTGCATGTTGAACCCCGGAGGGATCGGCGGGAACGGGACGGTCGCCCATGAGCTCGCGTGGAACGTTCGGGGGAACGCGGAACGTGATGCACAGCCTGTTCCAGCTGTTGATGGCGACGATGCCGTACACGAGCGCTGCCATTTCAGCCTCCGAGAACTGTGCTCTTGCCGCATCGTACACCGAGTCCGGTACCTCGCCATCCGTGATGCGGGTGACCGCTTCAGTCAACGCCAGCGCAGCGCGTTCGCGTGCCGTGAAGATCGGCGCTTCGCGCCACGCACGCACGAGGTGCAGCCGCAGGTCGTGCTCGCCGAGCTTGCGGGCGTCGGTGACGTGCATCGCGATGCAAAAGGCACAGCCATTGATCTGCGAGGCACGGACTTCGATCAGCTGCAGCAGCCGGTGGTCCAGGCCGCTCTCATTGACGAACGACTGCAGGCCGCGCATGGCCTGGTAGGCCGGGGGAAGAAAGTCGAGCTTGAGCCGGGCACTCATGAGGATCTCCTTGAAACACCGAAAACGCCGCTCGTGTCAGTGGCGAGGATGCTCGGTGGATGGGACACTGAGAAGTATCAAGATTCGAGGTCCGAGCTGTACCATGCCCACCCGCCCGCTGCCGATCTCCCTCGACCGCACCCAGCCCAGCCCCGTCTACCGGCAGATCTACGAGCGTATCCGCAACGCGATCCTCGCGGGGACCCTTGCCCCCGGCACCCGCCTGCCATCGTGGAACGGACTGGCGTCACAGCTGGGCGTCGCCCGGGGAACCGTGAAGGCTGCGTACGACTGGCTGGCCGGCGAGGGGTACGTTCTCGGCCGCGGCGCTGCGGGCACCATTGTCCCGCCGATCTTCAGGACGCCTCTCCTTGCCCAGGCGACTGGAGCTGCTCGACTGGGCAGTCCGCCGCAGGCGCTGGATCGTGGAGGACGACTACTACGGGGAATTCAACCTGACGGCGCGCCCGATGTCGGCTTTGAGCAGCCTGGATGAGGCGGGCCGGGTGCTGTATGCCGGGACATTCAGCAAGACGCTGCTGCCGAGCCTGCGCCTGGGGTACCTCATCGTTCCGTTGCAGCAAGTCGAGCGTTTTCGGCAGGCGGCGCATGCACTGTTGCCGGCACCCCCCGTTCTAGTGCAGCACACGGTCTGCGAGTTCATGCAGCAGGGGCACTTCGGCCGCCACATGCAGCGCATGCGCCGACTCTATGCAGAGCGCAGGCAGAGCCTGATCGCCGCCCTCGAAGGGCAGTTCGGCGCCGCGTTGCGGCTGGATCGGACCGGCACGGGCTTGCACCTGGTCGCCCACCTGCGTGCCGGGAGCGACGATGCGGCTTTCGCTCGTGCGGCGTATGCCGCAGGACTGGGAGCCCACGCGCTTTCCGCGGCGACGGTGCGTCTGCATCGCCCACCGGCGATGTTGTTGAGTTTCACCAATATCGATGCGGCGCAGGCGAGCTCCGCTGTGCAACGGTTGGCCGGAGCCGCCCGATCGGCGAAAATACTCGAGTGAAGCTGTTCTCACAGAGCCTGTTCGATGAGTTGGCGGCCAAGGCCACCGCCAGTGCCCGCCAGCGCGCCCACCACAACGTGCACGCGGAGTCCTCCGATCCGGTGCAGCGCTTCTTTGTCGCGGCCAACCAGGGGACCTACTTCCGCCCGCACCGGCACCTGTCCAAATCGGAGCTGGCGCTGGTGCTGCGCGGGCGATTCGACGTCATTACCTTCGATGATCGCGGCACCGTCACGGCGCGCTACTCGATCGGCGAGGGATCGCCGAATGTCGGTTTCGAGACTCCCCGGGGCACCTGGCACACCCTGATCTCGCACGCGGACGGGTCGCTGTTCTTCGAGGTCAAGGAGGGGCCTTACGATCCCGCCACCACTTCCGAGTTCGCTCCCTGGTCGCCGCCGGAGGGCCATGCGGCCGTCGCGGCATTTCTGCAGTGGACGCGGACAGCCACTCCGGGTGCGACGGCGCCCGCCTTCTGATGCGCTTCGCACACCGCACGCTGACGCGCCCTCCCCTGTCGAATTACGCAGATCTTCTGTGGCTGGCCGAAGGCTACGTCCAGCCGCATTCCCGCGAACGGCTCCTGCCGACGGGCAACATGGACATGGTGCTGAGTCTCGACGCAGGGCGCGGCGGCGACACCGTCTCCGGAGCACAGAGCCGCTTCATGCTCCTGGACACCTCGCACCCATTGAGCCTCATAGGCGTGAGATTCCGGCCAGGCGGCGGTTTCCCTTTCTTCGGTGTGCCTGCCGGAGAGCTGCAGAATCTGAGCGTCCCGCTAGAGACGCTGTGGGGAACTCAGGCCGGAGAGCTGCGCGAGCAATTGCTCGAAACAACCACGCCTGCTGCCCGGTTCGACATTCTCGAGCGGGTGCTCCTGCAACGGTTGCGCACCAGTCGCTCCCACAGTCCGGTGGTCCGCTACGCCATCGGGAGATTCAGGGACCCGACGCAAGCCGCCAGCGTCGCCGCGGTCGTGGAGCGCACCGGATTCAGTCAGCGGCACTTCATCGCCAGCTTCCGCGATGAGGTCGGGCTGACACCGAAACTGTTTGCCCGCATCACACGCTTTCGCCGCGTCATCGACAGTCTGCAGGGTTCGCGGCAGATCCACTGGAGCGGGCTGGCGCTGGAGTGCGGCTACTTCGACCAGGCGCATTTCATTCACGACTTCCGCGCTTTCGCCGGAATCAGCCCCGCGGCGTATCTGCAGCACCGGATGAGCTCCAATCACGTGCGGATCGCGGAGTAAAATTCCTACAATCCGTCCCCGCGAGCGCGGGTGAGCATACGCGCAGCTCAGCCACGACGAGGAACCCTCCCATGGCCAACGCGACGATTACACCCTACCTGTTGTATGAAGATCTCGGTGCCGCCCTGGATTGGCTCGCCCGGGCATTCGGTTGCCGCGAGATCCTGCGGCATGCCGGCCCTGACGGAAAACCGGTGCACGCGGAAATGGAGCTCGATGAGGGCGCCCGGATCCTGATGGGTCACCCCGGCCCCCAATATCGCAATCCGAAACACCTCGGACACCGGACTTTCAACCTGTACGTCCGCGTCGAGGATGTCGACAAGCTGTTCGAGCGCGCGGTGCGGGCCGGTGCCGAGGTGGTGGAGCAGCCTGCCGACCAGGCCTACGGCGAACGCCGTTGCGGCGTGGATGACCCGGAGGGGCATCGCTGGTACTTCGCGCACCCGTTAACGGCCGGTCGATGACGGGCCCCCGGTTGGCCAGCCCTCGCCGGTCGCGGACGTTGGCGCCCTCCGCGTCGCCGCGAGGGCCACGCCGGTCGCCTGAACAGGACCCTGCGCCCGCGGAAAAACTGTGTTGTTCGCAGCGGCCGTTCCCTCGGCAGGTCGCGACGCCCGAAGCTAGCGGCCTGCGCAGCAACTCGCGAGGTATTTCAAAATGACAAAGCTGTTGGCCGCAGGGTTGTTGGCGGTGTTGGCGGCGAGTACCCAGAACCTCTCGCACGCAGCCAGCACCTGTGACCGAGCCTGTCTCAAAGGCATGGTCGACTCGTATCTCGCCGCGCTCGTTGCGCACGATCCCTCGAAAGTGCCCATCGCCGCGGATGCACGATTTGTCGAGGACACAGTTCGCACCAAGCTGGGAGAGGGATTGTGGAAGACCGCCACCGCCGTGCCGACCACGTTCAAGATCTATGTACCGGATCCTACGGCTCAGCAGGTCGGGTTCATCGGCATCATGAGCGAGAACGGCAAGCCCATCGAGCTGGGGTTGCGCCTGAAGCTGCGCGACGGCCAGATCGTGGAGATGGAGCATCTGATCGCGCGGGACTTGCCGGAACGCAGCTTGAGGAACCTGCAGATGCCGCGTCCGGGATTGCTGGCAACCGTGCCGGCCACGCAGCGCACACCCCGCGAGCAGATGTTGCGGATCGGTGCGAGCTACTATGAAGCGCTGGTGAGCGCCGACAGCAACGACGCCCCGTTTGCCGAGGATTGCGTGCGCCGTGAGAACGGCATGCAGACGAGCAGCAACCCGGCTCCGGCAACCCCCGGCCCCGGCACGGTCGGTGCGATGAGCTGCGGGCCGCAGCTGAAGACGCATCGCTTCGACTACATCAAGCGCATCGAGCCGCGGCGTGTCTGGATCGCGGACGTGCAGACCGGCATGGTCTTCGGTCTCTCGCAGTTCCGCCACCCGATGAAAGAAGGCGCAGTGCAGATCGTAGGGGTGCCCGGGGTGAGCGAAGTCTCGCTCAGCGGACGTGACGGCAAGCCCATCAAGCCCTTCGACATGCCTGCCGCCCACATCTTCAAGGTGCGCGCCGGCAAGATCCACGAGATCGAGGCGATGGGCTTTACGGAAGGCTACGAGTCGAAGACGGGCTGGGAGTAGGCCGCCCGTAGAGAAATCCTTGCAGGAGGTCAGCGCCCATGCGGGTGACTACGCCGGCCTCCTCCTCGGTCTCGATGCCCTCCACGACCAGCTGCGTGCCGGTCGCCTTGGCAAACAGCACCAGCAGCTCCACGAGGCGCTGCTTGCGATCGTCGCGCTCGATCTGCTCGACGATGCTGCGATCGACCTTCATGAAGTGCGGGCGCAGGGCCGCCAGCACCGACAGCGAGTTGTAGCCCGATCCCAGATCATCGACCGCGATGCGGAAGCCGCAGGCCACCAGGGAGTCCACGGCGCCCCGCCACGTGTCGTTCTCCAACACGTAACTGCGCTCGGTGATCTCGAGCACGACGCGCCGGGCCCAAGGCCGCAGTTGCACGTACCGCTGCGACACCGCAGCTGCATCCGCGAGCTCTCCGGGGTGCACGTTCACGAACAGAGTGGCGTCTTCCGGAAGCGTCTGCAGAACTCCGACGGCACACTGAGTCACCCGATCCGCGACCCTGCCGAGCATGTCGTGAGCTTCCGCGGCCGCGATGACGCGCGTGGGGGTATCCAACACCGGATGGCTGCTGCGCATGAGGGCTTCATACCCATACACGCGCCGATCGCCGGTCGCGACGATGGGCTGCAATGCGAGCTGCAGGACTTCCCCCGTGAGACACTCCTGCAAGTGCCGGCGCTGCACGTCCAGCATGTCGCTGCGGGCGCCGATGCACAGCTCCTCCAGGCGCGCTCGGGCGGCGACGGCGTCATCGATGGCATCCAGAATGGTCTGGCGCGAGAAGGGCTTCTCGACGACGCGAGACACCTCGCCACGGTTGATGGCGTGCATCACTATCGGAAGATCCAGGGCCCCGGATGTGAGGATCCTCACACAGCGCGGCTGCAGGTCGCGCAACCGCCCCAGCAGCTCCAGGCCGTCGGGGGGCGGCATCTGGTAGTCGACCACCGCGGCGTCATAGGTACCGGAGACGGCCTTGCGCAGCCCCTCGGTCCCGTCTTCGGCTTCATCGGTTTCGTGGCCACTGCGTTGCAGCACGAAGCGCAGCATGCGACGCATGTCCGAATCGTCGTCGACAATGAGTATTCGCGCCACGTTTATCTCCGCCGGGGCCCTATAGTGCACATTCTTCGCAACCGCGCAAAACGATGCCCTTCGCAGTGGCCGCCGAAACCGCCCCTGTCTCTGATCTGATCCGAACGGACGAGCGGCTGCGCCAGGTCATCCGCTTATCGAACATCGGCGTGTTCGAGCATGACCACGCTACGGACGAGATATTCTGGTCCCCCGAACAGCGCCAGATCTATGGCATCGAGGAGCACGAGCGGATCGCCTTCGGGAGCGCTCCCGAGGCGTCGTCCGCCGACCTCCAGACCTGGAGCCTGATTCACCCTGCGGACCGCGAGCGCGTTGCGGCGGCCATGCAGCGCGCGCACGCAGGCGATGACGGGTTGTTCGATCTCGAATACAGAATCGTGCGCCGGGACGGGAGCGAGCGCTGGATTGCCACCCGCTCGCAGACCTTCTTCAGCGGCGAGGGCACCGGACGGCGCGCGGTCCGCACGATCGGTGCGACCCAGGACATCACTGATCGCAAGCGCCTGGACGCGGAGCAATCCCAGCACGAGCGCCAGGCGAGCCGGGCGCAGCGGCTGGAGTCGATCGGCACGCTCGCCGGCGGCATCGCGCACGATCTGAACAACGCCCTGACGCCGATCCTCATGATGCTGGATCTGCTGAAGGAGCAATACCCGGCCGAAGCCGAAGCCCTCGAGACCGTCGAGCGCAGCGCCAACCACGCGGCGGAGATGGTGCGGCACCTGCTGTCGTTCGCGAAGGGCAACGAAGGCCGGCGCCTGCAGCTGCAGCCGCGACTGCTCCTGAAGGAGATGGAGAAGATCGTCAAGGGCACCTTCCCGAAGAACATTCGCATCCACGTGCGTTGTCCAAAGGAGCTGCCCTGCATCGTGGGGGATGCCACCCAGCTGCATCAGGTGCTGCTCAACCTGTGTGTCAATGCCCGCGATGCCATGCTCGAGGGTGGCGCGCTCACCCTGGAGGCGATGCCTGAGGAGAGCGAGCATCCGGATGGCAAGCGCTACGTGGTCATGCGGGTCACCGACACCGGCGCGGGCATCGATCCCAACATGGTGGAGCGGATTTTCGATCCCTTCTTCACCACCAAAGGCCCCGACAAGGGCACCGGGCTCGGCCTGTTCACAGCCGCCGGGATCGTCAAAGGCCACGAGGGATTCATTCGCGTGCACTCGAGCCCCGGAGAGGGCTCGACGTTCGCGGTCTTTCTGCCTGTCCTGGCCGGTGCCGGCGACACGGAGCCCACCTCCGAGTCGGCGGCTGCCTTCTCAGGCAATCGCGAGCTGATCCTGTATGTCGACGATGAGAGCGAGGTGCGCACCGCTGCCCGCGCGGTACTGAGCCGCCTCAATCTCACCCCTCTGATCGCCAAGGACGCCATGGGCGGCCTGCTCCAGGCCATGCAGCACCGCAGCGACTTGCGCGCGGTCATCACCGACCTGCACATGCCCCACATGGACGGCCTCGCGTTCGTGCGCGCGCTGCGCACAGCGCTGCCGGACATCCCGGTCATCGTTGCCAGCGGACGGCTCGATGGGGCGCCGGCGAAGGAGCTGAAGCGGCTCAATATCACCGCGGTGCTCGACAAGCCGTTCACGCAGGGAATGCTGGCCAACGCATTGCGGACGGCCCTCGGCCCGAAGGACATCTGAGCCCATCGAGGGTGGGGACGGTAGCGACGAGCGCTGGCGGCAGCGGATAATTCGGGGATGACGACGCGCGCGCTGTTTCCGACTCTCCTCTACTCCGCACGTGTCGCGGACTGGCGTGCTCTGAACGCGCAACTGCGACTGGAATGCCGGCAACTGCGCAGCGACGATGCAGCCGGCCGCCGCTGGTCGGCAAAGAATTACCCCGGCGGGTATACCTCCTACGATTCCGCGAGCCGGATGCATCGTGCCTCGCCGACGTTCGCTACCCTCGAGCGCAGGCTCAACGAGCACGTGCGTGCTTTCGCAAGAGCTCTGGATCTCGATCTGCAGGATCGGCCGCTGCAGATGACCGACTGCTGGGTCAACATCATGCCGCGCAACGTGGCCCACGGCCTGCACCTGCACCCTCTATCTACGATCAGCGGCACTTACTACGTCAGCACGCCACGCGGTTCGGCTGGGTTGAAGGTCGAGGACCCGCGACTCGAGCGCTTCATGGCCGCACCGCCGCGCCGGGCTCGTAGCGGCCACTGGGTGGTGGTCCCTGCGGAAGCCGGCAAGGTGGTGCTTTTCGAAAGCTGGCTGCGCCACGAGGTGCCAGCCAATCCCGTCGGCGGGGAGCGCATCAGCATCAGTTTCAATTACAGCTGGTTCTGAAGCGGCGGATTGGCTACTGTGCGCGGCGGCCCGGTAGCCAATGAACGAACGGGGAGTTTCCAGTGTGGGATCAGGTCTATACGCCGGTTGGCAACAGCCTGGCGCTGTCGGCGGCGTGCGCGGCTATACCAATTCTTGTTCTTTTCATCTCCCTGGGAGCCGTGCGCCTCGCAGCGTGGAAATCGGGCCTGTTGAGCCTGGTGGCCGCGGGCCTCGTAGCCAAAGCGGTCTACGGCATGCCCCTGTCGCTGGTCGTCAGCTCGGCAGCCTACGGGGCTGCGTTCGGCTTCCTGCCCATCGTGTGGATCGTCTTCTGGGCCGTCTCTCTCTATCGTCTGACGGTTGAGACCGGCCAGTTCGAGGTGATTCGCGACTCCGTCGGCCGCATCACCCAGGATTCCCGCTTGCAGGCCCTGCTGATCGCCTTTGCCTTTGGGGCCTTCCTCGAGGGCGCCGCCGGTTTCGGTACCCCCGTCGCGGTCGCCGCCGCCATGCTCACAGGCCTCGGGTTTGCGCCCTTTCAGGCAGCCGGCATTTCCCTCATCGCCAACACCGCGCCGGTCGCCTTCGGCGCGATCGGCGTGCCGCTGGTGACTCTGGCCGGCGTCAGCGGACTGCCGTTGCCGGCGCTGAGCGCCGAGGTGGGGCGCATCTGCGCTCCTCTGGCGCTCTTCATCCCCTCGTACCTGATGCTCGTGTTGGGTGGCTGGGCGGCATTGAGCGCCGTACTGCCGGCCGCCGCGGTGTGCGGAATCTGCTTTGCCTCGGCACAGTTCCTCATCTCCAATCATCTCGGCCCCGCAACCTTGCTGCCGCCCGAGTCGGCCACCTATCTGACGGACATCCTCGCCTCGCTCACTGCGGTCGTGGGTCTGCTCATCCTGCTGCGTTTCTGGCGACCCAAAGTCGCGCGCACGGCAACGGCTGCACCTCTTCCGCCCCTGCCGCCGGCGGGCGCGGTGGTGCGCGCCTGGTCGCCCTATATCCTGCTCGTCATCCTCGTACTGCTGTGGGGGTATCCCCCGGTCAAAGCGCTGCTCGACAAGGCCACGATCATCGTCTCGTGGCCCGGGCTCGACGGCCTGGTGAGACGCCTGCCGCCAGTCGTCGCGAGCCCCGCTCCCTACGCAGCCAAATTCACGCTCAACATGCTGACGGCCTCCGGAACGGCGATCATGCTGGCGACCTTCGGTGCGGCGGTGGTGCTGCGCGTGGCTCCGGGCCGCCTGTTGAGTTGCATCGGGCGAACGTTCCGCGACCTGTTCCTGTCCATGGTCACCATCATGTCCGTGGTCGCGCTCGCTTACGTGATGAACTATTCCGGGACCACCGCCACGTTGGCACTGTCACTGGTAGCGACCGGTGCGCTGTTTCCGTTCTTCGGCTCGCTGCTGGGCTGGCTGGGAGTGTTCCTCACCGGCAGCGACACTTCCGCCAATGCGCTGTTCGGCAGTCTGCAGGTCGTCACGGCCAACAAGCTCGGTCTGTCTCCCGTGCTCATGGCTGCCGCCAACTCCAGCGGCGGTGTCATGGCCAAGATGGTCAGCCTGCAGAGCATTTCCGTTGCCGCAGCGGCCACAGGCATGCACCCGGACGATGAGGCCCAGCTGTTCCGCTTCACGTTGAAGCACAGTCTGCTGTTGGGCGTGGCTGTCGGCGTGCTCGTCACCATCTACGCATACACGTAGATACGGGCACGTTCCCTGCTGCGGGGTTGCCATGGACAAGCAACCCCAGGCCAACGAGGGCATGCAGAAGCTCGCCGACCTCATCGCCGGCGCCGGCATTGCCATGCTCACGACAGAGGATGCGGACGGTGCGCTGCGCAGCCGGCCGCTGGCGACGCTGCAGATCGATTCCGAGGGTAAGCTGTGGTTCTTCACAGCGATGTCCTCGGCCAAAGTGGGCGAGATCGATCAGCATCGCCACGTCAATTTGAGTTATGCCAATCCCGAGAAGCAGGAGTTCGTGTCGATTTCCGGCAGCGCGCGGCTGTTGCGCGACCGCCAGAAGATTCATGAGCTGTGGAGGCTGTGGGTGAAGCCCTGGTTCTCCCATGGAGCGGACGACCCGGACCTGGGCCTGCTGGAAGTGAGTGTGGATCAAGCGGAATACTGGGATGCGCCCGCAAGCAGGATGCGGCGGCTGATCGGGCTGGCTCAGGCCATGACCACCGGTAACACCGATCAGCTGGGCGAGCACGGGCGCGTCGCGCCGCCGCCGACGCGCTCAGGCCACTGAAGAGCCTTCGCGCTCGAACAGCATGACATCCCCCGGCGCGCTGGTGGCAACCACCTGATTGCGTCCGGCGGCCTTCGCACGATACAGCGCGCCATCGGCGACCCGGATCAGCTCATCGAGGGTCTCGCCATGCTGCGGGTAGCAGGAAATTCCCATTGATGCGGTGACGCGCGACAGAGTCGCGCCGCCGGCGGATACGCGCAACTGCGCGATCGCCTCACGAATGGCTTCGGCCTTCTGATAGGCATCCTCGAGCGGGCAGCTCGACAGGACCATCAGGAATTCCTCGCCTCCATAGCGGCAGGCAATGTCCTCGGTGCGCGTGTGTCGCTTGAGCACATGTGCGACCTCGCGCAGTACGGCATCGCCGGCATCGTGCCCGTGCGTATCGTTGAACAGCTTGAAGTGGTCCACGTCCAGCAGCATGAACGCCAGCGGGTGGCCATGGCGGCTGGCGCGGGCCAGCTCGCGCTCTGCCGACAGCTCCAGGTGCCGGCGGTTGTACAGATCCGTCAGCGGATCGCGCTCGGAGCGGCTCCGCAGGGTCTCCTGCAGCCGCAGGTTACCCAGGGCCAGCGAGAGTTGCTCGGCGAGCACTGCGGCCAACCGCTGAACGTCCGCCGACAGGGACTGCTGCTGCGTACTCGCCAGGTGCAACACTCCCAATACCTCTCCATGGCCAACCAGCGGCGCGCACAGACAGGCATCCTGGGTGGGCTCGATGTGTCGGCACATGATCGCCGAGCGCGTCCGCTCGACCAGGTGCGTGCGGCTGCGGCGCAAGGCCCAACAGTCATCCGGCACGAACACGGCCGTCTTGGCGCCCTCGCCCCAGTTGAACTGCAGCTCGAGCGCCCCCTGCGAGGGACGCATCACGTACAACGCCCCGGAGACCGTCGGCAGCAGCTGCGGCAGAACCTCGCCGATCACGTGGTTGGCTTCGGACTGCGAGCGGCAGATGTGCACCAGCTCCATCATGGTACTCATCGCCGATACTTCGAAGAGGACCCGCTCCTGCTCGCCGATCGTGCGCCGCAACTCCACCTCGGCGCGCCGCCGGCTGTGGGCCTGACGGTAGAGGTAGGCAAACGCCAGCAGCGATCCCAGCACGACGACGATGGCGATCGCTGCCCATGCCAGGCGTGCCATGCCCGTCAGGTGAGCCAGTGCCTGATCCGCATCGGCGAGGCGGCGGTCCTGCGTGTCCTGGAAATCCTTCAGGGCCACGCGCAGCCGAGCACTGAGAATCTCGTCGTTCCCCTGTTGCACGGCGTGGCGCAGCGACTCGGAATCGCCGCCAGTGCGAGCCTCGATGATCACCTGCACGGCATCGAGCCGCTCGTGTATCAGCTTGATGATCGCCTCGAGCGCGGTGCGATCCTCGAGCCGGGTCGCTGCCAGCGACTGCGCGCGCGTCAAGCGGCTGTCGAGCCGCGCCCGGGCCATCCGGTAGGAGGCAAACTGACCGGAATCGCCCGTGAGCATGTAGGCGCGCTGCGTGCTCTGCACGTCGGAGATGTCGGACCGTGCGTACAGAACCTCGCCCAGCAGGGACTGCGAACGCAGCTGATCCCGGCTCAGGGTCGTGACGTGCTGCAGGACGTCATAGGCGCCGCCGAAAGCGACGCCCAACGCGAGGATGGCGGCCAGAAGGGATGCGAACAGACGGCCGCGGGCAACCGTCGGCTCACGCGACATTTTGCGCCTCGGACTCCCGATAGGCGGCTCCTGCGGAGCTCGCGCCCACTCGATAACGGGCCACCGTGGCGTTGAGGGCTTGGATCTGCTCGACGATCGACTGGCTGGAAGCGGCTGCTTCCTCCACCAGTGCGGCATTCTGCTGCGTCATCTCGTCCATCTGGGTGACGGCGCGATTGACCTGCTCGATGCCCTGGGATTGCTCGCGGCTGGAATCGGCAATGCGCGCCACGATGCTCGTCGCCTTCTTGACGGCGGCGACGATCTCGGTGAGCGTGCCTCCGGACTCATCGACCAGGCGGCTGCCTTCACCGACCCTGACGACGCTATCCTGGATCAGCGCCTTGATCTCCTTGGCGGCTGCGGCGCTGCGCCCGGCGAGACTGCGTACCTCGCTGGCGACGACCGCGAACCCGCGGCCCATCTCACTGGCGCGCGCGGCCTCCACAGCCGCGTTCAGAGCGAGCAGATTCGTCTGGAAGGCGATCTCATCGATCACCCCGATGATGTCGGCAATCTTGCGCGACGCGGCGTTGATACCGCGCATCGCGGTAATCGCCGAGCCCACCACTGCACCGCCCTTCTCCGCCTGCGCACAGGCGGCGATCGCAAGCTCGTTCGCTTCCGAAGCATTGTCGGCTGTGAGGCGCACCGCGGTGGACATCTCCTCCATCGAGGCGGCCGTCTGCTCCAGGCTCGAGGCTTGCTCGTCGGTGCGCTGCGAGAGATTTGCGTTGCCGGAGGAGATCTCCTCCGCGCGAATCAGCACTTCCTCGGAAGATGCCTTGATCCGCTGCACCACGGAGGCCATGGTCTCGATGAGCGTGTTGACACCCTGCGTGAGGGTCAGCAGCTCGCCGGACTTGCCGTCGGTGGAGATGTGCCGGGTCAGATCTCCATCGACGGCCGCCGCCACCACGGCCTGCGTTTCCCCGACGGCCTCGCGCAGTTGCTCGGAGAACCTGACCTGCGCGGTCACATCGGTCGCATACTGGACGACTTTGAAGGGCTTGCCTTCGACGTCCAGGATGGGATTGAAGCTCGTTTGAATCCAGATCTGCCGGCCGCCCTTGGCCAGCAGCTTGTACTGCCCGGCGTCGTACTCACCGCGAGCCAGCCTCGGCCACAGCGAGCGGTACCAGGGGCCATCCCGCTCGAGCGGATCCATGAACATCCCATGATGCTGCCCGCGCAGCTCATCGAGGCTGTAACCCGTCAGGCTGAGGAAGTTTGCGTTGGCCGTCCGCAGGCCGCCGTCGAGATCGAACTCGGCGACCGACTGAGCCTTGCTGATGGCGGCGAGCTGTCCCTGGCCGTCGGACTGCTTGAGCATCTGCTCGGTCACGTTGACGGTGTGCTTGACTACCTTGAACGGCTTACCGCTCCGGTCGAGGATCGGAAAATAGGTGGCCTGCACCCAGATCGGCGTGCCGTCCTTGTTCATGCGCTTGTACTGGGCCGTCTGTGTCTGCCCGGCGCGCAGCTTCTCCCAGAAGGCGCGGTACTGGGGGGAGTCACGGTCGGCGGCGTCGACGAAGCTGCGATGATGCATGGTGCGCAGCTCGGCCAGCGAGTACCCGGAAGCCTTGCGGAAGTTCTCATTGGCCGTCAGCACATTGCCCTGCAGGTCGAACTCGATGACCGGCAACAGACGGCTCACGGCCTCCACCTGCCCCAGGACGTCGGCATAGCGGCGCGCGTCGACCCACGTGCGACGCAGCAGGGAAGTCAGTAAATGAAGGGGATTCCAGGACATAAGGCTCACGCGCCTTTATCGGCCCAAGGCCTAAGTCCTTGATGCGATGCGGCCCCCAGAATCGCAGGGTGAACTGAGTCGCGCGTCACGCTTCTTCGATCAGCCCCCTCAGGGTGAGCTATGCGCTGCGCCCGGGTCGCCGTCTTGGCCGCCGAGAAGCCCCTCGTTCGGCGCTTTTGCGCGAAGACGCTGGACGTGCGCCGGCTGGGCGAACCCTTGCAATCATTCGCTTGACCGCGGCGTTGGCATGCACGAACGTGAAGGATATCCCGCTCGCGAGAATGTCAGCGGTGCTACCGATCGAGATTGCCCGGCACCGCGGGCTCAGGCTCCTGTTTGCGCGCACGGCCGCGCATCCACACCCCTATCTTGTCGCTCCATACGAAGAACAGCGGAATGAACAGCACGGCGATGAAAGTCGCCGCCAGCATGCCGCCGATCACGCCGGTGCCGATGGAGTGACGGCTGGCAGCGCCCGCTCCGGTGCTCACGGCAAGAGGCAACACGCCCAGCACGAAGGCAAGCGAAGTCATCACGATCGGACGGAAGCGCAGGCGCGCGGCCTCGATGGCTGACTCGGTCAGATTCTTGCCGTCACGGTGCATGTGCGCCGCGAACTCCACGATCAAGATCGCGTTCTTCGCGGCCAGTCCCACCAGGGTCACCAGTCCGATCTGCAGATACAGATCCGCATAGATACCGCGCAACCACACTGCCAGGTAGGCGCCGAACACAGCGAAGGGCACGGCGAGAATCACCGCGAACGGCAGCGTCAGGCGCTCGTACTGCGCGGCCAGGATCAGGAATACCATGAGCACGGCGAGCGCAAACAGCGCCACGGTGTTCTGGCCGCTGGTCTTCTCCTGGAACGACTCGCCCGACCAGGCGAGCTGGTACCCGTCCGGCAAGGTATGCGCGGCCACTTCCTCCATCGCGGCCAGTGCCTGCCCGGAGCTGTATCCGGGAGCGGGCCCACCGAAGAGGCGCGCGGCGGGAAACAGGTCGAAGCGCTCCACGACGTCGGGTCCGGTCGTTTCCGCGACCTGCGCGATGGCCGTCAGCGGGATCATGGTGCCGTTGGAGGAACGCACGTACACGTCCCGCAGATCCTCCGGGTGGGCACGAAACCTCCCCTCCGACTGCAGCTGCACACGGTAGACGCGCCCGTCGCGGTTGAAATCATTGACATAGAAAGCGCCGAAGGTGCTCTGCAGCGTCGTGTTGACGTCATCCATGCTGAGGCCGAGCAGCTTCGCCTTCTCCACATCCAACGTCACCTGTACGCGCGGTACCTGGGCCGAATACGAGGTGCCCACACCCAGGAGCTCCTTGCGCTTGGCCGCGGCCGCAATCAGTTTCTGCGTGGCCACCTCGAGCTTCGCGTAGTCGTTGCCCTCGCGCGCCTGCACGAATCCCTCGAAGCCGCCGGTGTTGGAAATGCCGGGGATCGGCGGCGGGGAGATCGAGAAGACCGACCCGTCCTTGATCCGGGCCCCCGCCGCCGTCATGGCGCCGGCCATGGCATCCGCGGACAGGGCGCGGCCTTTGCGCTGCGACCAATCCTTCAGGATCACGAAGCTCACCCCGGCATTGGTGCGCGTAGCGTTCGTCAGCACATCGAAGCCGCTGATCGTGAAGTCGTCCTGGTACGCCGGCTGCCCGAAGCTCGACTTGCCCAGTTGCTCGAGCACCGCTTCAGTGCGCTTGATCGAAGCTGCCGGGGGAAGCGCAGCGATGGAGATGACGTACCCCTGATCCTCCTCCGGAGCCAGCGCAGTGGGCACGGTGCTCGATATGCGCCACGTCATGAGCAGCATCACGCCAATGACGACGGCGGCCACCGCCCCATGACGGATCACCCAGGCCACTCCGTTGGCGTACTTGCCGGTGAGCGTGGCGAACCCGCGATCGAAGTAGCGCAACAACCCCTTGGGCTCGATCGCCCCCGCCCGCAGGAATCGCGCGCACATGGCCGGAGTCAACGTCAGAGCCACGAACCCCGAGATCGACACGGAGACGGCGATGGTGATCGCGAACTGGCGGTACATCTCCCCGACCAGTCCGCCCAGGAACGCAACGGGAATGAACACCGCGTTCAGGACCAGAACGATGGCAATGACGGGCCGGCTCACCTCTGCCATGGCACGGCGCGTCGCCTCCCGGGAATCGACGTGCTCGTGGCGCATGTGCCGCTCCACGTTCTCGAGCACCACGATGGCATCGTCCACGACGATGCCGATCGCCAGGATCATGCCGAACAGGGTGAGCGAGTTGATCGAGAATCCCAGCAGGTACATCCCCGCGAACGTGCCGGTCAGGGAGACAGGCACGGCCAGGGTGGGGATCAGCGTGGCCCGCAGGTTGTGCAGGAACAGCCACACGACCAGGAACACGAGCACCATCGCCTCGATGAAGGTGACCGTGACCTCATGCATCGACACGCGCACGTACTCGCTGGTGTCGTACGGAATGGCCCAGGCGAGCCCCGCGGGAAACTTCGCGCCCAGCTCGGCCATGCGCTTGTGCACGGCGGTGGCCACCTGGAGAGCATTGGCGCGCGGCGTCAGCGAGATTGCGGCACCGACGGTCGGGCGGCCCTTGCGGAAGAGTGTGAATTGATAGTCGCGTGCTCCCAGCTCCACGCGCGCCACATCCCCCAGGCGCACGATCTCGCCGTTGGCGGCGGTCTTGAGCACGATTTTCTCGAACTGCGCGGGGTCGGACAGCCGCCCCTGGGTCGATACGCTCAGCGTCAGATCGACACGCTGTTGCATCGGCTCATCCCCGAGCCGGCCCGCGGCCGACTGCGTGTTCTGCTCCCGGATCGCCGTGGCGACGTTGTCGGGAGTCAGGCCGTATTGCGCCAGACGGTCCGGGCGCAACCAGACCCGGATCGAGTAGTCGCGCCCGCCGAACACCTGGATGTTGCCGACACCTGGAATGCGGCGCAGCTCGTCGATGACGTTGGTGGTCGCGTAATTGGAGACGAACAGCGAGTCATAGCGCCCATCAGGTGAATCCAGGGTCACCACTTCCATGATGTTGGGCAACGCCTTGGCGACCGTCACGCCCTGGCGACGCACCTCCTCCGGCAGGAGCTGCACTGCGCTCTGTACGAGGTTCTGCGTGTTGATCACCGCGAGCTCCGGGTCGGTGCCGACCGCGAAGGTGATCGAGATGGTCAGGGTGCCGCTGGAAGAGCTTGCCGAGCGCATGTAGAGCATGCCCTCGACGCCATTGAGCGCATCTTCGAGTGGCGTCGCGACGGTTTCCGCGATCACATCCGCGCTCGCGCCCGGATAGACGGTGGAAACGGCAACCGTCGGCGGCGCGATATCCGGATACATCGCCACGGGCAGCGAATGAAACGCCGCCACGCCCGCGATGACGATGAAGGCCGACACGACCGTTGCGAACAACGGCCTGTCGATGAAGAAGTTGGAGATCACGAGGGGGCTTTCCCGTCGCCGTCGCCGGCCTGGGTCTCATCCTCATCGAGGCTCACCGGCACCGTCTTGACCACCGCGCCGGGCTGGACCTTGAGGATTCCGTCCACCACTACGCGATCGCCGGCGGCGAGCCCCTTGGTGACCGCCACGTTGTTGGCAGCACTGGTCCCGAGCGTGACGGGACGCACTGCCGCCTTCTGATCGGCTCCGACGACCCACACGTAGGTACCCTGCACACCGTGCATCACTGCGCGCTTCGGAATGACCAGCGTTCCAGCAAGAGTGACGCCCTGTACGATGGCGCGCACCACCTGCCCGGGAATCAGGCTCCCCTTGGAGTTGTCGATGACGGCGCGGACATCCACCGTCCCGGTATCATCGCCGACACTCGGCGCGATGAATTCGATCTTCGCGTTGTCGCCGAGGGTGCGACCGCCGATGTCGGCGATCCTCACCGTCACGGCCTTGGCCTCGGGGCCGGCGAGCGCCGCCCGCAGACCGTCGGCCTCGCTGTCGGGCACCGAGAAGTCCACGAAGAGCTGATCCGTCTGAACGATACGCGTCAGCAGGCTCGAATCGCTCCCCGCCGTCACCAGGCTGCCCTCCGAGCGCGCCTCGCGACTGGTGAGTCCGCTGATGGGTGCGCGCACCTCCGTATACGAGAGATCCAACTCCGCCTTGCGCAAAGCAGCCTGCGCGCCTGCCACGGAAGCCTCCGCGCTCTCGAACGTCGCGAGAGCGGTGTCGCGGTCGTGCATACTGGCCAGCTTCTGGTCGTATATCTGCAGAATCCGGTCGCGTTCGCGGCGCGCCTGCGACAGGTTCGCCTGCTGGACCGCCAGATCCGCTCGCGCACGGGCCGCGTCCGCGGCGAAAGTTGCCGGATCGATACGGAACAGCAGGTCGTTGGCGCGGACGCGGGCACCGTCACGGTACGCCTTCTTCAGCAGGATGCCCGATACCTGCGCGCGCACCTCGATCTCGCGGATGCCGCGTAGCTGCGCAGCGTGCTCCAGGGAGAGTTGCATCGCGCCCGGACGGATCTCCAGCGCGTTGACTTCCGCCGGGGGGAAGGCAGGCGGCGGTGCCGATTGCGCGCAAGCCCCAAGCAGGGCACCGCAGCCCGCCACCAGGAGGAATCTGCCGATCCGAATGGAGAGTGCAGTCATCGCGTAACTCACTGATCCCTAAGAACCCATGGTGCAGCGCCACTCTCGAGGGGGCAACCCCACGAGCAACTTGGCGCCGTGTGTACTCGCCGTCGCCCGGGAAGGCAATGCCGATTAAGAGGTAGGCGAGAAAGTCACCGCTCCCGCGCCGGGCGGGCGAGGCGCCTCGCCCCTGATCAACGCGTAAGCACCAGGACTCTGCGGCCCGCGCGCAGCGCATCCGACCGAACCTGCAGACCGGCGGTCGCGGCGCGCGCGACGATGCGCGCCGCCGACAAGCGCAGCTTCGGGTAGCTGCTCTTGATGACTCGCCACTTCCCGTCCGCCCACTCGTGAACCACGTCGGTCACCCAGACGCACTCGGGCTCGAAATGCAACACGCACTGCATGATGCGATCGCGCTCGGCGCGCAGTGTCAGAACGGCATCCTGCCCGCTCAGCTCCCTGGGCTGCTCGCGAAACTCCAGGATCAGCAGCCCCGCGGGCGCTAGCAGCCGCGCGAGATCGTCGATCAGCTCGTCCACCGCGTACAGGCTGCGCAGATGCGTCAGGGTGTCCCCGACACACAGAACGGCGCTGAAGGGCCCGAACGATGCGAACCGCTCGACCTCCGACAGCTCCGCGCGCACCGGGACGACATCCAGTCCGGCACAGACCTCACCGAGCTCGCGCAGCAATGCCTCGCTGTTGTCGACGGCGATGACCCGCTTGCCGGAGGCGGCAAGGGCCTTGGCGTGGAACCCCGGGCCGCAACCCAGATCGAGAACCGTTCCGGCCCCCGCGGTGAGCGCTCCCAGGCTCTCCAGCAGATCGCGCGCACTCGCCAGGCAGCTCTCCAGACCGCCCATCATCCACGTGTAGCGCACCGCGAGCAGCGAGCGGTAGTGCTCCTCGACTCGGGCATCGGCTTCGCAAAAGGTGGTAGTCATACGAGACCCCTCCAGTAAAATCCCGGGCTGCGAATCAGGCAAAGGATACCCGCATGCGCAATTCCGCGCGGCTGCAGCGCTCCGCAGCGTCGGCCCTGTCCGGACTGCTCCTGTCCGGTGCCGCGTGCGCCGCGATACCGGTGACGAGCCTTCCCAGCGACACACCGGCGACGTTCAAGCCCGTCACCGCCAGCTTCGATTAGGTGAAGCGCGAGGAAATGATTCCGATGCGTGACGGCGTCAAGATGGACGATACCGCGGTCGCCGCCGGGGATTCTGGCGGGACCTTGCGGCGCACCCCGTGATCGAGCTCCCGGTCATCGCTCCGAACGGGTAGCCGCGACGCGTGCGCGACCCGCGCGACCTGCGCGACCTACGCGACCTGCGCGACCTGCGCGACCTGCGCGCGAGCGTGATGCGCGAATCGCGCGCACGCCCGCCCGCGCTACTGCACGGACCTGGTTGCGACGCCGGATAGATCGCCTTCGACGCCGTTGGCGTTGTAGCCGGCCACTGCGAAGTACCACGTGCCGCGGGCGAGGTTCTCGACCACATAGCTCGAGATACCTGGATTCGCGACGGTGATCCTGGAGCTCAGAGACTGCGGGGACGTGCCGTAGTACACGTGATATCCGGCGAGGTTCGTCAGCGGTGAGGCGTCGGTATTCTCCGTCGGCGGCTCCCACTGCAACGTAACGGCCGCGGGGGCAGTCTGAGCAGCGGCGGATGATCCCGTCACCGTCAGGTTGAACGCCTGCAGGATGGCCCTTTTGTAGCCATCGGTCACGGACTCGATGATCTTGCTGTACGTGCCGACGCTGCTGGGACCCGGTATCCCCGAGAGCTGACCGGTGGCGCTGTTCAGCGTGAGCCACGAGGGCTTGTTGTAGACCTCAAAGACCATCCGCAGTCCGTATGAATCGCTCGCCGCCGGTTGGAAGGAGTAGGCCTTGCCCACTGTGGCCATCGTCGGCGGCGACCCGCTGATCACCGGCCCCGGGTCGGCAAGCGGCGTCACGGTGATTGAGAATGCAGGTAACGCAGCTGTGTACTGTCCGTCGGACACAGAGATGACGATGTTGCGGTAAGTACCTACATCAGCCGGAATGGTGCTGCCGTACAGCCGGCCATAAGCCGTATCGAAGCCGGCCCAGGCCGGCTTGTTCACGATGGAGAAGCGCAGAGCGCGGTGCAGCGAGTCGCTCGCCGACGGCTGGAAGTTGTAGTACTTCGCCGCCGGCACGCTCGTGGCCGGTGTCCTCCCTATGGTCAGCACCGGAGTCGCCGCGTGGGCCGCGGAGCACAGCCCCGCGACGGCGACGATCGCGAGTCCCCAGGTTTCAACGCGCGCGTAGCAGGCGCGCACGCGCAGACTGCTGCGCGCAACACAGTGCGAAATCAACATGACCACCCCGAACCGTAAATGCTCCCGCCTCGTTGGGCGGGTCGCGAATTGTGGAGGGCGAAGTAAACAGCCCGGCCCGCGCTTTTGCAAAATGTCCGCAGTTGCAGACAGCCGCACGCCTCGCCGTCAAAATAGATTTGCCGTGCGTGTGCCTAACGTCGTCGGCGCAGGCCGACAGCGCAGGTGTTGGATTGCGGCGAAAGTCGCTCGCCGTCAGCCGGATCGTGAACGGCGTCACGTGCGCGTCCCTTGCGCGCGCTCCTTTCTTCAGCTATCGACGCGCCTCTCGCGTTCCGATCTGTCGTATTTGTGACGCGCTCGTGGCGCCAGGACCTTTGCAAGCGCCGCGGTCTGTCAAATGATGGTGCATCGAGTCATGACCCGGGCGGTTCGCTGGGATGCTCATATCGCTCATCGATGCCCTCGAGTCCGCCGTACGTGCCGCGCCGGGAGCGCCGGCGCTGGCGACGCGCGATACGGTCTGGACCTATCGTGAGCTCGCCAGTGCAGTCGACGCTGCGCAACGAGCTTTATGTGCTCGAAGCGCCCGTCGCGGATCGCGTGTCGCGCTGCTGCTGAGCAATTGCCCCCAGTACGTCGCAATATATTACGGCGCGATGGCCGCCGGGCGCGTAGCCGTTCCGCTCGACACGCACGAGAAGCGGCGCACACTGACGCAGCAGATCCGGCAATGCGGGGCCAGCCTGTTGTGCGGCGACCCCGCGCATCCTGAATGGGCGGCCGTGAGCGCGGATGCCGCCGAATACGGCGTGGACATCATGCAGATTCCGCGGCACGCCGGACCGGACTCTGTCGCCTCGTTCATCGAGCTCCTGCGGGTGTCGCGGCGCGCGGAGCCGCCGTCGCAGCTCGACGCCAACGAGCCCGCCGCCATCTTCTTCACCTCGGGCAGCACGGGCCGTGCGAAAGGCGTCGTGCTGAGTCATCGCAATCTGCTCTCCAATGCCCAGGCCATTGCCGGCTATCTGGGCCTCACCGCCTCCGACCGCGGCCTGTGTCTCCTGCCGACGCACTTCGCCTACGGCAACTCCGTCCTCAACAGTCATCTCGTGTGCGGAGCACGGGTAGCGATCGAGGATTCGCTGGCTGCACCGCAAAGCGTTCTGCAGAGAATCCAGGAGGAGGCCATCACGGGGCTGGCGGGTGTGTCCTCGACATTCAGCGTGCTGCGTGCGCGAACGCAACCCAAGAAGTTCAAGCTGAGCACGTTGCGCTACATCACACAGGCGGGCGGCGCAATGCCCCGCGTCCTGATCGCTTGGCTGCAGCAGGAGTTGCCCGCCGCGCAGCTGTTCCTGATGTACGGACAGACGGAGGCCACTGCACGTATCACGTATCTGCCGCCGGAGAGGCTGAGCGAGAAACCCGGGTCCGTGGGCATTCCGATCGACGGAGTGGAGCTGCAGATACTGCGTGGCGGGATCCAGGCCGATCCCATGGAAGTCGGCGAGATCCGCGTCCGCGGACCGAATGTGATGCTCGGTTACTGGCAGGATGCGCCGGCGAGCGCGCAGGCCCTCAGGGAGGGGTGGCTCCACACCGGCGACCTGGGACATCGCGACGCGGACGGCTTCCTGTACATCGACGGCCGCCTGTCGGATCTGATCGAGACCGGCGCCTATCGAGTCGCGCCGGCGGAGATCGAAGCAGTCATCGCCTCTCTGGCAGGGGTGAGGGAAGTCGCGGTGACGGCGGTCGCGGACGAGATGCTCGGCCATACCATCAAGGCCGTGGTCGTCGCGGACGCAACGCTGGACGCGAAGCGCATCCAGGCGCACTGCCGGGCCCAGCTCGCCAGCTATAAAGTGCCGCGAATCATCGAGCTGGCGCCAAGCTTGCCCCGCACGGCATCGGGAAAGGTGCGGCGCGTGAAGCTCGACTGAGCCGATGTCGCCATCGCCTCGACGGTGCGCTCACGCACACGTCCGCCTCACTTGGAGGCGAATACCGCCTTCACCCGCTCGAGGATCTCACTTACCCGCTCTCCCGAGCCGGCGACATCCTGTGCCCGCAGGCGCGCCACCAGCGCCCGATGCAGCGCAATCACCGGCTTGAGGCTTCGGCCCGTCTCGATGAGGCGCCGCAAGGCGATCCGGCCGCGGATATCCCACAGCAGCGAGTCCCACAATCGCAGGAAGGTTCGATTGCGGCTGCTCTCGACCAGGCGGCGGTGAAAACGCAGCGCATGGTCGATGTACCGCTCCTGGTCGTCGACCTTGAGCGCGGACTCCATGACGCGCACGAGGTGGTCCAGCTCGTCGAGCAACTCGCGCGCGTACGGTGCGGCAAGCTCCACCGAACGCACCTCGAGCATGATGCGCAGCTCATAAGACTCGCGCATCTCATCGAAGTCCGCGCCGCGCACGCGCGTACCGCGGAACCGCTCGCTCGTCACCAGTCCAGATCCCTCGAGCTCGCGCAACGCCTCGCGAATCGGGGCCTGGCTGACGTTGAACTCCCGGGCCAGTGTCAGCTCCTTGAGCTGCGTGCCCGCCGGGTAGGTGCCGTCCAGGATACGCGCGACCAGCACTTCGCGGATCTGATCCCGCATGCACGTACGCTTCAAGGCAGTCTGGCTCATGGTGGCGCCTTGAGCTGGTTCTGATTCCAGCCGCCGCCGGTGGCTCGCACCAGGTTGACGGCAGCGTTGAACTGGGCGACCCGCACCGTGATCGAGTCGCGTTGCGCCTGCAGGGCGGCTGCGTGTGTGGTCGTTACCTCGACGTAGTCGGCAACTCCTGCGTCATAACGCTGATCGGCATGATAGGCGGAGCTCTGCGCAGAAGCCGCGGCGGCCTGATCGGCCTCGAGCTCATCTGCCAGGTGATGCAAGCCGGCCAGATTGTCCTCGACTTCCTGGTAGGCTGTCAGCGTCGCCTTGCGGTAGTCGGCGACCGCCTCGTCGTACGCCGCCCGCGCCTGGTGGTTGACGGCAGCGCGCCCGCCGACATCCAACAAGGGAACCTCGCCCGTCGGACCGACCGACCAGAACCGGCTCGGCGCTCGTAACCAGCTCGAGGAGGCAAGGCTCTCGAAGCCTAGCGCACCGCTGAGGGTGAATACGGGAAACCACGCGGCGCGTGCCACGCCGATACGGGCGTTGGCGGCCGCCATCGCACGCTCTGCTCGCCCCACGTCCGGCCTGCGTTCCAACAGCGTGGATGGCAGGCCCACCGTGACGGCCGGCGGCTCACCGTTGAGCGACCCGGGCTCCAGGGTGAACTGCGATGGCACTTGCCCCAGCAGCACGGCAATAGCGTGCTCGAGTTGCGCCCGTTCCAGCCGCACCGCCGCCAGCTGAGCTCTCGCGGTCTGCCGCTGCGTGTCAGCCTGATCGACGTCCGTGGCGGCTGCAACCCCTTCCTTGTAGCGGTTACTGGTAAGTTGCCAGGCATGATCGAATGTCTTGAGCGTGTCTTCCAGCAACTGCACCTGCGAATCGGCCCCGCGCAGCGAGAAGTAGTCGCTCGCCAGCTCGGCTTGCAGTGAAAGCTGCACGCCTGCCAGGTCCGCAGCGCTCGACTGCGCTTCCGCTCTCGCGGCTGCAGCAGTATTGCGCAGGCGGCCGAACAGATCGACCTCCCACTCCAGATCCAGACCGGCAACGAAATCGTTCTGGGTCGTGGGAGTGCCCCCGAGAGCGGCCGCCAGCGGCGCGTTGGCCGAGGACTTGCCGCGCTTGGCGGATGCATCCGCCGCGAGCGTCGGAAAGACGTTGGAGCGCGCCTCGCGAGCCAGCGCCCGCGCCTGCTCGAAACGCGCGATGGCCGCCTGCAGATCGGGGTTGGCCGAGTTGAGCTGCTCCTCCAGGGCGTTGAGCTTCGCATCGCCGAACCCCTGCCACCAGGCGCCGCGCAAGCTCGCATCAGCCGGCTGGGCCGGAAGCCAGTCGCCGGCTTCCTTGAAAGCGCTCACTTGCGCAGGTTCGGGCGGCTCGTAGCGCGGTGCCAGTGAGCAGCCGCTCAGCAGCACAGTCAGCGCGCAGCACACCAGAGGCGTCGGTCTCATGACTTGGCGACCTGCTCCGACTTCGGCTTTGCCACCTGCACCACGACGCCGTCGGTGAGGGAATCCGGCGGGCTCAACACAACGTTGTCACCGGGGCTCAGTCCCTCGACGATCTCCACGTCCGACCCATAGTCACGACCGAGCGTCACCGGTTTCATGACGATGTGGTCCTGCGCATCGACGGTGGCGACGTGCATGCCGTCACCGCGGAACAGCAGCACGTTCGCAGGCAGCTTGAAGGTGTTTGCCTGCAGGTCCGGCGGCAGGTTGAAGTGCACCTCCACGTACGCACCGGGAAGCAGCTCATTGTTCTTGTTGTCGACGATCATCTCCGCCAGCAACGTGCGCGAAGCGGCATCCAGTGCGTTGGAGGTCCGCTCCAGCTTGGCCACGTACTGCTTGCCCGGCCGGTCCGGGAAAGACAGCTGTGCGGTCACGCCGGGGCGCATCTCGGCCGCATATGTCTGGGGCACGCGCACGTACAATCGCAAGCGTTTGGTATCGGCGATGCGGAACAGCTCAGGGCCGGAGCCGCTGCCGGCATTGATGAGCTGGCCGACATCCGTGTTGCGCGCGGTCACGACTCCGTCGAAGGGAGCGACGACTCTCTGGAACCCCGAGAGCTCCTTCAGGCGCTGTACGTTCGCCTTTGCCGCCTGCACCTGCGCTTGGGTCGAGGCCGCCAGGCTGATCTTCTCATCCGCTTCCTGCTTGGATACCGAGTCCGTCGCCCGCAGATTGCGCCAACGCTCGGCGGTGACACTGGCGATCTTCTCGTTGGCTTGCGCGGTGGCGACGTCGGCTTCCGCCTGGCGCAACTGCTGGTCCACCTCGGGCGACTCGATCTCCCCGAGCACCTGGCCGGCCTTGACCTGCGCGCCGATATCCACCAGCCAGCGCTTCAGATAACCGCTGGTGCGCGCGTAGATCGGCGCGTCGTAGTTGGCTTGCACGTTACCCGGCAGCACCAGGTCCGTCGCATCCGACAGCGGCTGCGGCTTGGTGGTCGCCACGGTAAGGATCGCCTGCGCCTCCGTGTCCTGCTGCAGGCGTGCGGCGGCACGGTGTGCCGAAATGAGATTCCAGGCAAGCACCACGGCGGCCACGAGCAGCAGGACGAGCGACGCCCGCCCCAGTTTACGAGCGGTCGACTCTCCCGACGGTGTCTCCGTCCGGCTTGCTCGTGGGTCGTTGACTGATTGATCCATGGTCGTTCCAGTGGTTCGGTCTGCAGTTGAGTGATATCAGGACGCCGCGGGCGCCTTGGGAGTGCGCCGACCGTGAATGGCGGCAAACACGGTCGGGACGAATACCAGCGTGGCCACGGTGGCGAACACCAGGCCGCCGATCACGGCGCGTCCGAGCGGCGCGTTCTGCTCACCGCCCTCTCCGAGTCCGAGCGCCATCGGCATCATGCCGATGATCATCGCGAGCGCGGTCATGAGCACCGGGCGGAAGCGCGTGAATCCAGCCTCGAGGGCTGCCTGCATGGCGGTAGCGCCTGCATGCATGCGATCGCGCGCGAAGCTGACGACCAGGATGCTGTTGGCCGTTGCGACGCCCATGCACATGATCGCCCCGGTCAGTGCCGGAACGCTCAGCGTGGTGCCGGTCACGAGCAACATCCAGGCAATACCGGCAACCGCCGCGGGCAAAGCCGTGATGATGATGAAGGGATCCAGCCACGACTGGAAGTTGACGACGATGAGCAGGTACACCAGCACGATGGCGCCGACCAGTCCGATCGCGAGTCCCGTGTAGGAGCTCGTCATCGTCTGCACCTGGCCGCGCACGACGATGTGCGTGCCCCTCGGGAGCTTGTGCTCCCACGAGGCGATCTGCGCGTTGATATCCTTGGAGACGGATCCGAGGTCACGATCCTGAACCGCGCCGAAAATGTCGATGACCGGCTGTGTGTCGTAGTGCGTGACGATTGCGGGGCCGAACCCGCGGCTGATGCTCGCCAGTCCGCCCAGCAACTGGGTCTGATTGCCGGCGGTGATGGGCAGATTCTGCAGATCCTCCAGCGAGGTCATCCGATACTGCGGCGTCTGTGTGACCAGCGGGTACTGCAACCCCGTCTCCGGATTCAGCCAGAACGTCGGAGCGATCTGTCCGCTGCCGGAGAGCGTGAGCAACAGGTCGCTGGCAATGTCCTGCTGGGTGATACCGAGCTGCTGCGCGCGCGCCCGATCGGTGCTGACATGCAGCTCGGGCTGGTTGAACACCTGCTGGATGCGCAAGTCGACCAGGCCCGGTATGTGGCGCAGCGATGCCAGCAACCGATCTGCCACATCGCGATTCTTCGTGCTCGGCCCCGCGATCTGAATGTCGATCGGCGAGGGCACGCCGAAGTTCAGGATCTGGCTCACGATGTCCGCCGGCAGGAAGGCGAAGGTCGTTCCGGGAAACTCGCGCGGCAGCCGCTCCCGCAGCGCGCGCACGTAGTCCGCCGTCGGCGCGTGGTTGGGCTTCAGGGAGATGAGAATATCGGCGTCGCTGGGACCGACGACACCGGAATTGCTGTACGTGAGGTTGATGCTCGAGACCGGCAGGCCGACGTTGTCCACGACGCTCGCGATCTCTCCGGCCGGAATGACCTGATGCAGCGCCGCCTCGATGTGATCCACCTGGGCAGCCGTGTCCTCCACCCGTGTTCCGGTTGGAGCCCGGATGTGCAGCTTGATCTGCCCCGAATCGACCTCGGGAAAGAAGTTCCTGCCCAGCAGCGGAATCAGCAGCATCGAGCCGAACGCGGCGCCCAGGAACACGGGAATGAACACCTTGCGATGCTCGAGAACGGCAGCGAGCACCTCGTGATAGCGCTCGCGGAGCGCCTCGAAGCGCGCCTCGAAGCGGGCCTGAAAGCGCTGCGCGAAGCTCGGATTCTGCGGGGCCTGGTGCTGCGCCTCGCGTTTGCGCAACCAGTACTTCGCCAGCGTCGGAACCAGCGAGCGCGACAGCAGGTACGAGGTCAGCATCGCGAACACCACGGCCTCTGCCATCGGCACGAACAGGTAGCGCGCCACGCCCGTGAGCAGGAACATCGGTACGAACACGATGCAGATCGAGAGCGTGGAGACGAGCGCCGGGACGGTGATCTGACGGGAGCCGTCGACAATGGCCGCCTCCACGTCCTTGCCTTCATCGAGGTGACGGTTGATGTTCTCGATGGTGACCGTGGCATCGTCGACCAGGATGCCGACCGCGAGCGCGAGCCCGCCCAGGGTCATCAGATTGATCGTCTCTCCCAGCGCACCGAGCAGAATGACGGAAGACAGGATGGAGAGCGGAATCGAGATGGTGATGATCAGGGTGCTGCGCCAGCTTCCGAGGAACAGCAGCACCATCAGTGCGGTCAAGCAGGCGGCAATCAACGCCTCCAGCACGACACCCCGCACCGCGGCGCGCACGAACACGGACTGGTCGCCCGTCGCATCGATGTTGGCGCCTGCGGGCAGCAGCTCGCGGACCCTGGGCAGGCGCTCCTTGATCGAGTTCACGATGTTGAGCGTGGAGGCCGCACCGGTCTTCTGGATTGTCATCAGCACCGCGCGCCGTCCGTTGACTCGCACGATGTTGGTCTGAGGCGGGTGGCCGTCGTGAACGAATGCCACATCGCGGACGAATGTGACTGCGCCGTCCTTGTTGCGGATCGGCAGGTCGTTCAGCTGCTCGATCTTGTCCGTGCTGGCATTGAGGCGCACGTCGTACTCGGTGCTGCCGATCTTCTCGGTGCCCGCCGGCACGATGAGGTTCTGCCGGGAGATCGCACTGTTCACATCCATTGCCGACAACCCTTGGGCCCGCAACGCCTCGGGCTTCAGGTCAACCTGGATCTGCCGCGTCGCGCCGCCATAGGGATAGGGAATGGAGGCTCCATAGATCGTCGCGATCTGCCCGCGGATGATCTGGTTGCCGAAGTCGAACAGCTGCGCCTCGGTCAGGCGGCTGCTGGACATGGCCAGCTGAATGATCGGCACGCTGGAGGCGCTGTACTTGAGGATCAGCGGCGGCTGCGTGCCCGGGGGCATCTGCTTGAGCGAGATCTGGCCGAACGCGGTCGTCTGGGCCATGGCCAGGTTGATGTCCACGCCCGGCTGGAAGAACAGCTTGATGACCGTCATGCCCGGATAGGTCTGCGACTCGACGTGCTCGATGTCGTTGATGATGGTCGTCGCGTAGCGCTCGATCTGGGCGGTGATGCGCCCCGCCATCTCATCCGGGGACATGCCGGTGTACTGGAACGTCACGGCGATGACCGGGATGCGGATGTCGGGAAAGATGTCGGTCGGCATTCCCGGGCGCAGCGGAGTGCCCAGCAGGGTCAGGCCGCCCAGCAACGGAAGCAGCAGCGCGAGCACGATGAAGGTATAGGGGCGCCGCAGCGCCAGCAGGACTATCCACATGAGGGGGCGACGCCTTGGGGATGCCGGACGGGAGACCTTTCAGTGACGCGCTCGATTATCGATAGTTCCCTGGAAAGGGCAATCCCGCGCCCGGAGGACGGCGGCCCTCCCCCTTATGGGGGAGGCTCCCGCAATGCAGCGCGCCCCCTGACCACCATGCGGACCAGCAGGCCGGCGGCCAGCAGGTTCTCGATGACCACCAGCCAGAACACGAAGTCATCGGCTTCGAGAGGGCTCGCGACCCGGGTCATGGCGGTGTAGACGTTCAACTGACCGAAAACCGTGCCCACCATCGCGACGATGAACGGGCCCACGAGAATCACCCGCAGCGGCGTGGCGAGCTCCCGCCGCAGCATGAGCTTCACGTACACGAACACGACCGTCCACTGCACCAGGGCGAACGGCAGGAGCGCCACCCGCGCGGCGACAATGGGATCGTGCATGTTCATGGGTGGGCGTTCGGCTTGCGGTAAGATTCGGCGGATTCTCGCATGGGTAACCTGGCTGTCACGCGATGAAAATGACGGTGCGATACTGAGATGGGCCCTCTCCTGGCGGGCTACCGGCGCTTCCGCGAGAGGGGCTGGCCCGAGCAACGGGCCGT
>Ga0207707_10000475_pt1 | contig 41547 bp, 41 predicted proteins | sample KBSC83BmetaG_FD_184336 | JGI IMG/M metagenome (GOLD analysis project Ga0207707, IMG submission 184336) | Corn rhizosphere microbial communities from Kellogg Biological Station, Michigan, USA - KBS C8-3B metaG (SPAdes) (version 2) | ecosystem: Host-associated > Plants > Roots > Rhizosphere ... | reverse complement strand
CAAGCGCGATCGGGCCTACCAGCACCTCACCACCGCGACGGCGATGTACCGCGAGATGGGCGTGAGGTTCTGGCTCGAGCAGGCGGAGGCGGAGATGCGTCAGCTGCGTTAGTCGTCGCGGACTTTATGGACAAAGCATTCCGCCGATCTTTGGCTTCTGCGTCCGGTTTTTAATTGAAAGAAGATTGGTGCCGCAAACAGGATTCGAACCTGTGACCCCGTCATTACGAAGCGCGAATTCGTGGAGTCCGCCGAGTTCACTCCGGGATGCTCTAGATCCCTCAGAGCCGCGTCGTAGCGCGTTTAAGCAATGTCGGACTAATCCCCTATGGTGAACTCCAGCGTACCGGAGTGAACGTTGGTCGACTGGTTGGGATTTCAGAAACTGCAACCGAGAGGTAACCGGCCAGCGTTTTCCAAACATAGCGTCCTAATGATGTCGATACGTGTAAGCAAATTCTTCGAACGGGATATTTTTGACGTCGACGCTTTATAGATCATCCTACGTAATGGATTTTTGCGGAGGCAATCCGCCAGCGGCGGAGAGACTCCGCCAACGAGGCGCAAATTCAATCACAAAGACGAAAAATACCTGTGTAACAGCGTGTGGAACAGTTGGTCTGCCTGGCGTAGGGTTCGCGACATGAGCGCAACAATGAAACCGCGCCGAATCAGTAAACAGTTCCACCAAAAAACCCTTGGCTCGCTAGCAGCCTGGACGTGAACCAACGCATCGCGTTGGGGCTACCAGAGGCAATGAGTGTTATTCGAAGGGACAGAAGAACGACTTCCGCGACGCGGAGGCGATTGCCGAGGCGGTGCAGCGGCCGACGATGAAGTTCGTCGCAACCAAGACCACCGATCAGCCGGACCCGCAGGCGCTGCATCGGGTACGGGAGCGGTTGGTCAGCCAGCGCACCGGCATCATCAATCAAATCCGCGCCTTCCTGCTCGAGCGTGGCATTGCGGTGCGCCAAGGGTTACGGGTTTTGCGCGCCGAGTTACCCAACATCCTGGCCATGCCACCAGATGTCCTGTCGCCTCGCATGGTCCACCTTGTCGAAGATCTGGCCTACGACTGGCGCCGGCTCGATGAGCGGGTCGAGGGTTTGTCGAACGCGATCGAGACCATCGCGCGCCAGGATGCCGGTTGCGAACGGTTGATGAGCGTGCCCGGCATCGGGCCGATCATCTCCAGCGCGATGGTGGCCGCGATCGGCGCAGGCGATGTGTTCGCCAAGGGCCGCGATTTTGCTGCCTGGCTCGGGCTCGTTCCCAAGCAGACCTCGACCGGCAACCGCACCATTCTCGGCAAGATATCTAGGCGCGGCAATCGCTATCTGCGGGTCCTGTTCGTGCAGGCGGCATGGGTCGTGCTGATCAAGCCGAAGATCTGGGAGCGCCATGGGCTCAAGCCCTGGATCGAGGCAGCCAGGAAGCGGCTGCATCGCAATGTGCTGGCGATCGCACTCGCCAACAAGCTCGCCCGTATCGCCTGGAGTATTTTGGCTCGTGGTCGGGCCTTCGAGGTGCGGAAGATCAATCATGCCGCGCCCCAGCCAACCTGATCCCAACTCCACACTGACGGCCACAGAGGCCGCTCAAAATGAGGAGCCCGCAATGACGTAGCCAGAGCAAAACACGTTACCTGCCGAGGTCTGCGAGAGGAGGAGAAGAGATGGAGGATCGGTCTTCCCGGCGCATGCGAAAACTGGTGACCCAAATGGCCCGTTGAGGCCTGTCCGCTGACGAGAACGCACGCGCGCTGATATCCATGATGGTCCGGAGCAGACCAGCTCCAATCAGAGACCGGATACATCGATGCAAGACCGCTGAATGCCGGCTCGGCGAAAACCTCTTGCAACGCACGGCCGGACCATACATTGGGTCAGAAGCGGCAATCAAGCGCGCTTCATTCGTTGCGACTGCGAATCTATCGGGGCATTGCGATGCTTGGGCTCCACCATTTTCCCGCCCCTATCAAGAATCAGCCTTCGATTTTGATCCCGGAGTCCTTGATTACGGCCTCCCACTTGGCGATCTCCGACTTGATGAAGTTGGCAAGCTCCTCAGGCGTTGACGGCGCGACAATCACGCCGATGGCTTCAAGCTTTGCTTTGACGGCCGGGTCGCCGAGCGCGCCGACCGTATCGAGGCTCATCCTCTTCACGATTTCCGGAGGGACCTTTGCCGGCACGACGAGTGCGAACCAGGCCTGAACGTTGAATCCCGGAAGGCCGGACTCGGCCACGGTTGGTACCTCCACGGCCGCGGGAACACGTTGGGCTGTGGTGACCGCCAGCGCGCGAATCTGACCTGCACGTGACTGTTCGAGTTGCACCGTTCCGGCGATCTGCAGATCGAGGCGTCCTGCAATTAAATCCGTCGTCGCAGGGGCGTCGCCGCGATAGGGCACGTGCGTCATCTGGATTCCGGCCATTCGCTTGAAAAGCTCCCCGGTGAGATGGTTGATGCCGCCGTAAGCAGGCGTCCCGAACGTGAGATCGCCATTTCGCTCCTTGGCGTAAGCGATCAGGTCGCTGATGGATTTCGCCGGAGATGCGTTCGGCACGAAAAACACGAGCGGGAATGTGACAAGGCGGCAGACGGGCGCGAGATCGGTGACGAGATCGTATTTTAGCGAACGATAGAGATTCCTGTTCGCCGCCATCGAGCTTGCCGCGACCAGTATCGTGTAGCCATCCGGATCGGCGCGCGCGACCGTCTCAGCTCCGATATTGGTGCCTTGGCCGGGTTTGTTTTCGATGACCACTTGCTGACCCCAAATTCTGGACAAGTGATCCGCCACAATTCTCGCAGTGACGTCGGTCGTGCCCCCGGGCGCATATGGGACGACAAGGCGCACGGGCCTCGTGGGCCAAGCTTGCGCAAATGCCGGCTGCGTACCCGCCAATGTCGATAACGCGCCGAGCGCGAAAAGCTCGCGTCGATTGATCATTGTCATTCCCCCTTGCGTGCTGGTCAGCCTTGCTGCGCGCGCCAAGCCTCGCCAGTTCCACGAGATCATTCTAACAGAACCGCACCTCGACGTCCGGTTTGCTAGCGAACCCCTTTGCGACGCTGCTGCAGTCCGATCAGCGAGGATCAATCTAGCCTGGCACCTGAAAACGATCACCTTACCCCACTTCTCAGTGCATTCGGCGATGAAAGCACCGAATTCGGCGGATGAGCTTGCGAACACCGCGTAGCGACGTCCTCCGCTATCTCGTCGTCGAAAAGGGTAGGAGAAACGTCAGATCAATCAAACCCTGACGGATTATATCATCGATGTCGCGCGCTCGGTGAGCCGTCCCGGCCGCAATATGGCAAGGCTTCTGCGTCCGACTCTTAATTGAAAGAAGATTGGTGCCGCAAACAGGATTCGAACCTGTGACCCCGTCATTACGAAGGGCGAATTCGTCCGGTTCGGGCAATTCGTTCAAATACGCTCTGAGACCCTCAGAAACGCGTCGTGGCGCGTTTTTTAGCGCTGTCTGGAAGTCCCCACAGGCGAACTCCAGAGTAGCGGGGCGAACGCCGGTTGGATGGGCGGAATTATAGAAACTGCAACCGGAGTGTAACCGGCAAGCGTTGACGGAGAATTACAACTGAGCTCCTGCCAAATGGCCGACGGCACCCCCCGCAAACTTTTGGTGCGACGCGGTCTTGGGCTTGGTTCAATTACGGAGGTGACCGTGCAGGCTAAGGTAATGGGGAGTTTGACAACCACTAAATAGCCCCGGCGCGGCGATCCGTCGGGGGCTTTTATGTTTCGCATGCGAGGGATTTTGCGGCCGTGAGCGAGATATTTATCCTGCAATCGCCTATCCCAGATGCAGGAAATGGCATGCCGCAAACAGGCTATGTAGCGCTGCGCTAAGCATGCGTAGCTACGACCATGGCCCCTCACACGCGCGCCCGGCGAGCCGACGCGGGCGGGTAAAGCTTTACATTGCTCGGACAGCCAGCTCCAGGCGTGGGAACTGGAACAGACGCGGCAAGTTTGTTGCCGTTCCGTATGGCGAGAGCTTTGTAATTCTCGGCTTCTTTGGATTTACCCAATTGACCAGCTGCGATTGCAGCGAACCATGCTGACTTTGCTCTAAGGTTGCGCATGTCGCCGGACAAATTCGGCTGCGATACCGATACTCGGTCGGCCGCTTCAATGGCGCTTCTTGCCAATTCTAACGACTGGCGAAAATTGCACTTTGCTAAATAGATGTGAGCCGTGTTGTTAAATGCCCATGCTTGCTGTTGTGGTTCAGCCTTCGTTAGATTGGTGTACACAAGCATTTGGTTCGCCCGAACCGCGACATTGGGCTCTGTTTTAGCCGCCTCGTAGAGGTCTGACGCGTTGATGTTCAGCTTCGCAATCACCAAGTCTGCCACTTTTCGAACGCCAGCAGCGTCCTCACGACTTGCAGTTGGGTTTGCCACTGGAGCGTACTTAAATTCGGCAAGAAAGTCTGCCGCCGCCTGCGCCTCATTAATATGCGCGGCCGCGCTTGCAAATTGCGAGTATAGTTCTCTACGTAGCCTTCCAAGATATGAACCAAACTCGAGTGCCGCAATCTGTCGCATATGAGGCTCAGCATTCGATTCCTGCTTTCCTTTCCAATCTTTCGTCGCTATCCAATCGGGGACAGTACCGTCCCCGTGGCAAGGCAAGTCTATCGTGCCCGAATATTTTGGCGGGACAAATTTGATGTTACATGGCGTGTTCTGATGCAATCCATAAAAGTTTACGACATCGAATTCGGCATCGACATCATACGTGGCAACGTCGCACAAAAAGACTTTCGCTTGTTGCAACAAGCTCGGCAGTTCTTTATCGATAAAATCATCCCGCTTCTTTCCCTCCAGCTGAACGGGCCATCCCAATTCTTTCCACGCAGCGGGATCGAACAAATCATAGTTAGCTTCGAAATTGTTCGATGTACGGAAATCTAAGTCAGAGCGAAACGTTGACGGTAGGCAGCCGGGACCGCTTTTTCCGTAGATCGGCAAGAGCTGGTATGCGCTTGGATATTGGATGCCGTAACGATTAAGATTGCCAGATATGACATTAACATCCACCCAATTTAGAAGCCTCGACCAGCTTCGCCAAATGCTCTCATCGTTTGGTTTATCATAAAACAAGCTTTCACCTTGCGAGAAGGTGAGTACCGCCTTTGGAGAACCATAGTTCGGTGTGCCCAAAAAGACGATCTTCGATATCGGCATATAACTCGCAAACGACTGAGCAACGTCGCCACAAGCAGGATTCCGATAGTAGTGTTTGAGCCAATACTTTAAGACGAGACCGCCCATACTGTGAGCGATAAATACAATGGAGTGGTCTTTGACCTTAGATTGAATATCCGGCCTACAAAGCCATTTCGAAAAGTCATCCGCACTGCGAACGTTTGACTGTCTCCAATCGTAGGGAAATCTCAATACGCCCTCTGGTGCGCCCGTGATCCCCTTAATCTCATTGTACCCGAACCCATAAACGTCAAAGGTCGTGCCTATGCCCTTAAGGTAGATATCGTCTAGAACTTGTGCAGACACTGTTTCGTCAGGGTCATAACGGAATGCTGGGTCGTTACCTGCGAAGGCGCGCGAGGTACCCCAAAAGGGCTCATCGATCCCGTTCACTTTCCTCGAAAGTCTAGATCCCATTATGCCCGGCAGGAAAATGAATACAGGCTTAGTCTGCTTAATCAGCGGACCTAGGGCTGGAAATGAAGGAATGGCAGCCTCGCTCTGTGCCGCAGTTGGAGGAGTGGTTCGAAGAAGCTGTGCCTGGGCGAAGCAACAGCTGAAAAAAACTGTGGTCGTAGCGACTGACAGAGATTTGAAATCCAATCGCATCTTTGGCCCCCGCAATGATTTGTACAAAAAGTTAGTCCCTTACCTTATACTATCTTAGATGGCATAGACCGAACCTCGTCACAACCGGGTCAATAGAATTGTTCGACCACATTGGGCACCGCGGTGGTGGGCCGGAGATGCACTGGACCGGCGGTCCTGGCGTAGCTTCCGGACGTTCCTTCCTAAAGTGACCTTCCAGTCCTGCATTTCGGGGTCGGGCCCGATCGGGCATATCTGAACGACGCAACGGTCGCAAAATCACTTTTAGATGTATTTCCGGTTTAGAATGCTCTTTGCTATCGCCATTTCCCGCTGGTGCAAAACACAAGTCGAAAAGCAACACCGAAGCGATGAATGCAGCTACGCCAGAACTCGGCTCAACTCAGTCTTTGCCTGGAGCCTAAGCCGCCGCCCGCATGAGGAAACGCAATGTACGGGCTCTACAATTCAAACGGGTCGCCGCCAGGAAGCGGATCGACAACCCTGTTTTGTGGGCCACGTCTGGCCAATTCAAATGGATCACCACCTGGGAGCGGGTCGACCATGGCAGCCAACTCCGTCAAGAGGCGTCCGGCGTGATGGAGAACGGCCGCGCGAGGCGTTCTCATGTCGGCAGCGAACCCGGTTTCCGTAGAGAGTGCTGCCGGAAGATTGAAGCTGGCGACTGCGCGTCCGTTCGCTATTGCTTTGCGGTACTCGCTCCGATGCATAGTCCGGTCTTCGACCTCACGGAAATGACGCTCCTTGCGGCGCGAGCCAAAGATTTCCCGCGCTGCTGAACCGTTGCTCACAATTTGATAGCCGTTTTTCAAAGTCTGGAACGGGTGGCTAACCTTGCTAAGGTGATCAAATCGAACCGACCGCGGCTTATGCCAAGATTCGAAGAAAGACGGATAGACGAAGTTGCTTACTGCGATGCCGTCGATTTCATACCCCCCTTCCTCCACCGCGTCACACATCTCGTAAGCGTAAAACAGACCATTGCCGTTTTGCGCCCACATCTGCGCGCCGGGATCGATCAACATTTCGAGCAACTCATGGGACGTGGTTACGCTTACCTTCTCGCCGGCCGCAACGGTGCTCTTAACGAAGACCTTCGACACAGGTTGTCCGTTCTTCGTCAGGTCATGATAACCAAGGGCATCGGCGGCGTCAGAGTCATCCAGAAAGACGACTTGCCATTCGTCGGGCTTCGGCTTGTCGGCAACCTGAAGCTTCGCGGGATAACCCCATACGGATACGAAATCTCTCTGCAACTGCTTTTCCAGCGCCGCCACCAATTTGTGGAGATCGACTCCAAGCGATGCCTTCGCCAGATTCAAGAAAGTTATGGTCGGAAATTTCCCTTGATTAAATGCAGCTGCTCTAATCATCGCGAAGCTCCTTCGAAGAGGTCAAAAAGGGGGCGCCTATGCGTGCGGTAGAAATCATAGATCACCAAACGGATCTTCACCGGGTAGTGGGTCAACCGTCTTGGGCGCTCGCTTGCTCTTTTTTGGTCGCTTCTTACCGCCTGTCTTGGCCTTCTTTGCCGGTCCGCCGGTGCGCGGCGGCGAGCGTTTTTGAATTTTTGAGGTTGATTTTGCCATCCGCCTCACTCCTTTATTGCGAGCGTATGAGCTGGAGCTCTCGACTTTTCAGTTGATCAACCGCCCTGGCAGCAAGTTCTTCAGCCCAGTTACGAGCCTGCGCAGTAAGGGTGTTTCCTATAAATATGTCGTCTGCCGGCAGGCGTGCCGTGCGTACAATCGCACGCGCCGGCGCCCTTGCTGTGCGCGAGGACGGGGAGGCGACGGAAGCACCGGCGCTTCGTTCTCTGGAGAACAGGTAACCACGGAGCGAACCAAGAGACGCCAGGACGTCCTTATCTACCGCAAGTCCAACAGTGACTTTGTGGGTGTCCATCCGATTTAGCGTACCTGTGAGCGAAGCATCAGCGAGCTGGAAACCAGCGCCGACGGGAGTAAAGATGACTTTGGGCGTCGCTGACCCGTCGATGGTCGTCGTGAAGGTCAGTTTGTCAGCTATGGTCGGAGGGCCGATCGCGCCGGGCGCAGCGTCCTTGTCGGACAAGCCTCCGAGATAAACCAATTCGAAGAAGGTCTTCACAAGTTCGTCGACGCCGATACGACCGGCTATGGGGTAGACATAGTTGGCCTGAGCAATCTGCCCGTCGCAGTAACGATGACCGCGAACCGGTGTATTGACGCTTATCAAGAGTTCACTGAATGTGTCCGTCACCGTGAAGGACCGTTCGTTGGTCCGGTTCCGATTGAAATCGCCTGACATAGCTAGCGTCAATTTCCGCGCCCAAGGACCCAGCAGGTTGATGGTGGTGCCAAGGTCATTTTGTTCACTCATGGTGAGATCAAAATTGTAGGCGATCGCAGTCGAGTAGATTACGCGGTAAAAATTCCGCACCTGTTCATATTTCAGACCGGGAAATCGATCAGGGTTGAAAGTGCTAATCGAGTCCGGGTTGGCCGCGTAGGCCTCAAGCACCTGCCGTGCGATTGGGTCTGCGGGCTGATCGTCGTGGTCGGTGGCAAGCCGCGTAAGTTGTCGGAGCAGAAACTGCAACGCGGCCTCGCGCGTTTCACAGCGAATTTGCCGAGCGATATGATATGTATTTACGCCGGTGACGTCTTCCGGCAGCGGATGGATTGAGCAATTCGTCAACAGCAATGCGGCCGCGCTCGCGGCGAGTAATCGAATAAACATCGGGTGTCCCCGCCAATGTATAATCCTCTGATTGTATGCACATCACGGTTGTGTTGTATGTGATATTCGCGCAACAGGCGGTGAATTTCACCATCATGGACTAAGATCTTAAATGCGATCTGCCCTGTCCGGCCGTGCCACCTGGCGTCTTCGGTCACCCCGAACTTGACGAATCCGAATGTGCATCATGAGATTCACAATGGCCGGAAGCGGATAGACATTACCAAAACAAACATGGCCTTCCATGGGTTCTTCAAATGGTTGGCGACTCACTATCCTTCGGGACATGTAACCGACATGGCGCCCCACTGGTGGAAGTTTGATCTGCGGGTACTATCCGACCCGAATGGGATGCATCGTAGGCAACGAAAGGGCGCAGCAGACACCGAAGCGCACAGCGCAGCCTTACTAGTCATGGGGGCAGATGGTGGCACAGGCTCACTGTTTTCAATGTGATGTTCGTCCACCGAGAGAACGGGGCTTAAGGGAGGCTCAATTCGATGAGTTATGCACTCGCGGGAAGCCAGCGTTGGTTGCAATTCGCGGTAAACAAGAAACCGCAACTTCTGGATAGCGCCTTACGTCGGAGCGGCGCGATTGGACGAAGAAGCTCTGTTACCTGGCAGTCTCCTCTTGAGAGTGACGGTTTTCGTGAATATCGGGACAGAACAGCGCTTGCCAAAGTAGGCATTGGCGATCTCAAGAAGCCGTTACAAGCGTTTTGGCCGGCTCGCGGGGTGGTTTGGGATGCATTGGGTATTACTAGCGAGCACGTCCCGATCTTCGTGGAAGCGAAGGCTCACATTCCCGAGGCCGCATCGCCAGCGACGAAAGCTTCGGCCGAGTCCTTCAAGTTGATTGATCAGAGCTTGACAGAAGCGAGGCGTTTTTACGCCAAAAAATCAAAGGCGATTTGGAACGGTCTATTTTATCAGTATGCGAATCGGCTCGCTCACCATTATTTCCTCACACAGGTGAACGGCCTATCAAGCCCCCTTGTATTCCTATACTTTGTAAATGCGGACGATATGCTCGGTCCAATGTCTGAAGAAGAATGGCATGGGGCCATTCGGCTCATCCACGCAGTTCTTGGCCTACCCAAGGATCTCCGGACTGTTGGAGTTTTTGACGCATTCCTTGATGCAAGGCACCTTCAGGATGCCGCCGAGTAGTCCAGGAAAGCGATACGCCACGAAGTGTGGCATGAAATGGGGACTATTTCTGTGAACGAGCTTGTATCAGCTATCGTTCCGTCCGCTAATGATGAAGAGCATCTTTTATCATTGATCTCAGACTTGGAGCTGTTCGCCGCGCAATCTAACCGCTCGAAGCTGAACATATTCGAGCTTGTGGGTTTAGATCGTCAGGAAATCAAACATTCTAGATTTCTGAAATTCCTCCTCACGCCGGTTGAGTCTCATGGCCTTGGAGACGCCTTTCTGAAAGAGCTAATCGCTAAGGTGTTCGACAACCTCGACTCCGGTCCGCCTATTCGTCCTCTCGCCTTTGCTCTTGCTAGTTTCGAGGATGCCATCGTACAAAACGAATGGCGAAATATAGACATCTTGATCGAGTCAAAATCCAACCAGCTTGTGTTAGCGATCGAAAACAAGATCGATGCCAGCGAAGGAAAAGATCAGCTAAGCAAATACGAAAGCATCATAGACGCAGCCTATCCACGTTACCGGCGTGTTTTCGCCTATCTCACTGCACCGGATGCGGACACTCCTTCAAGGAGCCGATGGTCGTCAATCAGCTACGCCGATGTTCTTCACGCGTTGGCAAAAGCATGCAGATCAAAGGCCCTCGTACCAGAAATCCAATTGACAATAGATCACTACGTCGAACTGATCCGGAGAAATATCGTGCCTGACGACGAGCTAATTGAGCAGTGCCGGCAGATATATTCCAAACATCGGCAGGCGCTTGAACTCATCTACCGCTACGGGGAAGTTAACAGCTTCCATACGGCCGCCAGCAATTTCTTCAAGGAACATCCTGAATTCCGTTGGAGCACCCTCAAGCCCAGCAGAGCGGCCTTTCTACCAGCACCAATCTTCGATGCGACACCCGAAATGCCTGGCATGAGCTGGTTTGGACAAGCTCGGCCTGTGCTGTTTTGGTTTCTCTTGGAAGCCAAGAAGCTCGGCCTAATAGTCGAGGTAGGCCCGTTCAATCACCCTCGGTATCCAAGAGAGCCACTAGCAAGGAAGCTTCTCCAACATTTCGGCAGCAACGCCAAAACCATATCTCCCCAATATACGCGCGTTCACACTCAGTACCGACCCCTCAAGGAAGAAGCAGCCGGAGATGTCGAGAAGTTGCAGTCGGACATGTCGGCGCTCTACAAGGATGCGGCACAGCATCTGGGCGCGGTCGCAGCAATATTGACCGAGTACTTTAAGAAGGACAAACAGCCAACGTAACTGCTCAGTATGGCCGTCACAGTCGATCCGAACTGCGCCTAGGCCGCACCGTGCGGGGTTCCCGGGACCGCTATCGAGCTGATTTGACTTGCGAAAACCTGGTGCCGCAAACAGGATTCGAACCTGTGACCCCGTCATTACGAAGGGTGAATTATTTGCGTCGCCGCAATGCGCTTCCTAGCGCTTTCGAACGCTCGAATGCGCTTCCAAACGGAAACAGGAGCCGTTCGCTTCTATGCCGAACCGTGAACTCAGGAGTACTTTCGAAAAGTTCGGTTGATTAGAGCAAAAATTCAGAAACTGCAACCACCGTGTAACCGATAGGAATAGCCTCGTTCTTCGGGGATGCACCCGCTAGTGTTGTATTTTTACAATACGGCCTCTAATTGTAATCATCAAATCAAAAGCACTGGTTGTGCTCGCGCGCACCACTTACTAGCCTCAAGGGATAGTGTCGGAGAAATTGTGCATGGGTCACATCCGCCCAAAACTAATATTTTTGTTCTCTATTGCCCAGTTTCTAAGTGGCTGCGGCACCTTTGCACCCAGTCTGCAGGAATTTGGCGACGAGGCATTGCTCGTGAAGGCAATTGTGACGAGCGTGCATTGCGAGGTAGCCAACGCAGTAAAGGCGGTCATAGACAAAGATTCCGATGGTGATTTGAGGCGTCTCGGTCCGGTCGAGAAAGAGTGGTACAGGCACTGGGGCGCGGAAATTGCCCTCACCTTGGCGTTTGATGATACGACAACACTGTCCCCAAATGCGGTAGGTATGCCACCAACCCCCGCAAACTCGATTTTCACCATCGGGGGTAATGCCTCTGCGTCAAGCGAGGCAGTAAGAACGGATAAGGTGAACTACTTCTTCACCATGAAGCAATTGTACAATCGCGCACCTTGTTCAGCTGGCTTGCAACCGCCATCCGGTGCGCCTTCGATCATTGTCCAAAATGATCTGAAGACAAAAGCCTGGCTAAACGATCAACTGCTTCCATATCAGACACAAGAAGCGAACCTGGAGACATCCGCAAAAGGCGTTCTCGGCCAGAACGTGCTATCGCACGAAATGAAGTTCATTATTACCACAAGCGGGGGGCTGAATCCGGCATGGACGCTGACGCGCGGCACCGTCAATCAGTCTGGGACGTTCTTCAGCACGAGTCGCGCTCGGACAAGCGATCTCATTGTGACATTTGGCCCGTTGGATCCGACCCAACCAAATGGTGGCCTCATCGCACAAGCTGAAATAGCGCATCAGACCGCACAGAGCTGGTCCCGGTTGTCTGAACAGAATCTCCGCGTTGATAAGTGGAGCGTCTGCCGTGGTTAGGCCGCCAGGCGGAATGGCGGCTGGTTGAAGTAGGCTTGATCCGGTGTGGCCTCGTCAAGACTCTGATGCGGTCGACGACCATTGTAGAAATCGAGATATCGGCCGATCGAGTTTCTCGCTTCGCTGACGCTTTGGTAGGCCCGCAGATACACCTCCTCGTATTTGACGCTGCGCCACAGCCGCTCGACGAACACGTTGTCCCGCCAAGCTCCTTTGCCGTCCATGCTGATGGCGATGCCGTTGCCGGCGAGCAGGCCGGTGAAGGCCGAGCCGGTGAACTGCGAGCCCTGATCGGTGTTGAAGATCTCCGGCTTGCCGTGACGGGCCAAGGCAACCCCCAGCGTCTCGACGCAGAAGGCCGCGTCCATGGTGATCGACAGCCGCCACGACAGAACCCGGCGGCTTGCCCAATCGAGCACGACAGCGAGGTAGACGAACCCGCGCTCCATGGGGATGTAGGTGATATCCATGGCCCAGACCTGGTTCGGTCGCGTGATCGCCATCCCGCGCAGCAGGTACGGATAAATCTTGTGGCCGGGCTCGGGCTTGGTGGTGCGGGGACGGCGATAGAGCGCCTCTATCCCCATCCGCCGCATGAGCGTTTTGACATGCCGGCGGCCGATCTTGCACCCCTCGGCAGCCAGCAGGCCTCTCAACATCCGCGAACCGGCGAAAGGGAACTCCAGATGCAACCGGTCGAGACGCCGCATGATCGCGAGATCGGAGTCCGACACCGGGCGCGGCAGGTAATAGACGCTGCCGCGGCTGATCTGCAAAACCTCTGCCTGTTTTGTGATCGGTAGATCGTGTTCACGGTCGATCATCGCTTTGCGCTCAGCAATCCCGCCTTGGTGAGCGCGCCTTCTAAAAAATCGTTCTCCAGCGTCAGCTCACCGATCTTGGCGTGCAGCGACTTCACGTCGACGGCCGGCGTGGCAGGCGCCATGCTCCCCGACCCGAAAACTCCGGAAGCGCCCCCCTCCAACTGTGCCTTCCAGGCCGTAATCTGATTGGGGTGGACGTCAAAATGCTCGGCCAGTTGAGCTACCGTTCGGTCGCCCTTGACGGCGGCAAGTGCCACCTTCGCCTTGAAGGCCGGTGTGTGGTTCCGGCGCGGTCGTCTGCTCATGGTCTCTCCTGTTCACGGCGATTATCGCCGTTGTCAGGCAGAAACTCCACTTATCGACCTGTCCAAATTTGCGAGTCCGGCTCTCACAGATTGGAGTCGCTAACGCGATAAATGGCTCTGTAACTAATCGTAACTTTAATTTCTCGATCTTTCACTGATCAAGAAAGGAGCAACGGATGGCGTCAAAGACTAAATCTTCTAAGGGTACCCGAAAAAGAACAACGTCGTCGCAGGCTTCCTCGCACGCGCGTTTGAACCGCGGAGCGGTAGCGCTACACAAGCTTCAGGGTGATCCGCAAAGGCTCCTTAAGGTCGAGTGGAGTGTTGATCACAAAGACTTTGTGGCCCAGCCTGTCAGCTTGCAAGAGGCTGTGCACATAACAGGGGCCGCAAAAGTACCCTTCTGCAAAAAAACCATAGATGATCCTACTAAGAAGTATTATTGCGAGTTCAGTGTTCAGGACAATCAGTATATTTGTACTCTGGTAGATGCCGACGATCCTCGCTGCCGATAAACTTGTCTTTGTATATTGTAACCAGGCCTGCGAGGTGTCGCTTTTTAATGACAAGTCGAGCTTCCATTACGCAAATCTATATTCCGCCGCTAAGATCAAAGCAAAAATGCCATCGCAGATGCATTTGCCAGTAATCGGTTGGTTGCTTGGCGGGGCCCCCTCCCGCACATCAAAATTCCTGAAATTCTTTCATCTAAGAAAAAGGTCGTAGCGTTTTGACGGTCTCGTGCTATAGTTGCATTGTGGAAATGAGATCGTGGGAGGGGCCATGCCACGTCTTGCCATTCCTTACACGCCAGGCGTCGGTAGACCAGTTAGCACTGCTGGTCTTCCTGAGGACCAATACAGAGACCGGCTAGTAAAGTATCTCCCTGCGGAATCTGTTTCCTTCTTCACGCTTACCGACAAGATTTTCACGGGTTACTACGGCATCAACGATGCCGGCGAACCCAGTCGGATGGCGGCTGATTGGTTATTCAACGTCTTGCCTTGGGTCCTCTTCGTCGTAGGAGTAGTGGGCACCTTCATTTACCTCTACAATAGCAAATTGCCCGGTCAGCCTTGGAAGGTGAACGTTTGGGTCGCTACAATAGCGTTTGTGGCTTGGGCCTACACGCTGGATGGTTCGCTCTTCCGAATTCACCATCTGTACAATGAATTATTGGCTGCACTGGCCGCACCAATAGTGACCTTTGTTGCTGCCGCCTTGAAGCCGCGCTGAGATAAGCAGTGCCCACTTACGAGGATATTAGGGCTTATTTTGATAAGTCTGACGAACTCCGAGGAGCAGCTAAGCGTGTAGCGGAGATCCCGATTGTTACCGGTTTTACACTCGACATCGACCCGGCCTGGAGCCATTTCTATGATGTCGAGCATGATCTGATCGACCCCACAGGAAATCTATTGTGGGTCAACGATCCGCAGTATTTTCTCTATGAGCGGATTGTGGCTCCCTCAGCCGCGCTTTCTCTCCAGCCGCCGGACCGTGGCTATCGTCATCGTAACCTCAACGAACGTGTCGTCCGCTGGCAGCAGCTTGCCGATCAATTTGAAAAAGAGACTGGGCGAAAGCGGCTACCTATAATTTTGACGATCGTACATCGGGTGCTGCGTGGGCCTCGAGTGGATGAGTTATATCAAGACGAGACTCTGCTCCTACAACAGCTGGTCAGGACGACGCGGGATTCAGGTGTGTTCGCGAGAATCGAAGAGAGGCCCGCTGCGACGCTTACTCTAGCAGGTGGAGATCAAATTGACGTTCCACCGACGAATACCGGTACATTGGGCGGTGTTCTTGAGGATCCGGCCGGGAATATTTTTTATGGAATAACTTGCTCACATGTAGCGCAGAAGAACTTCGTAGTAAATGACAAATCAGGAAATCAGATTGGCGTCTGCATCGCTGATACCGGCCGAGTTCCTTTGAGCAGTCCTCGCGTCTGCGATCCAATCAATCTTGCGACTCCAAATCCGCTCCCGAGTAACGGTCCCGATATCAATATGCTTGACTGTGCATTGATCGAGCTTAGTGCGGCTGCCACGCGAACCACGGTTGGCGGCATAGCCAGTTCTTTGTCTCCAGGACAGAGCGTTGTCATGACGGGGGCTTCAACTGGTACCAACAAGCATTGGCTTGGATCGTTGTGCATCAGTTATTCGTTTTCGAGTGGGAGCCAGAACTTTTGTTTTCGCGACGTCATTGAAATGGTGCCACAGCCAAGCGGGTTGCTCGGGCGAGCCGTTGCGCCCACAAACGGGGATTCCGGGAGCTGGGTCTTAACTGACACTCAGCCCCCAGATTGGGCCGCGGTTTGTTTTGGAACGGACGGAAAGCGAGGTTTCGCCGTGCGGGCCAAATGGGTCCATGAATGGGCAGAAAAGAGTACGGGAGTCTCGCTGACACCCTAGTGGACGAAGCACGGGTTTGCCTTCGCATCCCTGAGAACTGCTCGATGCAAAGTACCGTTGGACTTAGCTCGACCGCTTTTACGGGAGAAGAAAAAATGCGACTAGATCACATCACTCGGGGTGCACTGGTCGTTGCCGCCTGCATGGGGCTCGCGGGCGAAGCAGCGGCCATGGATTTCACGATCGCGGGAACGGTGTTTACAGGCTCGCGGGTCGTAATCGACGGGGCGCTTACAATTACCGGACAGACAATAGGCGCCGTCGGACCGGCCTCAGCGGTCCCTGGCGCTGGATCGGCTATTAAGCCAGCGGACGTAGTCATCCTTCCGGGGTTCATCGACCTCCACAACCATCTTACTTGGAACGTCTTGCCACGCTGGGTACCAGGCCGGAGATTCGCCAGTCGGTACGAATGGCAGGACTCCCCGGAATACGATCGGCTGCTCGTGGCGCCTCACAATGCGGTCATGGACAAAAATGGAGCACCTTGCGAATCGGAGATCTACGCGGAGATCAAGGCGCTGATCGGCGGCGCGACATCGAGCGTCGGCTCTATCTACGACAAGGACCATCCCGAATACGCCGACTGTGCCAAGGGGCTGGTGCGCAACCTGGACCTTGCGTCCGGGCTGGATTTCAAGAAGCCGAATGGCACAGACCCCTGTAAGTCGCCGCAGCCGATTAGTGACGTGGTTTTCAATGACGTGTTTCCGCTGGAGGAGACGCACAACCGCTTAGACTACCTTCTGTGCGAGTTGAACCAGGGTTCTCTGCGCAGCCTGATCATCCATCTCTCTGAAGGAGCGCCGACCGATTTTAGCGCTCATCGCGAGTTCACCATGCTGGACAGGGCTGGCCTCCTAAAGCCGGGCATGGTGATCGTGCACGGCACGGCACTGCGCGACGGGGATTTCGGGTCGATGGCGAAGAACGGTGTCGGGCTGGTGTGGTCGCCGCGCAGCAATGACGAACTGTACGGAGCGACTACGAACGTCGGAGCCGCAAGCCTAGCCCACGTACCGATCGCCATTGCTCCTGATTGGAGCCCGTCTGGAAGCTCCGGTATGGTTCAGGAGATCGGCTACATCGCGCGGCGTTATCGCGCGATTTCTTCCGAAGACTTGCTCAAGATGGGTACTTCGGTGGCCGCACAAATCGCAAGGCTCGACGGCAGCATCGGCGACCTCGCGAAGGACAAGAAAGCTGATTTCGTAGTGATCAAAGCGAAGCGGGACCCGAAAGCTCGCAATCCTGACCTGGACCCGGTGACCAAGGCGTCGCCTGCCGACATCATACTGGTCGTGGTCGGAGGGGAGCCGTTGTACGGCGAACCGGCAATCATGACCCAGCTCCGGCCCGGGGCGAAGCTCGACGATCTAACTGTCTGCGGCGCGCCGAAGAAGCTGTATCTCGGCGAGAGCTTTGCTCCAGCCCTGAACAAATCCTTCGATGAAATTCAGAACGTGCTCAATGCAGCGTTAGTGAAGGCGGGATCGAACCTGCCGAACGTCGAATGCGAGTGACCGCTTGCCGGTGCCCGGGCTAGCTCCACACACCGGGGCGCACCGCGCTTCGAAACAATGCGACTTCGACCACATCAGGCATCGTCTTATGACGCACTGCCGAGGCCGACGCCTCCTCTAACCGGCGTCAAGCGGCTCTACGGGAGACTCGCATGGACGCTGATCGCCAGTACGCCGTCGCCTCATTGCTTTTCGACTACGTGAAAAGCCCATCATTACGCCATCTGCGTGAGCCGCACAGCGTACACAAACTGGCAAAAAACATCATAACGGCGCTCGATAGAGCAAGTTCGATATGGAAGAAGTGGGGGCCCGAGCGGGAAGAGGCCGCGAAGGCTGCGGCTCCGTGCTGGATACCCATGGAGGACCTCCAAAACTTCCTGAACACGTTGTCCGGTCCCGCGCTGACGAAAACTGACGTTGAGCAGCGCTTGCGTGCCCTTTGGGAGGAGCCGTACGCAAGCTATCCTAAGGAGGAACTTAAGGACGGTTGTCTTGCGCTTTATCACTCAGAGAGTGCGCAAGGCACAGAGATGCGCGCAATCATTGGAGCACTGCAAGAGCATTTAGAACGCGAGGAGGAGAGGCTCAGGCACGAGCAGGAGCAGAATTATCGACGCTGGAAAGAGGAAGAACGGGTCAAGCTCGAACAGCGATTTCTCTCAGGTGCAGATTGCGGATGGACGCAAATCGAGAAATCCGAGGCCTTGTATTGTCGGCGAAATGGTCGCGCATTCCGTATTGTACAGGGCAAGGACAAGCGCTGGACCCTGCATCGCGTCGAAGAAATTGGAGACACGGGCGAGTTGCTGGGCACGTATCAAGGTCGTGGCGACGCCAACAAGGCTTTGAAGAAGATTGCCTACACTCCTGAACCGCGCCGGTGATTGGACATCGCGCGCACATTCGGCTTTCGCAGGTCCTGAGCGATTATTCCGATACATCAGTCAAGGGCTGTCCCCCGGTCGCTGAGCAATCGAATACCGACGGACGGGATGATGGACAACCCAAGTTGCACGGCACAGCGACTTTGATGTCGGTGAAATTCTTCGTATGTGGCACATTCAACGACCCCCTAGATTTCGTGAGGAAGAGATCGCCTAAACGCGATCTTTTCGAAAGACTCAGGCAACGAAATCGACTATTTTTCGTAGAAGATGGATGCTAATCTTCGGAAGAAATCTGCAAGATATTCGCATAATTTGGAAGGCGCAAAGTAGTCGAAGGCTTTAGCTCCTCCTGGGAACGCCAATGGCGCCCAGAGGACAAGATGGCCGGCAATTTTAGCAACCACGCCCTGTGCCGCACGATGCAGCGGGGTTCCCACGCGACGGAGGTAGCCTTGGTGCTTGCTGAAAGAGACCGAGAAACCCCCGTAGGTTCAGGCTGTACTGCTTTGTTGATCTCTCGCGAGCGGCGAAAAGAACTGATCGCGGAGGGCTACCCGCCCTGCATTGTGGATCGAGCGATCGGACTTGCCGTCGTCGAAAGTTCTACGGGAGATGTCGTTACGGTGCTTCGACCATCCGGACGGCGGGGCCGTCGATACCGTCGAAGGTTCCGGAGCTTCCGAAGGATGACAGCCCCTCGGATGCCGAAAGCCTCTGGGGAAGAACGATGACAAACGTGATCCCCTTTGCCGATCGCGCCTCCTCGCGAGACCCTCTCGAATTGGCTGAGAAAGAGAAGAAACAGGCATCCGATCGCGTTCGCGCAGATCAGATTCATCAGAAGATACTTGCTAATCCGATGATGAATCGGCCCACCGATCGTTTCCAGGTAGCAAAGAATCTCGGGTTGATCTTTGATGAAATGGAAAAGAAGGGATGCCGACGTGCATCGTTGCTTCAAAAGATCGGAAGAGCGCAGAAGATCGACTCGACAAAGATCCTCTATAACTACACTTTATCTTCAGACGCTGAATTTGAGCAGTCAATCGATCGCGTTCGCAAGCTTACGAGAAAAGCCAACAAATATTTGGATCTCGCAAAGGCGGCCGCTGACGAGATAAAGGTAGAGCGAGATTTGATCGTTCTGCAGTTGTTTCAGAATACGACTTACGAAGTCACGGATGAGATTTCCGAGGAGCAGATCACTTACCTACAGGAAATCAACAAACTACTGACCGCCATTGCGGACGCAGCAAGGAAGCGTTTCGACCTTTCTGCATACAAGGAGGTGCTCAGCTCAAACAAAATCGGATGGGACATTGATGGCTCATTTGGCCATTTTCAATGTCTCCCATATAGCGTTTGGCTCGAAGACCGTACGCCGCGACATGTTGGCTACCTTGGTTATGTGCCGTCCGTGTTTCTCTACAGTCAATGGGTCGGACCTCAGCCCTACGACGCCATATCAGGCCAAGCCTTCCAAATCGATTTTGAAAATAGTCCGCAAGCCCTGACGGACTACTTCGAAAGGAAACGGCCCCTTCCTAAAAAGCACTGCATGACCGTCCGCGTGCACATTGCATCCGAAATCTGGTTTGGTTTGGCTCCCCTTCAATCCACGTGGCAGTGGGAACCAGTATTCGAGAAACGATTTCGTTTCGAAATTGACGGCAACGAGCGATCTAACCGATGGGTCCAAGTTCGCACTTATGACCCCAGCTTCCTCTTTGAAGCACATGTTAGCGAGCCGCCTCAAGACGACTTTCCTCATAGACTTGGCTGGCTAAACTATTTCCTTAGATTTCCGAAAGTGGCCGACGATCAACCATTTGTCGCGTCAGTCAGCCCCCATTTGGATGACCAGGAAACATGGTCGCTGAGTGCGGGCGAGTTGACGCGCGAAATGTTTGAAGGACGCTGGCTTATCAGCCTCGATGGGTTCGATTCTAAGGCGCTCGACTTCGACCAAGATGTGACAATTTCTAAAGGGCAGTTCTTCTACGAGCGCGTCAGTCTCGATTCCTGCGCCAAGTATCTTCGACCTGTACACGATGAAGCAGATTGGAGAAATTTCGAGGATTATTGTAGAGGCGTCAACGTCAACACTCAGCTTTGGCCCGAATACGAACAACGCGAGGCCTGGTTTACAAATTTTTCCAGCGAGGGGTGGCCGTTGATGCACACGGTTGCGCCCCCTGGAAGCATCGCACTCGCGATAGAACAAAATCTACTGGGCGCGGCTGAATCTCGTCTCGACACCTTGCTGTTCAAGGCGGTCGAAAAGCGAATTGGCGGCGCTCGGGCCTATTATGAATCTAGACTGAGCAAGCGAGATCAAAAAATCGCTAGACTGCTGTCGTCCTGGGAGAGCTAGGCGCAAGATGGCGCTGTTTTCATAAAAAGGAAAAAAGAAGCGGCCGAAGAAAACACGGCGCAAACGGATGCTGGCGATACAGCGCAAGAGAGAGCTATGCGACGCCGCCAAGAGTCCATACCGACCCGGACCCGCCCTCGGCGAAACTACGACGCGGTATGACGTTAACGAGTATGGAGGTGGCGCGAGTCACATTCGCCATACTGGGGTAATAAAGAAGCGCAGATAGGGGGCCAGTCTCTCGTTCACTGAACTGCAAAATCGGAGGTGAGCAACTGTGGTCGACCGACTCTGTATAGAGATTCATATTGTGATGGATGAATCCGGTGCATTTGTTGTCGCCGATGACGCCGATGTGGCTGCTGAGCGCGCGGAAGAGGAGTTGGGAGAAGATGCTGATGTCAGGCAAATAGCCGTAACTATCGAATTGCTCCCCCCAAGCCAGAAACCCGAACCGATTTCAGTCGTCTGTAGGATCGACTGAGTCGACTCGACCTGCGCAAGGTTTCTCTCAACGAGAAAGCTCGCTAGTCCAGCAGTCGCGGAAGCGGCATCGTCAGAGCGTCCGCAATCCGCGCCATCACCAACAGACTTGGATTGCGCTTCCCGCGCTCGATCCCACCCACGTAAGTCAGATCGATCTCGGCCTCGAACGCCAATTGCTCCTGAGTCAGCTTTCGCTGCTGACGGAGCTTCCTGACGTTCTTCCCGAAGATGGCCCGCCAATACCGCATTTGCAGGATGGAGCCTCATCGGGCATATAGTCTCTAGGGAATACCGAACACAAACCAGTTGCGTGATCGGAGGGAGTCTCGAGCCCGATGATGCCGGTACCGTTCGCCAGTAGGGCGAGTTAGATTAGTCGCCCCCCGTCGAAGATGCAGAAAGGGGCTGGTCAGAAAGTGACGATTCGAACGCCCTACTTCACCGGTATCCCCTTGGCCGCGGCGATGCCCCACTTGAAGTTCTGCTTCTTCATGTCGATGCCAGGCTGCGGCGTAACGATGCGGAAATCGACTTTGCTGAAGCGGGGGATCTGCATAGAGCGCGTTGGGTCCGGCGGCGGTCCGGCGTAGACAACGCCGGGCTGCGGTGTGAAGAAATCATCCGTCTCGAAAAACTGATTGTCCCCCACGCCGACGTGGATATCGATCGTCACCGAAGTGACGATATAGGCGCTTTGATTATCTAGCCTGATCCAGAAGCCCTTGCCGAATTGCGGTCCAAAATCCGCATACTCAGCGCGACCGGACAGCGCGGACAGCTCCTCCTTCGGAATGTCGACAGAGGATTTCCGTAAACAGGCCACTTTAATTGACTTCCCGGCAAGGTCCGAAGTCACGCCGCGCATGTTCTCGAGCACGCAATCGTCGAACACGTTGGCCATAGCTACGCCGGTAAAGCCGGCGAGCACGGCCGCAGTGGCCAATATTGTCAACTTCATCAAGATCCCCTTCGAGCCAGCACCTGTAGCCTCCGGTGACCTAATCCTAGCATCGATCGATGCCCGTCGGACGCGGCTCAAACGTAGTTCGCAGGGTCCTTTGGGTTAGGCCGTCACCGCGAAAAGCCCCTCGACCATCACTACAAAATGCGACAATTTCGCGCGCGGGCGCGCGCGAGACGGGTCAGGACGGTTCGTCTGTTGGCTCTTCGCCCAATTCTATCTCGTCCTCATTCCAGCGCCTGCTGGACGTCTCTCGGTGTTTTAGGAAGCGCAAAGTCCGACGGATCTTCTCCGCCATTCCCGGTCTCTGCCCGAAGGCGCTAATGCTGATTTACGGTGTCGAGAACCCGGCATTTCAGCGACCACTTGCCGAACGTCAATCCATTACAAATCCGCTTGAGGCACTCCATGAGCCAACTCTTTTACCCGTCTGCCAATGCATGACGACCAACGGAAGATAGCCCTCCGCGCCATTCATAAGGAAGCAGCGAACCGCGTCGATCGCACCTGACTTAGCTTCAATTGGCATGTCGAAAAATGTCCGACCGGCGACCAAAATGCCTTGATATCCCTCCACGCGGAAAGTCGTGAAAACACCGAGCTTCTCGGCTATCACTACCTTGGCATGGCATTCCTTCAGCCGCTTTGCATCTTCAGTGACCGTGTCTCGCGTCTTAGCGACCTCGGCTAGTCTTTTTTCAATTAAATCATGATTGTAAATAGCGTCATTCTTCGTGTCTTGGGATGCCGCCGGATTTTCAGCCGCTTTTTTGAACCACGCTTGAGCGGCATCCAAGTCTCGTGGAACGCCCTGCCCCTTAACGAACATGGTGCCAAGAGAAAGTTGGGCTTCGGCACTACCCTGCTCAGCCAGCGGACGGAGTCTTGCTAGAATGGACACGTAGTCGTTGGGCCGCGGGCTCCACTCTTTTCCTAGTTCGTCAGAAACTGCACTTACTGGCGCCAACAACAAAACCAGCACCGCTATTGTGGATGTACACCACCGATACCGTACCATGGCTGAAATCTCACTTGACTCGAAAGGCCAAAGCTTAGCGGAGACATGGAAGTCTGGAAAGCGGGGTTGGATAGTGGATTACCCAGAATTCCAACCTCGACTAAACGGCACTGCGTGTCCCCCTGTTCGGACTATGGCCGTCGCACGCATCCGCAAATATTCACGCGCGGGTGACGCGAAAATACGGTACCATCCATACTAGAGAAGCCGGACGTGCCAACATAGAGCCCAACACTCATAGGCGTCTAAAGCCAATGTCTACGAAAAAGCCTCATCCTGGCAGTACGCAGCCTGCTTTCCCGAAAAATAATCAAGGATTGATCGCTATCAGAATTTTGCTCCTCGAAGGCTTTAGAAGCGAACCGGAGGCAAATGAGACAGACGCGCGCCGGGTAGCAAGAGAGCGTTCTGACGAGGCTTGCGTCGACAAGGCCATGGGGATACTGACCCAGACCAAATCAAAAAATTCCAGATTTGAAGAATTGATGATTGATATTGCATCTCAGCTGCCCACCGCTGATGACGAGCCGGAGCACATGGCCCTTACGACCGCAGTAAGGACTTCTCTAGCTGCAGCGAGCAGAAACAACCAAAACTACAGGCGGACAGAAAACAATGAGCACAGCACCGTCAAGCGTCGCATAAAGCAATTCAGGAGCTTCAAAGCTCGGCTTGCCGCGCAAGAACCTCTTGATCCAATCCTGTTCGAAGCTGTCCTTAAAATATTGAATGCTTTCCGACGCCGGGTTAGGAAAAGGCCGAAGCCGATTCGTCAAGCTCGCCGCAAGGTGTCAAAAAACTAAATTCTTTAGGCACCTCGTTTTCCTGGTTGCTTCCGGTCGTTATGCGATCTCCGAGCACCTGGGAGAGCGCTATGACAACCGATCCGAAACCAGCATCCGCGCCAGAACCGTTCATCTCCATACAATCCGCGGCTTCTATGTTGGGGCTGCCATATTTCAAAATGCGGCGCTTCCTGAAAACTGGAGCCGCGCCGATTTATAACGTCGGCAATAGTCGCCAACTTGTACGCGTTTCTGAAGTGATCGAGGCGATCAACAATCTACAGGCAAGGGGGAGAACATGATCGTTTCTCCCGAAACTCAAAACAAGTTATCCAGCGACCCAATGGACGAATTTGTGCTGGTAGGTCCAGCTCAAGCATTCCGGCTGGTGGAGTGGCATTCAGGACAGAGCCTCACGCTGCACCTTCGAGGGGCAGCTGCTTACGCTAACGTAACGATTGAACGAACCTTCGATAGCGGCATCGTTGTTTGCGAGTGCTCCATCTGTGGGGCCATGCCATGAGTTTCGCAAAACATGCGCAGGTGTATCGCGCTCTTGGAGCGTGGCCACGTCCTGTCCGACCAGGCACCAAGGCCTGTCACAGCAAGAATTGGCAGTTACCTGACCACGAGTTACCTCCAGGCACCTTTCGGAAATGGCTCGATACTTGCGGTCACTTTGGGATCGGTCTCCTGATGGGGTCGCCGCTGCCAGACGATACGCGACTGGGCGCCTTGGATATCGATCGCAACGAATATACGGCTCTCGCCCGGACACTACTGAGAAATCCGGTATGCGGTCGCATCGGCGAAAAAGGCGCTGTGTTTTTTGTCCGGGTGCGCGGGGACCTCGGCAATCCTGAATTTCGCGTTACCGGCCCAGAAGGCAAGAAGTGGGGCAAAGTTGCCGAATGTCTGTTTGTGAAAAAGCTCTGCGTAGTCCCACCCACCATCCATCCAAACACCCATCAGCCTTATCGCTGGATCGGTACGCCACTCAACGAGGTTGACCTATTATCCCTTCCGCTCATCGGAGAATAACATGTCGCAAGATGCCGACGAAGTCATATCGATCCAACTCCTAAAGAAAGCATTCACCAGCAAATATTACCCAGATCTCTTTGCCGGTGAAGGGACACACGACGCCGCGCTTGGGCTAATTGCTCAGCTCGTACCGTTCACTGACGATGAGGAGTTTCTTTTTGAGATTGTGCGCAGCGGGCTGCCCGATAGCTATGACGGCGACACTCTCGAGGAGATCGTGGCTATGGTGCGGAGCGCCATTGCGAAGGGCTTTCGCGAGAACGGCCCCGCGTCAATGGCGGATGGAACTCAATCAATGGCATCCGCCGCAGTTAAACTTGCGGTGACAGCAGCGACTGAGCTGTTTCACGATCGAAATAGGCGGTCTTTCATTTCCGTGCCGACGAAAGAGGGGGGCGTCAGAACGTTTCCTCTGAACTCGGCGGTTGCGGTGGATTGGCTGGGTGGACTCTGGTATGCCACGAAACGCAGTGCCCTGCCGGCCAAGGCTAAAAGCGATGCTCTCGCGACCCTTCACGCTAGTGCACTGTACGCGGGAAGCCAACACGCGGTTGCGATCCGAATTTCTCGCACGACAGAGGCCGTATACTTGGACCTTGGCGCATCGGATCACATGGTGGTGCGTATTGATGGCAACGGCTGGGAGGTTGCCCAAACTTCTCCCGTCAAATTTCTTCGCCCATCGACATTTGGGGAACTTCCAAAGCCGAACAAGGGTGGCGAACTGTCGAAGGTCAAAACATTACTGCAGCTATCGGAGCCGGCGTGGCATTTGGTTCTCGCGTTCATCATAAGCGCGCTTCGTCCGGTCGGTCCTTACTTCTGTCTTCTCGTCGACGGCGAGCAGGGGAGCGGAAAGAGCCTGTTATGCTCAGTTCTCAAGCGTATCATTGATCCCAGCTTGATTGACAAGTTGCCGCTTCCGGGTTCTGACGATCAGTTATTCATTCAAGCCAAAGATTCGCACCTCCTTGTGTTTGACAATGCCTCGGGGATGCGAAACGACATTTCTGATGCGCTGTGCCGGCTTGCAACGGGCGGTGCCGTGGCAAAGCGAACGCTTTACACCAACGATGACCTGCACGTCTTGGTCCAATGCAATCCCTTCATCATCAACGGTATTGGCGACTTTGTACATCGTCCCGATCTGTTGGAGAGAGCGATACTGCTCTCATTGCCGACGATGCCAGTTGGCGCTAGGAGACCGGAACAGCAAATCTTCGCGGAATTGGAAATTGTTCTTCCCAGCTTCCTGGGACGATTGTTCGACATTGTGTCAATCGCGCTCCGCGACGAGTCCGCTACCGAGCCTCCGCGTGAAATTCGTATGGCCGACGCTGCGAGATGGCTGAAAGCCGCCGAGCCGGCAACCGGTCTGCGGAAAGGCACATTGCTGAAAGCTATCGAGAACAGTCAGACGATCTCGGTGATTGACCGAGTTCGGGAAAACTCGGTTTTTCGGGCCTTGGATAAAATGCTTGAAATGAAAGGTCCCTTCAATGGTGGTGTTGGCGTTCTTCATGATTTGCTCACGATACTCATGGATCAGCAGGACCGCTCGTTCCCGAAGACGGCCTCTCATCTGTCGACCCAGCTTCAGAGACTTCGGCCAGCGATGGCGAAGGCCGGCATCTTAGTCGAGCTGAAGCACAAAGGGCGCGAGGGTCGAACGGTTTCTATTTGCCGCGTTGGACAGGAGGGCGTGCCGGCCAAACGGCGTCCGCCCCTGCTTTAGTGTGTGACGCTGTGACGCTTGTGACGCTCCCATCTGCGGCTTCCGACTGCCAATCTTGGAGATATGGCCTCCTGCTGGTTTGTCGCCCCGCATCATGGGACTGGTCCCCATGAGCGTCACCAGCGTCACGGCGTCACGGGAGGGGTGACCCCATCATTGCTTGGGATGGTGCCGATGCCCGTCCGATGCCCGTCAGACGGCGGTCTGACAGGTCTTGGAAGTGCTCCAACCCGCTTGGTTACATTCCTGGTTGCAACCGAATTCCCTTCAACAATTCCGGAATAGTTGTGGCGACCCCGCCTCCGGATTTTTCTTTTCCTTGGAAACAGGGGGGATCGCTATATGGGTAGCTCGGTCAACATCACGCGGCGCGAGAGAAAGCGGAAGCGCCAGGACGGCACTATCGTCGTCCATACTAGGTGGGTCTTGAACTACCGGAAGCCTCGGTCGGGTAAGCGGGGCCAGCTCTTCTTCGATAAGCAGAAGGACGCCCAGGCCCGGCGAAACCAGATCATCGCCGAGATCGAAACCGGGACCTACTCCGAAGACCGCAGCCGGAACGTCACCATTCGCGAAATAGTTCGTCGCTGGGTCGAGAGCCGCGACGGAGAGGTCAAGGACGGCACTCTGGACGCCAATATCGTCGGACCCCTTCTCGTGGGCTCGGCGCAGCAGCGGACGCGGTTCAAGCTCACGGGCAAGCCGCCGGAGGGCACCAAGACAATCCCGCTGCTGGGCGAATTCAGGGTCCAGGACTTGACCACCAGCGACATCCGATCCTGGCACAAGACCTTGGTCTCGGAGGTCGGTTGGTACTCGGCAAATCGGGCGAAGATGTTTCTGGTGAGTGTCCTGGCATTGGCGGCAGAGGACTTGAACATCCGCCCGCCGGCGATGCCGAGCAATCTGGGCCGCGGTAAGCCAAAGGCCAAGAAGGCGCTCCTGACCACCGAACAGGTGTCCAAACTCATCCAGCACGCCCGCCAAGACCGCGAGCGCGGCCTCTACGTCGCGTTTCCGTTTCTGGCCGGTACTCGCCCCAGCGAGCAACTCGGCCTGCTCTGGGAGGACGTGGATTTCGAGGCCAACGCCCTTCACATCTGCCGCATGCAGGAGCGTGACGGCTCGATTACCAACCTCACTAAGACCACCGCCGGGACACGGGACGTCCCGATGGGCAGCCTGCTGCGGAGTCTACTCCTGGAATGGAAAGTTGCCTGCCCGCGCCGCGACGGCGAGCTTCACCGCGTATTTCCTGGCCTGGGTAATCCTCAGTCGTGGCCGCTGCCTCGGATCGCCGGCGGTGGTCCGCTGCTCTATTGGAATTTCCGTCGAAGGTTTTGGGCGGCGACGCTCAAGAAGCTCGGGTTGCCGGCCGTGACGCCGCACAGCGCGCGTCACTCGTTTATCTCGACGCTGCAGGCACAAGGGATCGAAGTTGGATTGGTGGCCAAGATCGCGGGTCACGCGAACGCGAACGTGACCCTAGGACACTACACGCAGGCGACCCGCGGAGGCGAAGTCGCAGTCGCCGCGCTGGAACGAGCATTCGCCTTCTAAATTTTCTCGCTTGCTTCTCTCTGGCCACACCGGACATTGGCGTAGCGGAAATGGAGAGCCGACCATCTCGCCGGTTGGAAAGATGTCTCGATGGCGGAATTCATCTTTCGTCACTTTCAGGGTGCAACAGGTACTCAGCAGCTCAGGCGCACACACGAGGCCTTGGCTGACACTGGCTGGAAAGCCGTCTCGCAGCACCGTGGCATCGACTAGTTCGACCATGGCAATTATCTCCGCGCTCGCCGGTTGGGACCTGATGAATCTTGCTAACCCCCTTGGGCGGGTGCACAACTATGGCGGGCAATTAGTTTTCTGGTACAAGAGAGGAATCCAAATGTCGAACAAACGTTCGGAAGAGCCACTCCCCCTTGCTGAATTCGTGCAGGCTTTGCGGGGCGAGATCGTTAAAGCGGCCACCGCCGCCGGAAAAGAAGAGATCCATTTCGGCGTCGGACCGATAGACGTCGAATTCCAAGTCATTGCCAAGCGAGAAGGTGGTCCGGAAGGCAAGATCAAGTTTGGGGTGCTAGGCGTCGGCGTCGAAGCTGGCGGCGGCGCCAAATTCGTCAGCGAACGCACGCAAAAGGTCAAGCTCTCCCTGAAGCCGGTGCGAATCGCCTTGGACGGCAGCGAAGAAGAAGTTGAAATTTTCAAACGAAAGAGAGCTCCAGGATCCTGAAACAATGCGCCGGGCCCAAGCCGTCGAGTTAAGTTTCGGCGATCGGGAGGGGAGCGGCTATCTATTGTCCCGCCGTCATGTCCTGACGGCAAAGCATGTAATCGACCCTAGAAAGATTGGCGCGCCCGGTTGGGTTCGGGCCTTAGCTGCACCTGGCGCTACCACTGTCGATATCAGCCTCGCTCCGCGTCCGCGATGGCCTGGTCGCCTTGCTTGGATGTCCGACAAGCACGATCTGGCAATCGTGAAATTGGATGCGGATCCGGTTCCCCGAATTGAACAGCAGCGATTCGGCTGGGTGCCGAGCGACGAACTCGCGTTCTATGAGTGCATCGGCATTGGATTTCCTGCTGCGGCCAAGGGAACAAGCCACCAGGTCGAGGCAAAGCTGTCCTGGGTTCTGGATAACCAGCGCTTCAACCTTGATATAACGATCGCTCAGCCGAAGGAATGGAGGCAGTGGGCTGGGCTGTCTGGCGCCGCCATTTTTTCATCGGGGCTATTGGTTGGAGTCGTCCGCACTGTCAGAAGCAATTGGAACAGCTTGCTGACGGCGACACCCGTCCAATACTTGATCGAAGACCAGAAGTTTCGCAGCTTTTGGAACAGGGAGGGGTGCGCGGCTCCCGATATCGAGGTCATTCCTCGGTTCCACGACCTGTCAGAGGAATCAGTATACCGGAAACACTCACTCGCGCAGATGCGGGGGACAGCTAGTGTACTTGGTGTCGCGATTGATACCTTAATTGAAGAGGAGACGCGTTCGTCGCAGAGTCCCACGCTCGGATATAACACATTAATCGTGGGGCCTCCTTATATTGGAAAAACCTGTTGGGCGGCGCGCCGTGCGTGGCGAACATCGCTCGACGAAATGCCTTCGTCGGTGCTTTGGTTCAACTGCATGGAAGACAACCCTGGCGACTTAAGCTTTCTCAACCGGGAACGGCCCCTCGACCAGCACTACATTCTTGTTATCGACGATGTTCATGTCGCTCGGGCTAACCCAGCGGTCTGGACCGTTCCTGTGGCAGACTTTTGGAGCCGGCGGCCCGGTTGTGTCCGTGTTCTATGGGTAGCACGCGATGAGGCTATAGCCGAGTCGCTGAGAATTGGATCTCAACAAGCAAAGATCGAGTCTTTCCCGGTTGAACAGATTGTGGGCCTCTTCTTAGAGCGGCTCAACAACGTTTCGGTTGATCTTCGAATTGTAGCAGCCCTGGAATCTGGTCTGGATCCAGCGCTCGGTCGCGCAATGCTGAGTTGGAATTTGGACTCTACGCTAACATACTCAACTTTGGTGGACCGCATCTGTCAAGAGAACAATGAACGCGTGAGACACGCGCTTCATAAAACAAAGGCGCAACTTACAACGGACCATCTGGCGTACTTAGGCCTTCTCCCATTCGGTAGTCTCGCCTTTAGCGTTGAGGAGCGGTTTATCTCGGTTATGACCGGAGTGGATACTGCCGGACTTCAGAGCCTCGTGAATAAAGGATTGGGCAGACGCTCGCGAGACGACAGAAGACTGCAACTGTCCGAACATCCGTTCCAGCTGCGGCGAACGCTCGGTTACCTAGACGAACGTGGGACCGAGGCCCTCGTGGTCCAACGCTTTGCTCAAGCCACTGCACAATCATCCACTACCACACTTAGCGAGGTGGTCCTCTGCGGTTACGTCCAACGCTCACCAGACCCTGTCGCCACGTTGCGCAGACTGAGCGAGCATGCCGAATGGGCCGGTGTTCTCGATCCAATGGCTTCCGCCGCGCGCCATTTGTCGGCGACGACTCCCAACGACTCCTTACGGCATCTTGCGCAAGACATCTCAATGAAGCTCTCGCGAACGGCCTATCCCAGCAGCGAAAAGGTCTATGTGGATAAACTCAGTGATGATCTTCGATGGTGGAAGGCCCAACACGTTGCCGCAGCGAGCCACCCCGACGAAATCTATGAGGGACGCCGATTGGACTTTATCCTCTACGAGGAAGCGTATATTCACTATCTTTGCGAACGCTATGCTACGGCAGCGACGCTCTTCCGAACTTCGATTGATGCCGCGTTTCGGGCAATCGACCGTGCTCTCGATCCGTCGCGAAGAAACAAAGAAACGCTTACGAGGGCTCAGTTTGCTCTTTCCAACATCTGGGTTGCTGGTCTCCTAGAACGGAGCGCCGGGCTCCGGGGGCGTTTTCGCGATGAACTGGAGGGCATCTCGTCAGCTCATAAACCAGCAACTGGACTCGCTGAGGGGGTTGCGGCGACTTATCAAGCGCTGGCCGAAGCTTCGGAGTCCGGTGCAGAAGGCTTCGAGACGGGCTGGCCATTTCTGGGTGCAGCTCGCAAAGCTTTTCGTCCGGATCATCAGTACCCAGATGATGGTCTCACAATTGATTTACGTGAAAGTCGATATAGTGATTGCCTTAGACGACATCGGCTCAATGCCTGGGTGCACTCGCTCGAAACTTTCGGCTGGTCATGGCTCTTCGGTAGCGCTTCCACGCCTAGCGCCAGTACGGAAGTGTCTCCGCCAAGTCTCGATTTATTGAAAAAACTTGCACCGCTGTCCGATCGCGACAGCCGCATTGCCTACCGCTATCGGCAGGCGGAGCTCCTGTTTCGCGCGGCAAGTGGCGAGCAACTCGCGACGCCCGATGCTCTTCATGTAGCTGCGATGCTTCGTGCGGCGGGCTCCTTCGAATATCTAGGCGATCACCTCCTTCTCGCATGGCGGATCGCCGGCACTGCAGACGAGCGAAGCGCAATCGCCTGGTTCCTGAGAGAGCGCCTGCCAGATGTGGGCTTCAACGCCCTGCCAAAGCTAGCACTGATCAAGTTAGAACTTCGCCAAAGTCCTTGACGCGTGTAACCCGGTCGCCCCGTTAAACATTCATAAGCTGATGCGGTATGGACCCGTATTACAAAAGATCGCATGTCATGTAGCCAGGATTGCATAAAGGCTGCGACATGCGCTTTGCGCGGCTTCCTGAGGAATCGCGCCACCCAGCGTATCACTATACCCCCTATCCTTAAGGGGGGAGAACAACAGTAGACTCCAATGATGGGGCTTTGGTTTGTTCGCGCTAATGAGTCCACGCCGTGTACGGGCCATTCGTGACGCACGACGTTTGCGACGGCTGCCGTATAGCTGGTACGGTCGTCACAGCTGGCGGCGGGCTATTTTGTGAGAGCACCGCACAAACGCCCCACAGCGCCCGGCGCTGCAGGCCCACGGCATCGAGGTTGGGCTAGTCGCGAAGATCGCTGGGCACGCAAATGCCAACGAGACGCTGGGGCACTAGACGCAGGCTGTGAGAAATTCATAGGCCCCGAATCGCGGTGCGGGAAAAAGCTTTTGTCAGCTAGATCGGATTTCGCTTTCGCCTTTTCGACGATTTTGTTCGTGCGTGAAGAAGATCGGCCATTCCTAGCAGCAGGTCCTTATCGTCACTGCTGAGAAGGCTAAATTTCGTAACCAGCGGAGACCCAAATTTGGGGTCTAGCGGTGGCATCTTATCATCGAACAGTTGCGCGATGCTTACGTTCAGGACCTTGCTGATTTGCGCCAGGGTTTGAACGCTCGGGAGCGTTTGTCCCCGTTCAAAGTTCGAGATCGTTTCGACAGACTTGCGGGTAAGCTCGGCGAATTGAGCCTGCGTAAGTCCCGCTGCACGCGCAATTGCCGCAGCCGCTTCCCCAGTTCAATGCCGATTCGATCACCCATCCCTCCACTTTGGCGATTGTTGCCGGTAAGTGTATCGGCGTAATATTACGTCTCTGTTATAAGCGTAAAATTGCGGCTACGTCGTGCTTATGATATTTTGGAGCGCACATTTTCCGGAGGGCTCGTAATGAGGGCATTCCCATCTAACATGTCACGATTGTTAGGACTGGCGCTTTGCCTAGGCTCGACTGCAGCGACCGCTGAGATCACGGGAAGTGACTTGCGGGGGTATTGTCGAAACTATCCGACCGTGTCTCAAGACACAGCTTTTTGTGTCGCGTACGTGGCTGGGAGCGTGGACGCCGCGCGGTTTACAAACTAAATGGTCAAGGGAAGGCTCATTTGCGAACCATTGGAAGTGACTGGTCAACAGCAGGTCTACATGACGATAGATTTTCTTTCTCGTCATCCCAATCGTCTCCACCAGAACGCTGCTGCACTCATCTTGGACATGTATGTTGCCGCGTTCCCGTGCGCCGAACGCCGAAGCAAATAGGAATTGCGGCTCAGGACCGGGGGAGGCCCGATTTTGGTGGAGGTTGCAAAAGAACTCCTTTGCCGCAAACGGACCTCGGTGTTTCGCAATCTCGCCGCGCAGAACATTTAAATCAACATAGGCCCCGCGAATCTGTCAGAAGTACCGGAGGCCGTTGTAAGAATGGCGTCGCCTCACAGTTCGTCAACCCGACCTTAACCACATCCGGCATTATGATTACGCATGTATAAATCCCGGGACGAGCGATTCCTGCGCCTCTCCGACGACGCCCAGGCGGCGCTGGTCGCGGGTGCGCGCGATGCCGCGCCCGTTCGGGGGCTAACGCACGGTTTCTACAAATACCCTGCCCGATTTTCTCCGGCCTTTGCCGGTGCTGCGATCAAGGCGTTCACTGAACCCGGTGACCTGGTTCTCGATCCTCATGTCGGCGGAGGCACTACGCTCGTTGAAGCCATCGCGGCCGGACGCGAAGCCGTCGGGGTAGATATCAGCACACTTGCTGAGTTCGTCACGGGCATCAAGTGCACCGTCTTTTCTGAAGCCGAGTTGGAAACGCTCGAACGCTGGGCCAGCCGCGTCGCCGCGTCCGTCGATATTCACAAGCCATCTACTGCGCTCTCGGACTACGCAGACCTGGGGTACTACAAGCACCTCAATCACCCGTCGCGCTGGCGGTTGCGGAAGGCCATCGAACAATCGCTCGCTACTGCCATCAAGCTCGGCACGCCACGGCTGGAAGCGTTTGGTCGGTGCGTCGTACTGCGGACTGCGCAGTGGGCTTTGGATGGCCGAAGCAAGCGCGCGACTATTGACGATTTCCGCCGCATCCTTCGCGATACCGCGATCGACATGGTGCGTGGTGCCCGTGAGTTACGTGCATCTGCAAAAGAAAATGGTCGGCAGACCGCGACGATTTTCCGACGAAGCGCGATCGGAATGGAGGAAGAAGCTGGTCTACGCGCAATGCGCGCTCCGCGGCTCGTCGTCACCTCGCCGCCGTACCCTGGCGTGCACGTTCTGTATCACCGTTGGCAGGTAGACGGCCGCAAGGAAGCGCCGCTGCCGTTCATGATCGCCAACAAACTCGATGGCTCGTTCTTGAGCTACTACACGATGGGCGACCGGAAAAATCCGGGCCTGCGCACGTACTTTGAGAATATAAAAGGGTCCATGTCCTCCGCCGCGGCGCTCGCCGATATGGATACGACCATCGTGCAAATGGTGGCGTTCTCTGCGCCGGACTGGCAGCTCCCGCGTTACCTGGAAGCGATGGAAGAAGCGGACTTGAGTGAGATGCTCCTGCCCAGTTTGCAGCATGAGGGCGACGGACGCCTGTGGCGCACCGTGCCGGGTCGGCGCTGGTATAGTGCTCAACGCGGGAGCACGCACGCTTCGCAGGAAGTCGTCCTATTCCATCGACGGCAGCGAGCGCCTGATCGACGCGCTGCCGTCGTTGTTACTTCTCCGCGACATCCATCAGCTTAATCATCGTCAACGCAACGCGCCTTACCTCGCTGCGGCGTGCGGCATCGGCCTCATCGGCTTTTTCGTCCTTCTTTCCGACCGTCTCTTGATACATTTGATACAGGTGGAACCCGATGTGCGACGTGTACTTGTTCAGCTTTCGCTGAACGTCCCCCTCGGTATTCCGCTTGGTTAAGGCCTGTCGGAACTCGCGAAGTACCGACATATCCTCGTTGATGATGAGAATGAGCGGCGCTCGTTCTGTGGGCGCGAGAAATGCACCGGCATCTTCATCGGTCCACTCGTTTGCGTTCCAGCACGGCTGTTCATACTGGTCTCGCTTAATGGTCTTCAGCAAGTACGGCGGACGACGCATCGTGCCTGTCTTGAACTCGTCATCGACGAGGCGCGGTCCCTTCGGCTCCGTCTCCGACAATTGCGGCGGATCGATAACTTCGGCATCGAACGACGTGATGAGCTGGCGACCACGCGGGCCAGTGGCTGCGATCTCGTAGGTCATCTTATCGCCGGCCTGCCATTCCGGACGCGGAGAGATCAGCAGGCTGAACCGGCCGGACACAGGATCAGAGAAGTGCATTTCCGGCTGATTGCCGTGCCCCACAAGCTTCGCCGAGAGCTTCCATGAAGCGTCTTCGTCGGTCAGAAGGCGGTCCTTGCCGTCCCACCGCAGCTTCACATGGGTGTCGGTTTCGCCACGCCGGATATTCACCGGCTGCCGCGAGGTTACCTTAAGCTTGATCGGGTCGTCGAGGAGCTTGGGTTCAGGCGTTTCAGAGTCGGGCTTCGTAAGAACGGAAAGTTCAAGCCGCCGCGGCTCCGCGATGCCGTTGAAGCGCGCGGTGACCTTCACGTTCGCGCGCACTGGGTATTCGTCGCCGTCAAAGTCCTCTGGCGCGTTGAAAAGCAGCGTGATCTTGCAATGATCCTCCAACTTCTCGTGTTTGACGTTCAGCTCAAGGACTTTTGAGTCGCCCTCGACGACAATCTGCGATAACGCCGCCCAGTGACCGGATGGACTCGACTTGATTGCGATCTCACGAGGCTGGTTCGGCTTCAAACGGATGATCGACGCGGCGGGTTGGGATGTCAGCACCGGATATTCCGCAGCGACGCCCACGTTCGGCGGCAGCAACGTCACGACGCCGCCCTTCACCACGGTCTTGAAGCCGAGCTCGTCGCCGTTGTGCGTGTCGCCGGCAGAGCCGACACCTTCCGCGAATGAATGCCCCTTGTCGTGGTGTGAATCGATGAGCTGATCGAGCGTCTGTTTGACCTTCTCATCGCCGGCAGCCAGCTCGGAGACCGCCTCTTCGGCCTCAAGCTCCAGCTTCTCAAGGTCGGGATCGGATTTTAGCGTCGCGACGATTCGCTTGGTAATCGCCTCACGCACGGTCCCTTTGAAGAATCCCTGCCGCGAACCTTGCATAAGGCGGCCGATCGCCTCGGGCGCGAGGCCATCAACCTCGATCATGATGATCATGCGAGAACGGAGATACCGGAAGCCAAGCTCCTGCACGATGAACGTGTTGTCATCAACCTCTTGGCGCTGTCCGTTGACCAAATACACCACACACCGTTTGCCGCGCGCCGATTCAAGGTAACCACTGACAGGCGATTGCCCCTTGAGGTCCAGCATGAACTCCTCGCCCTCTTCAACGTCGAGCGGGAGCGCTGTCTGCTTCTCGTTACCCTTCTTCGGTTTCGGAGGCAGGACGAACACACGAATCGAAATCGTGCCAAGATCTTGAATTGGCAGGTCGTCGAACAGGAGCGGCGACGCTTGAGCAGCAGTTTCCAGCATGTCGCTTCTCCTTAAAGGACCGATTGGTTTGCAAATGATTTGTCGAGTGCAGCGTTGCGGCCGAGCGTGCGGACCTGGCGCGCCAGGCGCTGCGCGGTTCCCTTCATGGCATCCGGCTTGTCCTTCAGCGCGAACAGGTCGTACGGCATCACCGGATTGAAGAGGACGTGATTGAGCGACTGGTACATCGACCGCGCCACGGATGAATCAGAGGAACCGAAGTCGTAGGCGATATGGCAGAAGTGAGCACCCTGACCGAATTTGGCTTTGTCGGCCTGTGCAGCATCGACGAACGGCACGCCGCCTTCCTCGCTAAACGCGAGATAGGCGTAGTAAGGGTCACGGCGGCCCTTGGGATGAATCTCACGCACTATGGTCCAGCCTGCGCCGCCGTCTTCGCCCTGTTTGCGGATGTCCGGCGCGCGGCGCGAGATGACGATGGAATACTTCGCGATCGAGAACGCGGATGATCCGCCCTGGCCGAACACGCCAATCAGATACGGCTTATCCGCCTTGTCGGTCCGCCCGAGCGACAGCAATGTGCGGTGAATGTTCGCGGGCGCCTGCCCCATGCCGTGGTCACGAATCGTGACGGCGAACTCCCGAATTTTCTTCTCGAAATCAAGTGTGATGCTGAGATCCTTGCGCATCTTGTCGGCGAGCGCGGTCTTCTCCTTGCGCTCATCGTCATCAAGACGCTCGATCGCATCGAGCCTGTTGAAACCGAAATATCGCAGGACGGCGTCACGCGCGCTCGTCGGCACCGGCGCTCCCGGCGTCTTTATGAGTTCGCGAAGCCGCGCATACTCGATCAGCGATTCCATTCCGTTGACCAAGCGCTCCGCCAGCGGATTCATTGGCTCGCCGGCGAGCTTGATGCGGCCGCCATTGCCGCGGTCACGGCCGACCGGAACCCAGTGCAGCTTACCAGGCTGCCACGGTCCGGATCGTTCGTCTCCTGAGAGCCATTGATACTCTTCCAGCGACACAATCGGCAGCCCGGCCATGATGGCCTCGATTTGCACTGTCGTCCGCGCCATCATCAGGCGTTGCAAGAGGTCGGGAGCGTTAATCGGCATTCCTATCTCCTCGGCTAGCGAGAGGCCGCGCCTCTACAGAGTGAATTCAACAGAGTCCTTCACGCCTGACTGGAGCATCCGCGCTTTGAGCGCGTCGATTTCGCGGGTCAGCGCCGCCGCGATCTTCCTCACATCGACCTCCGTGTATTCGTAGTGGGATTTGTTGCCGAGCTTCGCGATGACCCGGATCGCCTTGATGGCGTTGACCGTGCGGCTCTGAGCCAATTCGACGAATTTATCCCGTTTTCCGGCCTTTCCCTTGGCTTTGGTGCTTGTCTGATCAAGCATTTATGCCTCCTTTTATCGCCTAAATGCATCGCTATAATTTTCGATATAATTCTTCCTAAATGAGAGGTAGAGTAGAGTCCAGAAGATTCTGCAGGCGCGCTAATTGTCTACACTCATGCGGCCACCAATCAGGTTAAGACAATGAAATCACTAGAGATTGTTGTGAGGAAAACGACTGCACACGAACCTCAGGTAAGGATTGGCCCGATGGCCCTAGCTGCCCGGATTGCGCCTCGGCGCCGATCTGTGACCGATGAAGCGGTTTTCGAGCGTGGCAAATCAAACCCAACGTGATGGACGAGCCCGGATATTCTACGTCTCGTCTGAGATGCCCACGAACGGTCTAATCAATGATGACACAAATCTCAGAGCCATTGATCGGTAGCACTCTCACGTACGAGCAGAAGATTTTCCTGGCAAGACGAATTGACCAAGTTGATCTTTCGGTCCGATCCGCAAACTGTCTGATCGATGCAAACATTAAGCGGCTCGGCGATCTGGTTCAGATGATGCCTGGACAGCTACTTCGAATCCGGAATTTCGGACAAGGGTGCTTGAACGAAATCAACTTACTTATGGCCGATGCAAACTTGAGTCTCGGTCTCAAGTTAGAGGGTTGGAACAAAGTAACGGGATGGCTTGATCCAAATCTGACCTATGAGGGCAACAGCCCAAGTACTGGAGGAAGCCCCAATCTCACTCGCGATCAAATGGCATTTTTGGTTTTGAGGCTAACGCCGCGTAGTTTCTCCACAAAAGTGAGGAAATTCATTGAAGCTAAGAAACTTAAACGAGTGGGTGATCTCGCAATTATGAGGCCACATTATCTCTACAACAAGTTAGGTATGAAGGCGGTTAACGAGGTCAAAAAATTCCTCGCAGATGGAGATATCGACATCATTCTCGGCACTTCCATCGAAAATTGGGATGAGCAACACGCACGCACATGGGAAGCGGAACTAATTGGTGAAAGTGATCGCTTGCGAGAACAACTAACAATAGACCCACATTTTCTCAGAAAAGACATCCGGTTAATCGAAGACGAACTGCAGGAGATTGCTCGCCTCGCCTTTGGTTCATCAAAAAGTCGCGATGCGCAGATTGTGACCAGGCTCTTTGGATTCGACGGTAGCGGAAAAAAGACGCTTGAACAGGTTGGCGGCGAGTTTGGCTTGACAAGAGAACGGATACGTCAAGTCTCGGATAACTTTCGACAACGATTGCACGAAAGAAGCGTTAATTCTCCACTTCTCATGCGTGCGCATGAGCTAATATTGGAGCAAGCACCGAACTTAAACGATAAGATCGAAGCGACGCTACGAGATGATGCATTGACGGCTGTTGACTTCAATTGCAGTGGGATCGCAGCCGCACTAATGCAGTTTGGCATTAACCCCAAGTTCGATGTCGTTCGAATCTCCAATGAGCTTGTTGTCGGCGAGACATCTGTGCTCAAGCCACTAAGCCAAGCAACCGAAGCCGCGAAATTATTGGCCGGCTCTCTGGGTTGTGTGCATGTGGATCATGTTGCGAGCAAACTCATGTTGGCTCCGAGTCGGTCGCTTGGAGACTGTCTAGGGGCTCTCCTCGAACGTACCTGCAGGATTAAGTGGCTCGATCAAGACCACGTATGGTTTGCAATTAGCGAAGTAAAACGGCGCCCCTTGGCCACCGTAATATCGAAAGTGCTGTCGGTATCGGCAACAATCAAAGTTGCTGAGCTTCACAGTGCATTACAGCGAGTGCACCGATTGCAAATCGTCCCACCACAAGAGGTTTTGATTGAGTTTTGTAAAACTCTCAAATTCGTCCACGTCGAGGGCGAACACATCAAGGCGGGACCACAGCTTTCGATCGACGCCAATCTGGGCGAAACGGAGCGATGTTTTTATGAGGTGCTACGGCGATCAGGGCCGGCTATGCACGTTGATCAGATTCGAGATGACTGCTCCCGGAGGGGAATGAACAAACATACGTTCGATCAATATCTTAAATATTCGCCGATCGTTCGTGAGCTCGGATCGAAAATGTATTCACTCGTCGGTGCCGATGTACCTACGGAGATTGTCCGGCGCCTACATCCAACACAATCCAAAATAAGCGACTTCGACTAGAGTTGCGCGCCCTACGCACCAGCGCGCTTTCCAGTGCGCTTTTCGGCGATAATGTAAGTAAGGGACTGATGGAAAAATGAAGATAGCTGTTCTGGCTTGGGGCTCACTCTTCTGGAATCCAGGGGATCTCAGGATCGCCGACAAGTTCGAGCCTACTGGCCCCCGCCTCCCTATAGAATTCTGCCGCATCTCTAGCGACGGACGCTTAACGCTTGTAATTGACGAGGCCAACGGCGCGGAATGCATTGTTGACGTGGTCCATAGAAAGAGCAGCGTTATCTCGGTCAAACGACATCCCAAATCCACCGAGAAAATTCGTGTCTGGGCAATTTCGAGCGGATATGACGCTGTGATCTGGACGGCGCTCGGCAGAAAGTTCAAAGACGCTGTGGCTGTTGCATTCTCAGTCGATGCAGCTTTGAATTACCTAAAGGCACTCGACAGCCCAAGCCTATCGAAAGCGTTGGAATATGTTCGCCTCGCTCCGCCGGAGGTTCAAACGCCTGTTCGCGAGGCCGTCAACCGATCGTGGCCATCAACTTAGGTTAGGATAAGTTTAGATCCTTTTAGCTGCACAACGGGTCGAGAATAGGCGTGCAACCGCCGGGTAACCGCGGGACTCCCCTAGCAGGGAAGCAGGCATAGTTTGCGTCTCCCAATTGCACGGGAATGCGCTCCGTTACCTTCCAAACCTATTCAGAATTGCAAGAAGGCTGGTGCCGCAAACAGGATTCGAACCTGTGACCCCGTCATTACGAATGACGTGCTCTACCAGCTGAGCTATTGCGGCGGACCATGCAGCGCGTTCGGCAAACGGCGCTGAAAACGCCTGCACCTGATATCCGGCACGGCCCGATTTTGCAAGAAAAACGCTGCCCCGCGAGGGGTGAGAACCTTTCTTTCGACGGGTTTGCTTTACGCGAGCCGGTATCCGCCCGGATCGAGTCGGGGGCAGGCTTTCGCTCGAAACCGCCTTGCTTAACCGCCCCAGCGGGACAGAAAGCCCCGCCAGCCGCCGGCCTGGGCGTGCGGGGGATTGATTTGTTCCGCGAATTCATCGCTGACGGGCTCGTCATCGATCCCGGGATCGTCGGGCGGCCTGATGATAGGAATCACGGCCGGAATGTTCGGCGGGGCGCCCCTGGCGTTGTCCTTGGGAATATCCTGGCGCGCGCGGAACAGCGGCGCTGCCGCCACCGGCGGCGATTCGGCCTGCGGCGCAGACGCGGCAGCGGGCGCCGGTTCGACCACCGGAGCTGCCGCCGGAGAATTGTCCTGCGCCGCCGGCGGCGCAGTCACCTCTGCCGGTGGCACACGCGGCGGCTCGACACGGCGTGGCGCCGAGATCGCTTCATCGAATTCCTTGGCGTCGATCGCCGCACTCTTGTCGGAAGGCAAGGCCGCCAACGGCGTCTGCCATTGAAAGGCATCGAGCCGTCCGGTCACCGGCGATACCGGCCGCCAGCGATCGCTGACATAGCCGTCCGCGGTCCACACCGGATCGTGCAGCGCGCGCACCGCGCGCAAGGTCCAGGCCCGCGCCCGGCCGCTGTCGCCGTGTTCGGTGCGCTCGATCTCCGCCATCAGCATCGCCACCCGCTGGGTCGGCGCCGCGATGAACGGCGC
>Ga0207707_10000472_pt1 | contig 41665 bp, 62 predicted proteins | sample KBSC83BmetaG_FD_184336 | JGI IMG/M metagenome (GOLD analysis project Ga0207707, IMG submission 184336) | Corn rhizosphere microbial communities from Kellogg Biological Station, Michigan, USA - KBS C8-3B metaG (SPAdes) (version 2) | ecosystem: Host-associated > Plants > Roots > Rhizosphere ... | reverse complement strand
CGCTGGCGGAGGATGGGCCGACCGCCAACCGGATGGATCTTTCCGCAGGCGACGAATCCGGACTTGCCCGAAGACCCCGGAGGCTGGTACAAGTACCGCTTCAAGCCGGCCCTGAAACGCGCCGGATTAACCGGCAAGGGCCTGATCTTCCATTCGACGCGCCATGCCTTCGCCGTGCGATTTCTGGAGGCAGGCGGCCATGTCCGGCAGCTCCAGAAAGCCGGCGGCTGGTCGAGCCTGAGTCAAGTGGAGATCTATACGCAGGTGCAGGACGACGGACTCAGGCAGGCCATGAACCAAGGCGCGAACATTGGAAACCGCAGAAAACTGCAGAAGTTAAAACGCTAACATGCTATTTCACAGATCTGGCGGTGTAGCTCAGTTGGTAGAGCAGCGGACTCATAAGCTGCTCAGACCATCCGCAAACTCCCGCCCCCTCGTATTTCCCAGTAAATTCGATGCAGCACAGTTCACACATCAACACCATTGATCATGGAACTGCAGGATACTGCAGAAGGAATCGTGATAGGACGTCGATCCGACTCACAAGGAGGTCTCATGCGACAGAGAGACGGCATGCGTGGAATGATCATCCTCTCGCTGGTACTGCTGGCGGGTTGTGCCCAACGCGTCTACACGAAAGACAGCGCGACGCCGCAACAATTTGAAGCCGACCGCTTCGATTGTGAATATAAAGTCGTCGGCATGTATGGCGGCTATGGGCAGATGGGCATCGGCCATGCCGTCTATGCCCGCGACGATATGGATCGCTGTCTGCGCAGCAAGGGTTGGACCGAGCAGAAGACGCCTTAGCTGGTCGGCATGGATCCTGGCAGCCGTTGAAACCAGAGCGCCCATTCGCGCAGGTCTCGCTGCTGATCCTGTGCACGGACCTCGCGCGCCAGGGCCTCCTCAGCTCTATGACGCAAGATAACCCCGTCGGTGCGCTCGCCACAATTATAGCAGCGCCACCACCAAGCGCCTCCGCGCGCGAGTCGCTCCGGCATCAGTCGGCCCTGGCAGCGCAGACAGATCATCAGAGTGGCGCGCAGAGCGAGGCGGCCAGACAGGCCAGCCCGATCGGCATCAGCCGATATGGGTCCGTCACCGGCATCGCCGACAAAATAAAGAGCACAATGGCAAGCATGCAGAACGCGAGTCTCATGGGGGCCTCCTGGTGGTCGTACAGGGCTCGAACGTGGCGGGTGGCTCAAATGTGAGACTGCCGCTGCGTCGGATATAGACGACGCCGGTGAAGAGCAAGGTGCGGGCGCAATGCAGACAGCGGCCGTCCTGCACGTCATGACGAATCCAGGCATCTTGCAATTCCCGCGGCAGCTCCATAGGGCGCTGAGCGAGGACCGGCCCATACCAGTCCTCGCCGTCTCCTCGGCGCGCGTTAGCTGACCGGCGGCACAGCCGGTTCGCTGATATCTTTCACACCGGCATCGATCCCCTGCACCGACGAGATCAGGGCATCCAAATCGGCTTGGGTGATGGCGACCCCGGACGCGATCTGATCAGACAGCGCCTTGATCTGCGTCGTCAGATTGATAATCTGGGTCTGCACCTCGCCCTTTTCCGCCACAATATCGGCCGCCACCTGTGTGATCGCATCTTTCAAATCTTTTACCGTATTCATGAGGGTCCCTCCTTGTGTGATGAGCGTCGTGATGTTCGTACCGAGTGCGTTCACTCGCATCGTGAGTGCCGCCAGCGCGGCCATCAGGATCCGCAATGGATCACGCTTCGGGGCACAGTGTTTCGGCATTAGTGCTCCTGACAGGCCTTCAGTGCGGCTTTCAGACGAATATTTTCCACCAGGATGGCCGCATGCTCATCGACAAAGGCTCGGGTCACGGCGATGCAGGCCGACCCGTGACAATTGACCGAGGCCGGCACCTCAATCGATTTAAGGGCCGACGTCGGCCGACAGCTTGCGGAGCTCAGCAAACAGAGCATCAGCAGCATCGAACGCCTGATGATCCAGCGCCACTTGCAGCCCTTGGTGTAGTTGTGCAATCTTCGCCTCCCGTGTGAGTTTCTGATATCCGGCCGGGTCCAGAAACCAGGACACGATCGTATTAATCAGCGTCGCGACCGCCCCGACGTCCCCCGGCATTATTGCGCCGCGCTCGGATTCGGCGTGGCCTGTGCCATGGGGGGCACGACGGTCGCCGCGGCCGGATCCTTCGAATTCGTGACATTGGCATCTTTGGCCGCGATCAGCCCGAACGCGGTCAGCACGCCGCAGACCAGCATGAGCAGTTGTGAATACCGCGGCCCGAGGACCTCGGAATAACTGGTCCCGCTACAGAGCAGCACGAGAATCCCGAGAATGTTGGTTTTGGAACTCGCGAGAAAGGCTGACATAAGGCTCCTTTGGTTAAGGGACAATCACACGCAACCGTTGCAACAGCTCGACAATGATGAGAATCAAGGCGAGTCCGCTCCCGAAATAGCCCCACAGGGCCGCTTTCGTCACATAGTTTCGGTCCTTATCATTCATCGCCGCGCGCCATTCGTTGGAATTCTCTTGCCATTTATCCGAATTATGCTTGGCCTCCATCACCGCGTCTTTGGCGGCCGCCAATGCCGCCTGGACGGCTTTATCTGTGGCACTCGCCAGCTGGGCATAGCGTCGGTCGCGTTCATCCATCAGCTCTTTGAGCGAGTCAAAATTCCACTCCGTCATGCTCAGTCCAAGAGTTTTCGATACATGGAATCCGGCATCGCAAACCGCAGGCGCTGGCATTCATCCTGTCTCGATTTATTCATGCAGACGGAGACCACATAGCTGAACTCATTCACGGCATTCACATATTGCCGGTGCTGCTTTTCCATCTCTTCCGAATGACTCGTCGACCAGGCCTTCAGATCGAAGGGCGCACCCCAGCCGGCCATGACGAAGTTGACCATCCAGCCCAATCCCATGACCAAGATGAAGATGACGAGCACCAGCCCCATCTCGCGGCCGCGGACTTTGAAGGGGATCCCGAACGGGGCCGCCTCAATCGACTCGTCGCGCTCGTCAGCCATAGGCCCCCTTTCGTGCCATCATGTGCGTCGCGGAACATCCGTCCGCGCCGGTTCGTCGTGGACAGGCATAACACGCATGCTGATAACCCTCGTCATGCGCATAGCGCGCGCCGCATCATATACAGACATAGCGAGCCGGCCCCATTCAGACCGGCGTCGTGAATGTGTTGACCGGCAACACGAGCCCGAGTCCATCTAACTTCTCGGTCCAACCGGGCTCTTCGAAATGGCCCTGATCGCCGGCCAGATAACTGCCGATGGGATCGCCCAACGGATCCAGCCCGACCTTCCACGCCAGTTCATAGAGATCGTCCCAGAACTCATGTCCGACGTCCCATTCGGGCGTGCCGTCCGGATGCAACGGAATCAGATCGACCGCCACGGACGCGGCCTGTCCATCTTTCGTGATCACGTTATGGGCCGTCGTCCCAGGCTTGGCCTTCGTCACGATCGCGGACGGATCGGCCACGACCCAGTCGCCGCTCTCGCGATCGAGCACCCGGCCTTGCTGATAGAGGAGCGCTTGTGCCTGGACCGAGCGCCAGCCATAGACGATGAGGAGCGTCCGCTGCAGTTTCGCCTGACACCGTTCTAGCAGGAGGCGTACCGGTTGCCGAATCACCGGTGCCAGGCCGTCGAGTCGTTCGAGATGTTGATTCATGCCACGACCTCTTTCATCATGCCATCGCATAGGTCAGCGAAGCCGATTTAATTCCTGCGGGACCACAGAAAGCCGAGCGTCGAGACACTATAGCGATCGACGGTCGCGAGAACGGAGCGGGCGGCGATCAGACCCGTACTGCTGGTGCGGACATCCAATTGGGCGACCGTGGGACTGGTCACAGAATTAGACCAGATGTTCGGCAGCGCGAGTGAACCACTACCCTCGGACGGCGTCAGGTCCGACTGATCTGGACAATAGATCACTGAGGCGGCCCTGTTTCCCGCATCTTCGATGCGGACGATGAGCTTTGCCATGACCGAGAAATTCAGCGGCACCTTCACGGCATCGGTTCGTCTGGACGTGGTCAGGGTATTCGCGAGATCGATGTCGAGCGTGGGGGTCGTCCAGAGGAGTTCGAGCCCCCCGCCCATCGTCTCATAAGTCGTCATGGCCACAATGGCCCCACCCACCCGCTTGAACCATCCAAGCAGGCGCTTATAAATATAGTTTGCGGGCATCGTCGGCGCCGTGGAGCTGAGCGAGAAGAGGTAATCGACGACGGCGCTATCAGGACGGACGATGCCCCAAATATAATAGTCATTATTCCCGATCGCCCCCGTGTCCAGTCCGCCGGCATTATTTCCCACGGCCCAGGCGGCATCCAGACGTTTCGTCAGGGCGCTTCCGGAGAGGAGATAGGCCCCCGTGTCATCGATGGCGGAGCCGGCCGCCACATCAATATCATTGGTCGCATCAATCGCATTGTTCGCATAGGTGAATCCCTGGATCGCGCCTTTCACGGGTCCGACCTGTGCAGAAGAGCGAGTGAGGACCTGCCAATTAGTCCCGTCACTGACGAGCATCGCCTTATCGCCGCGCTGCAGGACGAGTGTCGAGGCCCCGCCGATCGTTTCTCCCCCATTCGGATCAATCGTCGCCACCCCGCCGGAACATTGCACAGACTGCTCGAATCCCTTTCCGGCCGAGGCCGCCGCGAGCAGCGACAGCGTCAAGGTGGCGGTGCAGTCGACAAGTTTCGCGCGATCCGCAACCGTGGTCGTATAGTTCCCGCTCTTCGAGAGCACGAGAGGACCCTCGGAGGGGAACCGCGCCACTTCATCGAGCTGGGTGCCATTGACGAAGAAGAGGATCCAATGGGACGTATCGCCGAGCGTCATATCGCCGCCGGTCTTGAGCGACATCTGTCCCGTCCCTCCTGCAGCATGCTTCAGCGTCACGACCCGGCCGGCATTGGCAATCTTGACCAGCACCAGACTATTGACGCCCAGGTTCGTCGTCACAATATTCGTGAGATCATCCGTCGCGGCCGCGCCCTCGGTATCGAGTTCCAGCACTTGGGCACTCCCCAGCGCCGGCGTCACCGATCCAGCGGCAATGGTCAGGCTCTGTTTCGCCTGCCCAGCTCCCGGCACTTGTTTATTTGCCTTCAACTGATCCTCGAAGGCCGTCTTCATTTCGCCTTCGGTGCGCAAGTTGTCACTCAGATAGGACGCCGCCGGATACCCCATATCTCCTCCTACGAATTTGCTAATTGTTCCAGGGTGAACGACTCGACCGGCCGCCGATAGCAGCGCCGCTCCAACAGGTGCCGCATCATGGCCAGACGTCTCCGCATCGTGGGGCCACTGCGCACGAATTGCTGCACCTCGGCCTGCGTCCAGGCGGACACCGGCTTCCGGGATGCGAGGATAATGAGATTCTGACCGGGCTGCCCAGGGCCCGGTTCCTCGATCGGCTGCTCCACAATGTCAAAGATAGACTCCTGTTCCTGCTGGAGCGTGAGGCGACAGCGCCAGGCCTCCACATGGCCGGTCCGAATATCGATGATCGGATAGAGGTCGCTGATGATCGGGTCCGTCATCGTCACCATCCTTTGATCCGCCCGCTGAGCCGACCGGCCACCGCGGCCCGCGCCGTATCGCGCGTCCTCACCAGCGGACCATTCGTCAGCGGCGGGCCGCCGGTGCCATAATCTTCGATCGTAGCGCTCAGCGCCGTGCCGCCATCGTTCACCAGATTCATTTCGACGTTCTTGATGCCGCGATAGCTCCGCGTGATCGGGATCCTCGACCCGGTCCCGGCCGCAATAGTCACGTCCTGATAGGATTCGTCGATATCCGGCACATCGACCAGAATGTCATACTGAGAAATGACCGCCTGCGTCGGACCGGGGCCGGTCCGGACGCGCCATTCATAGACCTGACGCGTTGCCTGGGCCAATCGTCCCAACCAGGGCAGCCAATCAGTCCCATCGCCCGACCAGAACAGCGTCGTATCCGTGCCGGACCAAAAGAGCGTCGCATCCGTGCCGGACCAGAAGAGGCCCACACCACTCACACGATAGTCCACCTGATATGAGTCGGCCGCGACCGCCAGATCCAACAGGAGGGTGCAGGGCACCTTGTCTGCATCCGGCACCAGGCTCGTGACATATTCCAGCGCCAGATATTGCTGCGTCCAGAAGAGCTGGCTATCAGTGCCCGACCAGAAGGGGGCGCCGTCGTGCCCGGTCCAAAATGTCGCCGCCGTATTGGCCGCCAGATTGCCGGCACTGAGCACGCCATTATGTGTCCCTGGAAAACTCGCCGCCTTTTTATCCTCGGTGAACAGAAGATTCTCGACGAGCAGATCACCGAGATCGACCGTCACCCAATTGGCCGAGGCACTTTCATTGGCGGCCGTGTCCATGCCCTTAATGAGATAGGTCATGACGGCGAGATCGCCGGGCAGCGGCCAGGAGGTACCCGTGATCAGGCCATCCTGGATTGGTTGCGCATCCTCCCATGAGGTGCGGGTGCCGAAATGACGGCGGATCGCGAACCCGGCAAAATCCAGCGGGACGGACGGATAGGCCCAGACCAGCCGGTCTCCATCACGCAGCAATGTGGAGACATCGGGTGGCGGCGTCGTTTTGCCAATCACACGATGTCCGTTGATCGTCACCCAATCAGACGTGGCCCCGGTCTCCTCGTTCACCGTGCGCACACGCACATCATAGGACACGCCGTCCTGCACCGGGAGGATGGAGACCATTGTCCCGGTCCCTGAGATGGGCGCAAAGAGTTGCGTCCAATCGCCCGACGAATCGGTGCGTCGATACTGGGCCTCGACGCGAGAGACCGGGAGGCGGAACCCGCTCGCGAAATGCAGGGTAACGAGGATCCGGCTTTGGTAGCTGCCGTCGACATCACGCAGGAGGACCGATTCATCGGACTGGATGAGATCGATGATCGGCGGAGCCACCGGCGAGAGTGCGGACGCCGGCAACATAATCTGGCTGTCGAACGGCGGGATGGATCCGGTATCGGCGGTCAGCACGCCCGGCGCCGCATCGACCAGCGTTAGTTTTGCCGTGAGATCAGGACCTGGCTCGATGCTCTTCACGACCATCGCGACACTCTCAGACCCGAGCACGCCGAGCAGCGCGAGATCTCCGACAGCGGGTTTCGTCGCCGCGCTGATCGAGGCGGTGAATGTGAAGGTGCTCTGCTCGCCGGCCACCGTCACCAGCTGCTGCACCAGGCTGCTCCCGTCGGACTTGCGAAATCGCACGGCATAGGACTTCGTTGCATCCATGGTGATGAGGTCGTCGAGAGTGACGGCTGTGGCATTGCCGCCCCCATCCGTCGCCACCGTCTTGACGCGTCCATAGCCGGCGCCGAAGAGCGGCACGTCATGCACCACCCGCACGAGATCACCCCGTGTGCAGACGAGGTTTTCGATATCCACGTTGAGTGCATAGGTCTCCGGCCGCAGTTGCGCCACCGCCAGATGATAGCGGCCCAGCTTCCAGGCCTGCTCGCTGTCGGTCACGCCCATCAGATCCAGGGTCTCGAATTTCGAGGCGTTCGCCGCGCTGTAGCCATCGGCATAGACGAGCTGCTCGTCCTGCTGCCAATCCTTGTCAGGGTTGACGAATCGCACCTTGAGGGCATGGGGCAGATCGACGAAGGTCCTCGTGCCGCGGAAGCCCCAGCTGTTGCGCGGCGTGAAATGTTGGATCGGCACGGTCTGCGATAATTCTTCCACGACGGTATAGGTCGCGTCGCGCAATCCGAAGCTGCCACGAGCGGCCGAGAGCACCGTCCGGCAGAGTTCAAAGACCGTCGTTTGAAAATCGATGACGGCATTGAACCCGAATCCGGCATTCGCACAGCGGGTATGGAACGCCTGAATCGTCGCGAGATCGAGCCGGCTATCCGCCAGCGGCCGCGCATTCGCGGATCCCTGCAGCACATCGCGATAGATGCTGGCGGGATTACTGGTCGGCGCCAGAGCCCAGCTGGTGCCGGTCCAATCGAGCAGCACGCTTTGCGCGAGGCAATTAAATTGGTCGACCGTCCCGTTCAGCTGATCGGTAGCTTTAATCCGCATGGCGACGAGACAGAGGCCTGGTTTAGTGACCGGTGCGCCCGCCTGAATCGTGCGCAGGGTAGTCCAAAGGACCTGATCGCGGACTGCCGGATTCGTGGTGTCACCGGTCAGGCGCGTCAACCCAATTTCATACTCCCCCACGGTCGGCACCAGCCAGCGCAGCGACCGGCGTTGCAACTGTGGATTATCATCCGTCGCCTGTAATCCTTCGATCGCATTCATACCCCCGCTGAGCTGCATCTCACCCGCACTCACCAATGTCGATCCGGCACTGATGGCCATGACGAATTTACCTTGACCGGAGACGTCCAAATAGCCCTTCAGATCATTTACCGTCGTCACGCCGGGATTGATATAGGCCAACACGCCGAGCTGCGTCTCGAGTACGAGACCAACCGACCCGCCCGTTTCTCCAGGTACGAGCAGATCGAGGAAATAATTATTCCCGAATGCGCCGGGGTCGGCCGTAATGCTAAACCCTGGCGCTGAGGCCGCGGCCGCGACGGCCGGGGTAAAATTCACCACCGTCCAGGCGCCGCCACTTATGGGCCGATAGGCCACCTCGACCTGCACTGTCACCGGCTGCGGGACCTCGCCGGAGAAATCGCCCAATCCGTTCGGCCAGGTCACATCGACGGACAGTTCACGCGCATTCGATTGACTCCGGCGCACCTGACGGCCGGACGCCGCCGTCAAGAGAATGCTGATATTGTCCTCAATGACATCGTCCGGGATGAGCGTGAGCGGCGCATCCGTCGCATAGCCCTGGCGAATTTCCATCTCGACGCCCTGGAATTGCTCAATCGGCGTCTGGCCGATCTTGAGTTCGGACAGCAGCAAGGGGCCATAGCCACAGCAGAAGAGCAGCCGGAGGTATTGATCGTTCCCCACCACCTCCGTAAAGGGACGCGCCGCCAAGGGCGGGAATATTTTATTCAGGCCGTAGGGCCGCGGGATCGGCGCATAGGGAGCCAATTGATTCGACGAGCCGGTCAGGGAGAGGGTCGGGCTCGTCGCGCCGAGCCCTGACAGCGTATTGAGGTTTTGCTTGGGCGGTGGAATGAGGGCATTCACGGCCAGGGAGCCAGCAATGGCCACCGTCGCCGTCAATGCCGCGCCGGTCCAGGCCCCCACGAGTCCCCACCCCACCGGCGCCAAATAAGGCGCAAAGAGTGACGCCACAACGACGCCGATCATCGCCACGATTCTCATGGCGTCCTTCCCCTGGCCTCCGCCTCCATTCGTCGGAATAACGCGAATGGTAATGCGCTGACCGGCTGCCGGCATCGCCCATTCCCATTCGGCCTTGGGAATCAGTTGATCATCAATAAAGACTCGTGCGAAAATAGGATCAGGATTCAAACCAATGAGACGGAAGACATCGGCGATCGGCAGACCCTCCGGAACGTCCTGCTGAATCCGGTCCGTCGAGAAGGGATGTGGACGGGCAATGAGACTGACAGGAGCTGCCATCACGCGATTGTTACTGCTCATCGGATTATGCTGCCTCACAGGCTGCTCCAGCTCGCTGGGAGAGGTGCGCGCCACCATGCCACGCCAGTCCGGTACCTTTACCGCATCCTTTGAACAGCTGGCCGATTGCACGCAACGACGCATTGAATCGGATAGCTGGGCGTTTGGTCAGCCCGTCGTCCAATCGAGCCGGCAGACCAATCTCATTCGCGTGTCGGCGATCTATGGCCGCTCGGCACTCTTCGAGGTGACATTCGAACCGGCCCCTGCTTCGGCCACGCTGGTAGAATATCGACGCAGCTTCGATGGCCATGGCACCGAGCAGCAAACCTGGGCGATCGTGCAATCCTGCGCACACCCGTCGTAGTCGCATCACGCCACCCCTCGATAGCGAAATGCGCCCGTGATGCGATGCGCCCAGAGCGACGAATCCCATCGTTCGATGGCCGAGCCAATACCTTTCGTGCAATGCACAAACCAGGGCGCTCCCACACAGAGCCCGGCATGCATGGGCTGCGCGCGCATGCGAAACATCAGCACATCTCCCACCTGGATCTGGTCGAGCGCCAGAGCTTGCCAATGATCCTGTGATTCTCGCTGCACCAACGCCCGAATCTCCTGATCGTCGGTCGTGGTGCGATAGTCCTCGGCATAGCTTGGTAAATCGATCTGAAATTGTTCGCGATAGATGGCGCGCAAGAGTCCCCAGCAATCGAAGTGCGGACCGCGGCCCCGCTCTTCGAATTCCAGCCCGACATATTGACTGACCCAGTTAGGCACCATAGATCCCCGGAAAATCCTGAGGCGTGAAGGCCCCTTCGGGAAACGGTTCCAGTACGATTTCTTCGAGCGTCAAATCCCCCTCGACGACGAGCTGATCATAATTCGCCTGCCGGAGCGTGAAGCCGGGAAAGCTCGCCTCGAGCGTATCGGGCTGACTCGCCAGGGCCACGTCCAACTGAATGGTCGGCGGGCTGGTCAGGGTGCGCACCGCCTGGACGATGCTGCGATCGACATTATCGATGACGAGATGGATCTTCGGCGCCTGATCTTCTTTGTCGTCGGGCAGTACGATCGTGAAGGGAAAGGCCACAAAGGTTTGACCACCGCTCACTACATTCTCCAGATTATTCGCCACGCGAATCGGGACGGCCAGCGACGCATGGGAGATGGTCAACAGCAAGAGAAAGACTTCGCCTGTCTCCGGGGCATTTAGCGATTGCTTCGCCAAGGTTGAGAGTGACCGGCTCATGGCAGGATCTCCATCTTCGTCTGCGCCCGCCAGGTATCCGGACCGAGATAGGCATAGGTCGGCGGTTCGACAAATCGAAACGTGACGGCGGCCTGGGTGCGTGGCTGCGCTAATCCGTCGAAACTCAATGCGCCCCCTTTGAGCGTCGTCACGTAGAACGTATCCAGCGTCGCCACCTGCGCTTTTGTGAGCATCCAGGACATGGTGAAGGGACGGACCCCGGCGGTGAACTTCTGCCGGACCTTCGGCGGCCCCGCATCCATGTTGGTGCGAATGAGCGTGTTCGGCAATACTTCCGAGTACCCAGGTCCTTCAGGCGAGGTGGGCAATGTGCCGGGCCAGGTGGGCATTAGCGTCTCCCTGGGTTGGGGTTGAGTCCGAAGCGTCGATCCATCGGCGCGTCCATATCGCCCCCCTGGATCATCCCCTTGACCATATCGCGCACCGTCACATAGACCAGCTGCTGACCGTCCGGCCCGCGGCCTCCGGAGGAGGCCTTGACCTCGCTGCTGCTGAAATTGCTGATCTGCACCGACACGCCGCCGGCGAGCCCGTTCTTAATATCGCTCACGTCGCGGCGTGACAACACGAATTCCCCCGGCATGAGCAATGCCGGCACCGTGTCGCGATTCCCCGTCCCGAGCACCGGGCCGCCCATCGCAAATTTCTGGACGAGCATCCCGCCCATGGATCCCGTCAAGGCGTCGGAGGTCGGTTGCGGGGTCGAGCCGGAGCTCCCGAAGAGACTCGGGAACCCTCCGACGAACGCCCCCGCGATCTGTTTCGTGATGAGCTGGCCGGCCAATTGGCTGGAGATCTGTTTGGCAAAGTTCAGGAACGAGGTCATCACATCCTTGAAGCTTTGGATCCGGCCTTCCATGGCGTCAAAGAAGAACTTCCCGGCAGACTGCTCGATCATCTGGAACGTGCGGCGGGCCATATCGGCTGAGAGGCCAAACGCCGATTGCGTATCCTTCACATAGCGCTTCATCCCTTCAGCCCAGCCGTCGATGAAATCCCCGGACAATTCATTCACGGCCGCCCGATACTTCGCCTGCGCATTCAAGAGACTGGTTTCGATCTCAAGATCGGTCTTGGCAATGCGGCTCTTGAGACTGGCCATCCATTCTTGATCTTTGCTCTGCTCGGCCAGCAGAAGCTTCTCCGCCATATCCGTCGTGATGCCCAGTTCCTGCGCGAGATTCGCGCGGACCAGGTCCAGTCGTTTTGAGAGCATGAATGACGTGGAGGATCCGAGCACGTCGGCATAATGCATCCAGGCTTCGAGATTTTTCGCCAGATCGTCGCGCTCTTTCGCGGCGTCGGCCTGCATCAAATTCGCGCCCTGGATCTGCAGATCCTGCGACTTCTTCAATTCGCTCGCCCGGGCCTGGCCGATCGCCGTCACGTTCGTGATGGATTCGGCCGTCAGGCTGGCATCGAGCACCTTGCGCTGTTGATTGAGGACCGCGACGCCCTTCTGATAATCGGTCTCGAACTTCAGCCGTTCGTCGGCGTCCTTAAAGCCCAGCGCCTGCCGGGCGGCATAATAGTCGGCCGCCAATTGCTTGAGGGTATCGAAACTCCCAGCCTCCGCCATCAGTTCCTGCTGCCGAATCACCCCGCGTGAGGTCGCCGCATCCGATTCGATCGTCCGGCCTTCGGCGATCGACGCCTCCAGGAGATCGCGCTCCCGATCGAAACCGAGCTTGACGAGCGCGAGCCGGTCTTTCTCCGCCTGCTCTGCCGCGTCATGCGTGGCTTTCAGTTGGTCGGCTTGCAGCTTCGAGGGTCCGAGGGAGATCTGGGGCTTGGCGCGGTCCGTAGTGGCCACAGGAGCCGGCGTTCCGGTCGGAGCCGTGGGGAAGATCTGCGACAATTTCTTCGCCGTATCGGTGTCGAGCGCCTTCCGGCTCTGGACCAGCACATCGTCCCAGAACTTCTTGACCGCGTCCGACTTGCCCATCTTATTGAGAAAGACCTCGAGCTCCAGACCCGTCTCGCGAATCGCATGATTCAGCAGCGTGAAGATGGCGGACCACCCTTGAATTTCGGTCTTGAACAATGACCCGACCGGTCCGGCAGTCAGATCGGCCATCGATTTCAACAGCTGCGTGAAGGCCGGGAGCAATTCCTTGCCCAGTTGCAACGTGAGGCCGCGGGTGGCGGCTTCCAGCGTTTTCATTTGATCGTTGAATTGGTTCGCGGCCTCGGCATCCTCCTTTGAGAGCACCACGCCGAGCCGTTGCGCTTCCGCCATGAGCGCCGTAATGCCGGATTTGCCTTGATTCAAGAAGGGAATCAGATCGAGGCCGGTCTTCCCGAAGAGTTTCACCGCCGCTTCGCTCTTCCCGGCGCCGTCGGCGGATTTCGCAAACACCTCGGCCAGATCGAGCAGCAGATCTTCGGTCGGCCGCAATTTACCGGTGGCATCGGTGGCGGACACGCCGAGCCGGCGGAACAGCGCTTCGCCGGTCCCGGTGTTCTGCGAGGCCTCCACCATATTGACCGAGAGCGTCTTCAAACCCGTGGTCAATTGCTGCTGATCGAGATTGGCGAGCTTGGCCGCATAGGAGAGCGCCGTAAAGGTCTCGACGGTGATCCCGGCTTTCTGCGCCCCCTTCAACGCCTCTTCGCCGAAATTGGCCGTGCTCTGCGCGACGGCGAACAGCGCCGACCCGGCGGCGGTCAGCTGCACCTTCCAATCCTTGATAAAATTATTGAACTGGCCGAGCGCGCTCTGGGAATTCTTCAATTCCTGCTGGAACTGGTCTGCGACGAGTTTGAGGACGAGCGCCAGTTCGCGATTCTCCGCCATTACAGCACCCCTCGAATGGTCGTGATGGTCGGCAGACGGCCGGCAATGGTGCGACAGGTGGGCAGGGATCCCGCCTGCAGGGCGATCCGAATATAGTTCACGAGGAAGACGGTATAGACGATCGGGCGGGCCAGATCCGTCTCAATGGCCTGTCCCAGAGACATCCGCTTCGCATGCCCCATCGGCTGCGCGAGATCCGCTTCGAGGCTCATGCCAATCCCGCGGATCTTCGTCCGCGTGAGCGGCTGCGCCAGCTCGGTGTCATTCACCAGATTGATGATGCGCAGCTTCCGCGGGATGATCGGCTGGGCCAGGTCCGTCTCGCTGAGTTGATGGATCAGTCGTCGCTTGGGCGCCCAGGCGATCGGCTGCGCCAGGTCGGTTTCGCTGACTTGATTGACCGGCGCGGTGATCTGTCCGGGCACGGAGACCGGCTCGGCCAGATCGGTCTCGAACGCCTGCCCGAGCAGCGTCGTCTTCCGATGGGTCCCGGCTTGGGCGAGATCGGTCTCGGTCGCTTGCCCCAGCACCTTGGTTTTCTTGGCGGTGACGGGCTGCGCCAGCTCGATCTCGAGGATCTGCCCGAGCGTCGTCCGCTTCGCATGCCCGATCGCTTGCGCGAGATCCGTTTCGATGTTCTGATTCACGAGCCGGCGCTTGGGGGCCCAGGCGAGAGGTTGCGCCAGATCGGTCTCGCTCGCTTGATTGACGGTCGCGGACAGACCGGTCGAAGCCCGCGTGACGGCTTGCGCCAGATCGGTCTCACTTGCTTGCCCTAACAATTTGGTCTTCTTCGCCGTGAGCGGCTGCGCGAGCTCCGTGTCCGACGGCTGGCCGATCGCCCTCACTTTCCGATGCGTGAGGGGTTGTGCCAGATCGGTCTCAGTGGGCTGCCCCAGCGTCGTCCGTTTCAGATGGGCCAGCGGTTGCGCGAGATCGGTTTCGGCGGGCTGCCCCAGCAGCTTCCGCTTCAGGTGCGCGACGGCTTGCGAGAGATCGGTTTCCGACGGCTGCCCGATGGATTTGATTTTCAGATGGGTGAGCGGCTGCGCGAGATCGGTTTCACTGACTTGATTGACGGCCACAGTAAAGGGCCCGCCAGCCCCAGCCGGGCTGCTGTGCGGAAACTTGAAATAGGGACTGCGCAGGGACGGGAAACTCATCGGATCTTCTCTCCCGTGCTCATGCCATTGCCAACTTTGACGCTTTGATAATTGTTCAATGGATGGGCGTTCAGGTTCGCGCTCAGTTCCATCCAGGGGTTCAGGTCCGTCGTGAGCGCACTGGTCAAGGCAAAGTCGCTCGCGGCATTCGTCCCGACCCGATAGGTATAGGAACCTGCCACGGTCGGAGCCTGTGCGTGCCCACCAATCTCCAGCACGAGCCGGAACGGTTCAGGTAGGGTCGCTGCGGTTATGGCAGTCTGTGAAAAAATCCGAGTCGCCGCCGTGGTGACAAACTCCGTTCCCGCATTCGTCATGCTCGAAAACAACGTCGCCAGCACGCGCCCGCCGTCCTGACTCATGGCACGCAGAATCACCGCCAGGAATACATTGTTCGTGGAGGCATTTTCGAGCCCGCGTAGCACCATCGAAAAGAGCGTCGAGGCATCGAGCCGCACGGACTTAAACAGATGATTGCCGACAAACTGGTAGGCCAAAATCTGTTGCGTGGTCGTCACCGGCACGGTGATGGCCGATGAATCGGCGAGCGCGGTCAGCGGGCCTTGCGCACTCTTCAGATCCATCGGCAACCGCACCGCCTGTCCCGTCTGCTCCCATCCGGCATCGAAGGCCGGTGCGATGACTGCGGAGCCTGCGCTGTGCAAGTAGAACCGACTCGCCATTAGTTCAACGCTTCGATGGTATATTGCAACCCCTGAATGATGTTGCTCGCGCTGCTGGCACCCATCTGTGCCGTCACTGAAATGGCCGTATCGACCGTCAGGTTCAGCGTGGCGACTGCTGGTCCCGTTTGTCCGCCATTCGTCATCGGCGCAATGGCTGGGGCACCTGTCGCCGATCCAATCGTCGGAGCCGTCCCACCAAACATATGTACTTCCCCGTTCCCCATGACCGTCCCGGATGATCCATTACTGCGCACGGTAATATCGACCACCATTTTCCAGAGCGCATTCGTGAGCGAAATGACCTGGGTAATCGTGCCGGTTTTACAGATCACGGTCCCGGCCACACCGCCCCATCGAACCTGAAAGGCCGTCGTCACGGTGCCAGATCCGAGCGTTGAATGCAGGCCATAGACCGTCAGGCGAACCGTGCGACCATCGGCCAGATAGTTCGCCGGAATCGTGACATCCGGGAAAATGATCGTCTCGGTCGTCGAGGTATTGATCGAGGTCCCGCTGGCCGTCGCCCACGCGAGGAGTTCCTGCCAAAATTGTCGGCTCATCGTCGTGTGTCCTTTCGTTACCGCGCCAGTCCTGGCGCAAACGGTCGTTGTCGAATTGGAAACCGTTTAATCTGCCCACCCATCCCGGCGTCGGAGCCGCCACCACCGCCAGCAATGAGGCCGCAACGGACGGAATAGGTATTGCCCGCGCTCGTCGGGCTCGGCAAGGACACTGGAAATCCACCGGCTGCATAGCTAATCAAATTGAACTGCGTGTCTGGGCTGTCCCCGGTCGTACTGTCATAACGCAGTCCTAGGTTGGTCCCGCTGAACACCAGGAGATAGGTCGTGCCGCCTACCAGACTCGCCGGATTCGGTGTCATGTCCGCTTGCGTCAGATGCCCGAACCAGGACCCAGGCGAGGCCCCTGTCACCGTCACCGATGCCGACCCTTGACAAATTAAGGTGGTGCCAGTCGAATCATAGACGGCCAGCCGCACGGTAGTGGTGCCGGTCCAATTCCACAGCTTCGCCGAAAGTTCCCCGATCTGCCCACTGATCGGCGCGGTAAACAGCGTCCACATCGTAATGGACGGCGAGCCTGAATCGTCCGTGTTGTCGGCCTGATCGCCGAAGTAGGTTAATGGCATCTAGATATTCCGTCCGAATTTCCGGCGTGACAGTTCATCGCTGATCCGTGCCGCCACCCCAGTGAGACCATCCGTCGCGCTGAAGGCGGTCAACCCTGTAAAATTGATGCCAGATCCCACATCGGCCCCACCAAGGTCAAACCCCATCCCTGGACTCCCATTGGTGAATGTGCTATCAGCAATCGAGACAATATCCACACCGTTAAACGATGCAGTAATCACACCACCCACAATGCGCACACCGAGAATATCGCCGGTTACAATGGCTCGCCCAAGGCTCACCTGCCCCTGGATAACGGTGAAATCACCGCTCGCTCCGTTCCAGCGGATAATGCTAATCGCACCCGCTACCTCAAAATCACACTCATAGCTGGTGATGGTGTTCGCCGTGATGGTACAGCGGACATGCAGTTCTAATTCATCGTTGAGATCAGCCCCCGACACCAACGCGGTACCTTGGACGGTCTGGTCTGGTCCCCATGATCCCGTCAGGCAGGCGATGGAATCGCTAACGCCGCTTGTACCAGTGGTAGGACGGGCCGCAGCGGATGCTGTGCGGACATCATGCCAGTCAAGTCCATCCGCCAATCCGTTGCGCCAGTTCGCGCCTTCGCTGATCGGATTCTCGGTCCCCGCAAAACTGGTGCTATAGTTCATTCAACAGCCCCATTTGAACACCCGACAGAGCCAGCATTGCCACTTCTGCATTACGGTATGGGGTGCATCACAGGGGCTACTGTCGGCATCGGAGGGAACGCTTTGCACACGACATTACTCGAGGGTCCCGCCCCGGAGCTATTCACGTTCTCGACGCGATAACAGGGCGTCGAACCCGCGACATTCGTGGTATCGGTATAGGTCAGCGTCCCGGCTGGCAGCGTGGTCAGCGTGTTAAACGTGCCGCTGGAGGAGGAGGCCTTATCGACCCTGACTTGATCGGTCGTATCGGCATTGTCCCAGGCCAATGTCGCGGAGAGCGCTTGCGCCTCAGCCGACTCGCCGAAGAGGCACCAGGCCAGGATCATGACGAGCATGGTTTTCATGATGGTTTTCATGATGACGTGCCTCCCGTTGTTTAATCACTTTCGTACAGGTCTCGCAGACACCGAGCTCGGCCCGTTCCAGCAAGCGCACCGCCGTGACGAATCCACAGCGCGGACAGGCGTCATGCAGCAGGGCCATTGGCGCACACCGCTCCTGATCTCATCCAATCCGTTAACTGGCCCGGAAAAATCCGGCCGCCGCAATTTGCGCGGTGATGTCCGAACCGTCCGGGACGACCACGAAATCATGCTGCGTGAGCGGCACGAGGTTGGCATCGGTGCCGCCGGTCGTATCGTTGTCATAGGCGACGATGAAATCGTTCCACCCGTCCCCGGCGGCGACGGCCGTCCAGGTCTGGTCGGGAATATCGAGATCCACCCGGTCGTTCGTATCGTCCGGCGCGAAGGCGGTGATGTCGGCATCGGTCAGGGTCTTCCGGGCATAGCCGGAATTCGTGACTTCGTTCGTCGTCCCGGCGACGAGCGCCGTGACCGTATCCACATCCTTCAGCGTGGCGTCCGACTCGATGCCCGCCGTGGCCAGAATCACAATGATGAGCGCCGAGTTGGCCGGATCGTTGGAATCGACCCGGTTATAGAGTTCAGCCACACGGCCCTTCGCGATGTTGAAGACGAAATCCGCCATGGGTTACACCGCCCCTTTCTGGACGCGGTACTTGGCGTGGGCCGCCTCGTCCAATACACAGTCATAATAATGAATCACCTCGGAGCGGACCGGATCGCCGGCCACGGGATATTTCCCTGGCACGCGCAGGATGCGATAGTGCAGATCCTCGGGCTGGGCGTGCAGGGTGAGCACGCCGTCCGCGATCGACAGCCACCCCTCGGACAATCCCGCGGCCACGAGCTTGTCGGAGAAATGTTGATCCGGCGTCGAGCCGGTATGTTGGACTGCGATATGGGACAACGGGGGCGGGTTGGTGCAGAGGCCCTGCGCGTCCACCTCCTTGACCCAGCCGTCAGGCTTGAGAAAATGCCGCTTCAGTTTCATCACGGACCCTCCTGGTTTAACTCACCTTATAGAGATTGCGGACGGGCGCCTCGATCTCATATTTCAGCGCATAGGTCGCGTTGTATGTCACCTCGATAAGGAACCGGTGCCATTCGAGATCGTTCGCGCTATTTTGGATGCTGTTGTCGGCCGGCAGGAGCGTGAGCGTGAGCAGCCCGCTCGTCGCATGAATGGTCGCGCGTCCGACGTTCTTGATGTCCACACGATCGACGCTATTGAGAATCGGCTGGCTCGGTTCGTCGCGGGCATAGATGGTGAGCGTGGCGGCGGCGATCGCCATCAAGGGCACGGGGGCGCCCGTCTCATCGAGCAGCGTCATGGTGATGACCGGCCCGGACGATTGCTCCGGAATAATGACCTGTCGCCCGTCGGCGTCCGTCAAGATGGTCCGATTTTCCAACACAGGCCGCGCCATCGTCTCAGCTCCTCATACCCGTCTGCTGCGTCTCGCCGGTCCCGCCGATTCAGTTTGGACAGGTCCGGCAGGCCTGCGCCAATCCATCCCCGAAAAACACGGTACAGTCCTCGATGCAGGTCCCTCCGCAAAACTGCCCAATCGTCTGCGCGGCCGGCCGCGCCGGTGCTCTCGTCACCCAGGGCAACTCAACGCCGATCCATCCCAGGATGGCGAGATCGACGGTGCGTCGCTCGATGCAGCGCCGGAGGTACGGATCTGAATCAGCGGGTCCGTATTCGGTGAGGATGCCTCGGAGCTTGGAGAGGTCGCCGTCGGTAAGGGCGACGAGGCTGTGCTCGACCCACTCGCGATAGGTGCAGGGGACGGTGCGTCGTGCGCGCGCTGTAAGGCGCTCAGCAGGACTTTCCCGCTCAGCAGCATCGACATCTGCGCGGGCGGATTGCAGAGAAAAAAATGTGGGCCGAAGAGCGCCACCTCCCCGCCGGTCAGTTCCCCGGCGAACGTCTGCGCCAGACGCTGGATGGCGCTGAACGGCAGCGCGGCCTTCGCCGGCCGGGTCTCGCCCTCTGCGAGGAGACAGATCGCCATGAAGAGCGGGCCCTTCTCGCGCAACAGGTCGTGAATCACTGCATAATCCAGCGCCGCCAGATCGATGGCGCCGAAAATATGATCACCGAGCCATTTATTTTGCTGCCAAGACAGCGGCTCCAGTCGATAGGTGATCCCACCGATGAGATAGGTTTTTGCGTGGAGGTCAGTCGTGGGTTCCATGATGCTCCCTGATCTGGTCTGTTCGGTTTCGTGCGTCAATTTGATCTATCTCGTCTCGTCGGTCCGTTTGGTCACACCGGACAGACCGGACAGACCATGCACCGGAGGGACGGTTTATGTGTACGCAATACTCAGCTCGTCATTCCCGGACGACGCGCTGCGCGCCATGAGGAAGTCGGTTCCCAGTGTCGCAATGCCGTTCCGATCGCTCTCCGAAATCTTTGTGTACTGACAGACCGGAATATTGAACGTGCAGATGTTGCCCGCGGATCCGGGATGTTTCCAGGTGAGCACGCCGGTTGTCCCGCCGAGCCAGCGGCCATACCAGTCATGGTTGGCCACCAATTCGTCTTCCGGATCGAAGCTGCCCTTGGGTTCGCGATTGGTCAGAATGGCACTGATGTAGCCCGCCGCGGAATTCACATCGGCGCGCGGCTCGATCGTATTGGCCATATCGAAGGTGATTTGCGACATGAAGGCCGAGAAGCCGCCCACACTGAAGAGGGCCGACAGCAGGGCGACGGGAACCGTGGTCTCCACACCGGAAGGCGTGATCAGTGCGACATCGGCCACGCTGTCGTAGACCCCGATGAATTCGAACTCGAACATGCCGGGCTCGCCATTCTTGGCGCTGTATTTCACGTTGCCCCGCGCGCCCTTGATGATCTTCTTGAGACCGTCCTTAAACAGCGCGACGGTCATGGGCGTGATATTGGCCAGGGTCGAGGTCGGCGTATAGGTGACGCTCGTGACGGCCACCACCGCTTCGGCAAATCCGCAGGCGATGAGGAGCTTGCCCAGGGCCGGGGCGGTCCCGGCGGTGCCCGATCCTTTGTTCTCGACCTTGAAGGAAATCTTGCCGAGGCGCGTGCCGGGGATCATCTTGAACGGCGACAGGGCCACGTCGAGGATGCTGCGTTTGAACATGCTCACGTCGGCCTCGAACTTCGGCTCCATCACCTGGAAGTTCGCGTCAGTCCCGGCGAGCGCGATGACGGTGCCTTCGGTGGTTTCCGCCTTCGCCGCGACGACGGCGCGATTACTGAGGATTTTTCCCATGGGTCAGACTCCTTTCGCGCCGTGCGCGTGCGACTCAGGCCTGTTCAGATTTCTTCGGCGGTTCGACGAGCTGCGCGCTCCCGCCGTCCAACAGCGGCTGCGCCTCCTTCGGCGACAGATCCAGCACGTCGCCCGGCTCGCCTTTCTTCTGCTGTTTCTCGTCGTAATAGGTGCAGGACAGTTTGACTTTCATGGAGGACCCCTTCATCCGGCCTGTGTCGGATCGAGCCGGCTATGTCGATAACTGATGCGGTAGGCGACGGTGCAGGAGAGCATCGGTTGCCCCTCCTCGATCTGCACGGGACTCACGCTCGTCTCTTCGGTATTGACGGCCAAATCACCGCGCCGCACGTCGAGCTGCAGCGCCTCTTGGACGTCCGCAATGAGGCTGTTCATCACCTCGGAGGCCGATTTCGCATCGGTGTCCTCATCCTGCTGGACGAGCAGCACGATCCCCACGTCGAATTGACGTGAGAGGAGCCCGCCATTGCCGGACAGCGGCCCGCCCTCCTGCGTGTCGTCGCTCCCCTCCAGAAGATAGGCCATGGGTGGATTCAACGATTGCCCCCGCTGCAGACAGCGCTCGACCAGGTTCAGCGTATTCGCATAGCCGTTCGCGACCGTAATCGTTTCGAGGGTCGTCTGCAGATGCTTCATGATGCGTTCCCGGACCGAGTCAGCCATGCACGACTCGCGAGACGGCCGCACTGATGGCCTGCATCCGTTGATCGAGCGCCCCGGAGAGGGCCCGCTGCACGGCATCGGCAATCTGCGCCGTCGCGTTCGGGATCTCCCGCTGCCACGGTTGTTCAAACGGGACCCGCGCCGGAATGGTGACGGATTTCACGCGCGCGAAGATGCGGCCAGTGCCGCGTCCATTTTTCCGGCTCAAGAACAGGAAGCCGCCAGACTTGGGGGTAATGACGGCGCCTTCGATATGGGTGCGGACGATCCGCGAGGCCTTGTTGACCGACTTCAAGCTCGCGAGATCCGTCCCCACGGTAAATCCTTGAATATTCTTGTCGCTGAGGCGCCGCCAGGGACCACCGGCAATCCCGGGACGCCCGGAGAGCGATTCGGTCTTGACCGTGCGGGCCACGCGGCGCGCAAACCGAAACATCGCCGTCTTCACATAGCGGAAGGTCTCGACCGGCGCCTCGTGCAGCGCCTGCTGCAACTCCTCGAAGTTCACGACATCGACAATCGCGCCGTCGGTCGGCATCAGGCCTGCACCTCCAGACGGAACATCCCGCCATCGCTGGCGGTCAGTCCGGCGTCTTCCTGGACGATCTTGTTCACGGTAAAGTCGCTCTCCTGGCTGTCACTCAGGTTCTTCCTGAACCGCACCCGATCTTTCCGGACTTGGATCTGCAGCATCCCGTCGGTCGCATCCATCGGGATCACGATCTGCATGGTATTCACGCCAAAGACCGTCCCGTTCGCCTGCTGAATCTGCGAGGGGCGCCGCTCGACGATCGCCCAACACGACGTCGGGACGCCGCCATAGGGCAGATAGGTGACGCGTTCGCCACCGAGTTGCTGGATGAGATCCACGGCATCCGACATGACACTCCTTAGGAGGTCGCCGCTCCGTCCACCGGATCGGGACGGCCCGATCCGGTGGCGAGCGACAGGGCTGACCGTCTTAGACGATTTGCTTCTTCCCGCCCGCTGACACGCTGACCAGCGCCGGCCCCGTGACGATCGTGCCGACATAGCCCAGGAATCCGCCGACGACTTTCTTCGGATCGAGCGCATAGGTCTGGGTATTGTTCGCCGAACTCACGGCCGTGAACGTCGCCCCAGTGATATCGGCGGCGCCGGTGCCGTTGGCGTCAGAGGCCGATTGCAGCTTGCCGGTGATCGAGCCGGTGACGGCGCCGATCTGCTGCACCACGAGGATTTCTCCGCTATAGGGTCGCACGTCCAGCCATTTGCCGCTGCCGCTCGTGGCGGCGGCGGTGTTGGCGGCTGAGACGGCATCGATCAGGGAGGTCATCGTCGCTGCGGAGGCTTGAGAATTGAGCATCGCTTATTTCTCCTTTTTGCCGGACTTCCCTACGGAGGGTTTCGCATCCGGGTCGATGGGTAGCTGTGCCGATTCCTCCGGGCTGGCCGGCGCGGCCGGCTCGGTGTGAATCGTCTGTGGTGCCGGGTCGATGGGCGCAAGTTCCACGGCGCCGATGCCCGTCAGAAAGGTGACCATGGCCGCATCCAGGTCGGCGGAGTCACCAGCCTTCAGATGCTGGCCGACTCCAATGCAGACACCGCGGAGGGCTCGGACTTTCATGTTAGGACAGGTTCGACGAACAGATGAACGCTTGCGGATAGCGGATGAGGACATCCACCATCCACATGGCGCGGATCCCGACCTGCGCCTGGTTGAACCGGGTGCCGCCATTGTCCATGGCGAGCTCGAGCACGCCCCAATCGCCGATGATGACTTCGTTCCACGAGCCGAAGATCAAGTGGGCGGCCGTCAATTGCTCGGACGACATGGCCTTGAACCCGACGAGCTCGCCGTCGAGCATGTTGCCGGTCCAGAGCGGGGTATCGGTGCTGGTGAACCGTTGCACCTGCATGAGGCGCGCGGCGCCGGCGGTCGTGGTGACCCATCCCGGATTGCCGCGAATCGCATTGGCCCCGCCGGCCGTCGAGACGAACGCGAGAATCTTGGCATAGGTGGCGGAGGCCGCATCCTGACCCGAGGTGATCCCGGAGGTGTTCTCGATGCCGATCGGCTGTGCGCCGCCGGTCCCCTTGATCACCACGGCATCCACGCCATCGATCGCGATGTCCGCCGCCAGATCGGCCATGACGAACTGCTCGGCCGACGGCGTGCTCTGCCGGAGGAGCTGCTCGGACACATCAGTGATGGCGATCGCCGTCTTCGGCGTCATGGAGAGCTGGCCCAATGCTTGGTCGGTCGCGGTGACGCTCGTGCCATCCCCACCCTGCCACGTGACCGTCCCCTTGCCGGTCTGGCGGGCAAAGGTCACATTGCCGACCAACCCGGAGAGATTCCGCGCTCCCATGGCGAGGGCCACGGAGCGGTTGCGCAGAATATCGATGAACCCCATGTTCTCCACGTTCACCAGATAGCCACCCTTCGAACCGGGCTGCGTCGCCATGGCGCGTGATGCCGCCTCGGCCCCGAGGGGTCGCGTGAGCACTTCGCCAGGCACGAGAATGTTCGATGTGAGTTCACGGCCCAGCTGCTTGGCGACGGTGCGTGAACACTCGATCTCGAAGGACGCTTCCTCGATGAACTTCGGATTGTTGCCGCCGAACTTCATGGCGCGAATGGCGCGGAAGATGCTATAACCCTTGGCTTCTTTCACCGACATGCCGACGGCTGAGGCGGAGACTGGATGCTGCCGGCCGCGCTCTTCCATGACGTCGAGGATTTCGCTTGCGATCTTCGTGAGCGGCATGCCCTCCTCGATCCAGCGGGCTTCGACGCGCGCATCGATGCGGTTGGACTTACAGAGATTGGCGATGGCCTGCCGGCGCTCCTTCTCGGCCTCCACGGCCCCAATCTTTCGTGTGTTGGCTGCCTCAGCGGCCACCGCGGCGGCGTTCTCTTCGTCGGTCATAACCTGCTCCTTTGTTTGGGCGCTGGGCGCCGGGGGTTGACTGATTGGTGCGCGTGCTGCTTGCGGGGGAACGACCGCGGCCGGCGGGCTGGAATCCGGCTTCGACGCCCGGATCATCCGCACGTCATATTCCTTCTCGCACCGACCAATCCCGACGGTGGGATCTGCCGGCACGCTCACGATCGAGACCTCATAGGGCTCCCAATCGGTCATCGTGTAAACTTCGGTCTTGGTATTTTCCTCGATGACGTTGATGCGATAGGCCAGGGAGACGTTCCGCAGGCCGCCGTCGATCATCGTCTTCACTTCTTGGGCCCGATCGGTCGCGAACAATTTCGCGTCGACCATCAGCCGGTTGTTCTCCACGCGCGCATCGCTAATGACACCGATGGGATCATCGACGTTGTGATTGAACAGCAGTGGCATGGCACCGGACTTGGCCCGATCGAGCCGCACCGCGCTTTTCTCGTGCGAGAGCACTTCGGTGCCGTACCAGCGTTCAACCGGCTCTTCGGACGACGCCGGGAAGGTCAAGGTGTCCTGATTATCTTTGCGCTCGATCAGGATGGCGGCCGCTTCGACACCGCGGCGCAGTAAACCTTTTTGCTTGATGACTTCTTCAACGACCTCAGGCATGGGACCTCCCTGCGCTCTTCAACATTTTTTCCGCCGTCTGCACGGTGGGGTCGGCGCCTTCGTCGCCGGCAGCGGGATCCACGACAAGGGGCGGATCGGCCGGGTTCTGCGCCGTCTCCTTGGCCGCCGAGGGCACGTTCGGATCCGTATCGAACATCAGGCCCTTCTCGGCCATCTGCTCCAGCTCGGACTCGCGCTCATCGAGCACGTCTTCGAGATCGCGGCCATCGCCGGTCGCGGCAATGACCGCCGTAGTCGTCGTGAAGCCGCACCGCACGGCTTCTTTATAGGCGTTGACTTCTTTGGTGGGATCGACCCACCCCCACCCACGCGGTTTGAAGCAGACGGCTTCGAACTTTTTGGGATTCGCCGCATACTCCTGGATATTGATCGAGGGGATCGCACCGGCCAGCACGGCCTGTTGCAACCAGAGCTTATGGAGGCGATGCCGGAACGACCGGATGAACCAGAGTTGCAGGACGCGCCAGAGATCGCGATCATCGAGCAGCGCGAGACGAGAACTGGAATAGTTGCTTTGTGAATAATCGCGCGAGAGGCTTTCGTAACTACAGCCGACGCCGGCGGCGACTTCGCGCAACATCATGCGCATGAAGGGATCGATCTGCGTATTGGGCCGATTGGGGCTAAAGCTGTTGAATTTCTCGCCGGCGGCCAAACGCTGCACGACGGCCGGTTCGAGTTCCATCTGGAGCGAGCCGTCCTCTTGCTCGTCGCCGAAACTGGGATCGCCGGCGGGGGTTTCGATGATGCCCATATAGCAGGCAGCGGCCCGAGCGGCCGTAATTTCCGCCTCCGTCAATCCGTCCATATCGTTCAGCTTCCGGGCGGCGGCGTGCATCCAGGGAATGGCCCGTGTCTGCGGCCAGCGGTCGATGAGGCGCAGATGCTGGATATATTCGGCCGGGACGCGCTCGAGGGCGCTCGCGGTCTGGTTCGGCCGGAGCGGTTGCAAATCACCGGGATGGGTCGTGCGGAACCAATAGGCCAAGGGCGCGAAAAAGGCGTCGATCTCCACGCCCAGCCGGACCGTCGCGGAGGTGACGCCGGGAGAGGGCTGGAACTGATCGGCCAACCGCTCCGGCTCGATGATTTCGAGCGCGAGCGGCACGGAGGAACCGGGGAGCTTGGTGAAATGCAGACGGATGAAGATCTCGCCCGCTTCGAAGACCTGCCCGATCAGTTGCCGTTCCAGGTCGGCGAAGTGCAGCGAGCGGCCCATATGGCAATGGCCCGCCTGACACCACTCTTCGCAGGCCTCCTCAATGTCGTCGTTGATCGCATCGTTGAACGTATTGCGCGTGGTCTTGACCTTGGCCTGCATGCCGATGCCGGAGCCGATGATATTGTTCTGGATGATGACTTTCGCCCGCTTGGCATAGCCGGCGTCACGCACCAGGGCGCGCGAACGATTCCGGGCCGTCGTGAGACTCGTCTGGAGTTCGTTGTCTTCGCTGGTGGTCGAGGTGCCCCAGCCGCTCGTCGTGCGACCGGCCCGGCCGACGGCATACATCCGCTGCGCGGTCGCGCGCTTCGCGGGCGGCGCAAGGTAACGGGCGAGGGTGCGGCGCAATCCGTCAAACACGGGTGCACCGGATGCCGATCCGCCGGCGATTGATCCCGGTCCGCGCAAAGGAATCGGCGTCGGCTTCTTTGGCCACTTCCGCCTGATAGAAGCTCCGCCATTTGATCAGATCGGCCGGCGTGAAATTAATGATCCGGCGGCCGTTGATTTCGAGTTGGAGCTGGGTGGTGGAGGCCTTGCCTTCATAGGCCGCTTCGATCGCCTCGAGCATTTTCTTCGCATGGGTGCGGCCGTCATACGTCGAGAGGGCGGCGAGGTTCGGGAGAATCTCGATCATGCCCTCCGCGACGGTATAGATGTCGGTGCCCTTCGTGACGCGGGCCATCCAGCGATAGGAACCGGCGGTATAGGCGGCCGTCACAGACGCGGCGATCGAGATCAGAAAGTCCGCGCCGCTCGCACTCGCATTGATCGTGATTTTCGCGGCGGCATTGATGAGCGTATAGGCGAGCGTCCAGCCTCCGCTGGCGGGGTAGTCCAGCAGTGATTTAGACCATGAGAGCAGATCTCCTGCGCGAAAGGTGGTGGGTTCCGTTGTGGGCGTCGGCACACTCATGCGCGACGGTATACCCGCGATCAGACAAACCGTCTATGGCACGTTGTGGCCTAATGTAGTACGTTGTGGTACGACTTTCGGCCTATTTCCAGCCGGTGACAAATCCCTTGGGGGCGCGCGGGGCGGGCTTTTGCTTGGATTCAACTAGCTCCGATTCAGCAGCATTTTTCTTCATCATTTTTTTGACGTCGCTGACCGGGACATAGAATCCGCCTTTCACCGTGAACGCGTTCGGGAACACGTCCCCCTCGCGAATCCACCGGCGAATGGTCTCCTCGTCCTTCTGGAACAGCGTGGCGAGATCCTTGACGGTGAAGAGCTTCGGCGGCAACGAAACCTCTACCTTTCTGCAGACGTCTGCACTCCGGTGAAAACGAGATGTGTGGGAGGATTAATTTCATAGCCCTTCACTTCATGCGGATTGTTTAAGGGTGGTTTGATATGACGAATCCAGAACTGCTCCACGTCCTGCAGATGGGCTTCCGGGCATGGAATCCACAATACCCTCTCCCAGCTTTTCCCTGATCTACGATGTTCATCGAGACGGGAAGGCAGATTGATTGACTGACCAACATAGGCGATGCATCGATTCGAAATTAGGAAGTAAATACATGGCGGGTTGAATCCAGTTTGGCCCAATCCTTCAAAGAGGCGATCTCTCATGGAAGAAAGCTCAATCGGAATATCTTTGTCGGGGGCCACCAGCGAATGCACGGCAAATCTGATAGGCAAGGTTGCCCCAGCATACTCAGTCACGAGGTTATCGTTGATCCATTTAGCCGCTTCTCTCTTTCGGAAAAGAGGCGGTCCGTTATCCACTCTCAAATGCGGAATAAGCAGGAGCTGAACGAGCTCTTCAATCCTTTCTACCGAAACAGTGGTGAACTCGGATAGCTGACGCGAATCCATTAAAGCTCCTAAGCTGCGGTTGGTGTGTTCTTCGATTTTATTCATGAGAGCTCCATTCAGAGGTGGATTCGCTTTCGTGACCGCATGCTGCGCGAGGTAGCGCGTTTCTAATTCCACGAACGTGGCAGACTGTGATCGCCGCTCTTTTTCTTCTCCAGGATCGTTCCCCTTCGCGATCTCCACAATCTTCACATTGGCAAGATCACGGGCTTGGTCGATGGTGAGCATGCCATAACGGCCCAGCGTCATACGGCGCACCCGGCCTTGAATTTCCCGTTCCAGAATGAAGGTCTTGCTTCCCTTGGTGATCCGGATGGCAAACCCCCTCAACTCTCCATCACGCAGGAACCGTTGCCCTTTGGCGGGATGCGTCGCCAGGTCGATCAGTCGTTTGGTCAGCTTGGGCAGTCCACAATCCATCACCGCCACCCCTTCACAAAGCCGCCACGGCGATGTGCCGGCAGCTGCGGTTTGGTGCTGCGATCTGTCACGAAGGATGGCTTCGGCGCGGGATCCGACACCCCCACCGCCGCCGGCTGCTGATCCTCGTCCTCCGGTGCGAGATCCATCTGCGGAGGCTGCTCGAGCTTCGCGGCCAACTTCGCCCAGTTCGGATTGAGCAAGGAGACGGCCGCCAGGTTATACACCTTCAAATCAAGCGCTTCGTTTCTGGCACGGATTTTTTTATAGAAATAGCCGATGTTCACACCGCGATCATACTTGGACCGTTTCTCTTCGCCCGCCAGTTGTTTGAAATATTCTTCGTCATATTCCGGTCGATCCGGGAAATGCACATAGCCGGGGCCCGGCTCTGTCAGCGCGAGGCGCGGGAAAATCGTATCTTTGGCGGCGACGGTCCCGAGATGGTAGAGATGCACGGTGCTGCCGCGGGGCCGGGTCGGCCGCGGTGGCACGAGCGGCGCTCCCTGTTGGCTGCTGCCCTTGATGGCATAGCATCGGCCCCGGTACCGCCGCACAAACCAATAGGCTTCCTTGGTGTGGTGCCCGCCGGTATCGACGCAGACACATTCGACCCGGAGCGCGATCCCGCAGACATGCAGCCGCGGACGCGCCAGCCAGTCGGTCACATCTTTCCAGACGGTCGGCTGGGCCGGGCTGCCGGGGAAGACGCGATAGTCGATGCTCCAGGATTCTTCGTCCTCACCCCAGCCCACGATCTCCGCCTCCAGGCGGTCGTCCTGCACATCGATCGCGGCCGTCAGGACTAACACGCCACCCGGACAGGCCGCCTCATAGATCTCCCGCCGTTGATAGAGCGCCGACTGGTCGACCTTCTCCCCTTTCTCTTCCCACGTCTCGGCCAGCACGGTGTTGATGAACGTCTTGAGCTTGCGCATGTCGCCGGTGGCCGCCTTCTCATTGGCCTCGATCCACTGCCGGGCGAGCTCGGGCCAGGAGAGGGCCCAGCCGTAGGGCTGATAGAGCGCGTTGATGTGAAAGGAGCGCACGGGATTCTCCGGGTCGTCGTGGATCCAGCGGCCCTGTTCGAGCATCCAGCCCTTCGCATGTTCCGCGATGAGCGCGGCACAGCCGGCGCAGCGATAGGCCGCTCGGTCCGGCTCGGCCACGCCGTCAAACGTATAGACCAACTGGCCCCACTGAAGATATTGCAAATGTCCACAGACAGGACAGGGCACGTAATAGTGGCCGCGGCTGCCCCGCTCATAATCCGGTTCGATGCGGCTGGTGTCGGCCTCGAGCGGGGTGGAGAGTTCGAAGATCTTCCGGCGATCAAACGTCGCGCTGCGCTTCTCGGCCAGATCCACCGGATGGCCTTCGCCGTTCACATCGGCGGGGCAGCCGTCGACTTCGTCGATCATGACATAGCGGGCGCTGGTGAACCGCATGCCGATGGCGCTGTTCGAGCCGACGAAGTTGATGAAGCCGCCGAGAAATTCCTTACTGAAAATATTGTTGCCGCTATCGCGGGAGCGGGCTTCGCGGACTTTCCCGCGCAGGCAGGTCGTGAGTTCAATCATCGGCTTGACTTTTTCGTTCGACAGTTTCTTCGCGAGATCTTTCGTCGGCTCAAAGACGAGCATCGCGCCCGGCGCCCGGTCGATGATATAGCCCATCCAATTGACGCCGATCTGGGTCCCGCCGATCTGCACGCATTTCATGAAGACGACGGTCTTACAGGGATGTGACGGCGAGAGACATTGCATGATCTCCCGGAGGAACGGCGTCCGGCTCGTGCGCCACTGGCCTGATTCCGCGACATAGTTCGGGAGTTGCACATGTGCATCCGCCCATTGATCGACGGTCTGCTCCGGATCCGGCCGGAGCCCGGCCCGAAAGGCGACGGTATAGCAGCCTGGCGAGGAGAGCAGCAGGTCCGTCATGCCGCCTCCGTGCCGCCCGTGTCATCAGTCTGGAGCGCCAACGCCTCGAGCGCCTGTCGTATTTCCCGTTCGAGCAGATCATAAATTTTCCGCTGATCCGTCTCGGCCGCGAGAATGCCGGCCAGCCGAGACGGGATATTCAACATGCCGTCGCGCACCAAGCGCCCTATACGAAAAGCATCCACTTGCACGGCATCCCGTCTGACCAGCGTGGCGATGCGCTCCTCATAATCCAGCCGGGCAATTTCCGCCCGGAAATGTTCACGGCGGGCCTGCAGTTGCGCGAAGGCGGGATCGTTCGGCGGGGCCTGATCAGATTCGTCGGAATTGTCAGGCCCGAGCAGTGAGGCCCCTGGTTCGACATAGATCGGTTTCGCGAACGGTGCGCGGTCTGCGTGTCGCATGGCCAGGCGTAATTTATCGGCTTCCGTAAAATCGAACGGCTCCAGATACTGAATGCCGACACGCCGAAGCTGTTCCCCAGCCGCTTGCTTCGAAATACCGGCATGGATCGCATACTGTGTCAGATAGCCGGGCCGCTTCTTACGTTCCATCTAGGTAGTCACCATCATCCTAAGACAACCTCGATTCCACATCTGCCGCTAGACAAATTGTGCGGCTTCGCTGACCCGCATAGGATGAATCCTGGGAAGGACCCACGGCGCTAGGCCGTTGCCTGCGTGTGCTGCATCAGGATTGCTTTGGTGCGCGCCAGCGTGTCGAGATCGTCTTGCAGCTGATGCATGACGCGATTGATCTCGACGAAGCGCGCGCAGTCCCCTGCCGGCTGATTCACCGTCCGCAGGGTGCCATTGGATATGGCCGTGACACGCGCAGGCATGCGCGTATGCCTCGCCCCCCCCTGTGCCACCTTCTGAACCGCCTTGCTCTGAGCCGATGGCGCAAGGACAAGGGGCCGCCCTTGGAACCGTGCATTCGCCGCTCGTTGCTGATCCCGATGCTTCGGACATTGCACGCTATCCGACGCCGCATCCGCGTGACATCCCTTCCTCGTACACGATTCGCCACTGGCCATTCGCACCTCCGTATCTGATTCCGAACTAGGATCCCTCGCGATTGAGGACTGCCGATGTCCACAGTTCACACAGCGCGCCTCGTCAATGTCCCGAATGAGCAACCCTCGGCATCGTGGACAGGGCATCAGGCGACCTTCGCACTCGCCGACCAGATGGTCTCCACGCCCTGCAGCACAGGCCAAAGCCGGTCCGGCTCCCATCCCCACCAGCCGGATGACGGGTAGGATTGCTGCATCAAGCGCAACCATTCGGCGAAGAATTCCACATTCCGCGCCATTGCTGGATAGCGACAGCAGTGCGCGTGCCACCGACAGTACGACTCTTTCCCGTCCAATACCGTGCTGACCGGTACCTGACAGGCCGAATCCCATTGGCAGAGCCGCCAGGTTTGATGCGTGTGAGGGTTGAGGGTGGTCCGCACTGTAAGAGATCCTTCCTGATGATCGAATTCATGCGACACTTAATTCACAAGCATCGCTTTCCCCTGCGACAGCGATCCGACTAATTTCTTCACATCGCTCGCCGCAGGCTGCACTGATACTGCGCCTAATTCAGGTGGAGATTTGGCTTCATATTGACGGCGCTGAATGAGATCCCTGTGATCTTGACAATACTTCGACCCGGGAATCGACACGTGCTCGCAGGGCTGATTCGCGTAGGCGCAGCGGGCTGATGGGGATGGGATGGATTGTACCGTGACTTGCTTGGCGCCGAACGAGATCCAATTCAGCACCCACGTTTGCCAGACCTGGGCAGACCATCCTTTTGCTGTAAATCGATGCTGCGCGTGGTGCGTCCTACAGTGTTCAAACTGATGAGCGATGGTCAGCATGGTCATGCCTTTCTTGATCGCATAGACCTGCATCGCGTCCGTCAGCGACCAATCATCCGGCATCGCGTGCGCCTCACTCTTCTTCTTAGAAGGTAGGTTAGGTAGGTTAGGTAGGTTAGGAGTATTCGTAATCTTGCCTTTTAGAGTGCTTGTAGCATTGCTTGTAGCAAGAGCGGACCAGCGCTTCTTCGCTGCTGTTTTTGCTCGCTTTTTGAACGCCGACAGATGCCCGGCATGCTCCATCCAGTCGTGAATCTTATAGCCATTCTTGATTTTATCAATGAATTTTATTTTGGTCAGGGCCTCGACTAATTGGCCGGGTTCGCCGGTCCAATTCATCACCGATTCGAGTTCATTCACCGAGTATGCTTCAAGCATACCTGTAGCACAGTGATATTTCGCCACATAGCACCACAGTCGAATGGGAATCGCGACATGTTGATGGCCGAGGAGTCCGACGAGGCGCATCACTTTCGGATGGGAGAAATAGTCCAAATCCAAATTCAAGTACGGCATGCAATCCCCACTGAGAACCTGGACGATAGCGAATGGGCGGTCCGAATCATCTTCATTCTCTCTCCGTCGGCGCAGGCAGGGGAGAATAGTCTGGCTGCGGTGGTTCGTGATAGGTAATCGTCAGCGCGGCACAGGCGATCAGGATCAGGATGATCGCCACCGTGAGGACGATTTCTCCGCGTTGGTTCATGATGCTTCCCGCCAATCCTCAGCACGGGCTTTGATGGACAGGGCGACGCGATACAAAGATGTGCGTCCATCAATCAGCTTCGCACACGCCTCGGCTTCGGCGGCTCGTTCGGTACGGATCAGGTTTTCTATCGCTTCAAACCCCTGTCTACCACAATCGCGCATAATTGCGACCTTCATGAGACACCAAAGACAGGTACCGATGTCTCGGCATATACACGGCCATCGAGCCCGCAACTCTTGCGTCATCCATACTGGGATGTCATTCATCGTTTCCTCCACCGCGCCGCCCACCAGATCCACGCCCCAAGCACCATGATCAGGCCAATCGCGCCGCCCCAGGCGCTCATGGCCGATGCTCCAACAGATATTCAATCATCAGTCGTGCTTCATCCGACGACAATAAGGTTGTGCCGCTTCGATGGGGAGCGCCTTGTTTCGTCGCGCAGAAATCGCTCGACTAATTGATTGATTCGTTGGTCACGAGATTCCTGTGTGAGTTGTGCCTTGACATCTGCTAATTCCCGCTCCACCTGCTCGCAACGGGTGCGGAGGGCGGATAGCTCTGATTCAATGAGGGGCAATATGGCGTTTACGAAATGCTCCTGGAATTGCTTGGGGCGAGCTGTGTCCATATCGTCGCCGTAGAGAAAATTATAAATCGCCTCTTCTACTGCCGCCTCGCACCGCGCTTGCAATTCCCGCGTCAGCCATACTGGGGTGTCATTCATGGCTTCTCCTCTAACAGTATTGAGCCCAGAGAGCATCGAAACATCACTTTTGTTTCACGGCTAATCGCGCACCGCCCGTGATTCCTCCGCGAAATGGTCATATTCCTGCACGATCGATCGTTCATACGTGCCAGGCGGGATCGTCACCGGCGCGTGTTCTTGATGCGTCACCTCAGCCCCCTGCGGAGCCTCCAAGGTCCCGTCGTCGTATAACGCCACGCCAGGGCCGTGCGCCTCATGAAAATGTCCGGTCACTTCGCCATGGGCGAGAATCGCCCGGTCGAGTTTCTTGCGCTTCGCCATGATGCCTCCTTAAAAATTAGTTATTGCAAATAGGTAATCGAATTTCTTTCATGTCAGAATCTTTGGTGTGCTTTTGAATGTCGTCGCACCTTGAGGCTTAAGGATTACGTCTCCTTGCTGATAGAAATCGGTTCCGTTCACGTCGTCAATCTGCTTTTCCGTAAGTCCGTTCCTGAAATTCAAGGCTTCCTGTACTGTCTTAACAGTCGGAACAACGCCTTCCACATGCCAGACGCCGATGCTTGGATTGATCATCTTGAGATAGGGCCGCTTGCGCCCATCACCTAAATCTAAGCTGAGCAATTCATAGGTCCCCTGCTTATCCAGGCACACAGCATTGAACATCTGGCAGACCCGCTCAATACCGATCCGCTCCACCATCACCTGTCGTACCTGCGCATTCGATTCTGTCGCAATCTGCTCAGGCGTCAGGGACTCTGGCCTCAGAATGATCTGCTCAGTGACGCGGATCCCGTGCCAGGCCCAGATGCCCCATCCATCGGGAAATGCTACCGCCATGCCATTAGTACAATGGAGGCGATGGGAATCGCGCCCTCTCAATCGAGCAGGATCACGGAGTTCTTGATGGATGGCGAGCGGTCGTTCGCTCACGATGACAAATTCTCGATGCGGCCACCACCAGCAGGCCGATTCGACGGTGCCCTCATAGGCGCGCGCCCTATTCCACACATCTCCAGATAATTGGAGATGGCAGACCTCGCGAAAAAATGAATTGTATGCAGGTCCCCACCAATACCCTCCGCACCATAATTGGCCGCCAAAATAGTTGATCCAGGCGTCGCCAACAGCGCCGCGAACAGCGTCGCCAACAGCGTCGCGAACAGCGCCGCGAACAGCGCCGTCAACAGCGTCGCCAACAGCGTCGCCAACAGCGTCGCCAACAGCGTCGCGAACAGCGCCGCGAACAGCGCCGCGAACAGCGCCGTCAACAGCGTCGCCAACAGCGTCGCGAACAGCGCCGTCAACAGCGCCGCGAACAGCGTCGCGAACAGCGCCGCGAACAGCGCCGCGAACAGCGCCGTCAACAGCGTCGTCAATAGCGTCGCGAACAGCGTCGCGAACAGCGTCGCGAACAGCGCCGCGAACAGCGTCGCCAACAGCGCCGCGAACAGCGTCGCCAACAGCGTCGCGAACAGCGTCGCCAACAGCGTCGCGAACAGCGCCGTCAACAGCGTCGCGAATAGCGCCGCGAACAGCGCCGTCAACAGCGTCGCCTCGTTGTCGTGAGAGAATAGAGGAGGCGATCGGTCCGGCGAATGCGACCGCGAGCGGAGAGGTCGTCCAGACGATGATTTTCGGTGGCGCGAGATTGGCGTATTGATAGCAGGCATGGACCGCTTCCTCGAATCGTGGGCGATCAGCTCTTCCAGTCCGTAATCCAATCTCAATCCATTTGTCGGCCCATTCATCCAGGCGGGCACGTTGCGCAGCAGTCAAAGCAGTAATGCGTGTCGGCATTGTCCTCCTCCTCCTTTTCAGACGTTGAATTCCAATATACTGTTCATTCTGGCGCATCCTCTCGCGGCGGCTCAATGGGGCCTGCCCATTGACCGCCTAGCTGTGCTACTGCAATCGTTTCATTTTATAGGCCTTGAAATAATCTAGATGCATTTGACAGTAGTGGTGTCCGGCGATGGCCGGCTCATGACAATTCCCACAGCGCCGTCGGCGACCCTGCTTCGGCGGCTCCAGATTGCGCCGCACCTCGAAGGGCCGTGCCCCACAATTGAGACAGCGCGTTTCATACTGGTCGGTCATCACGAATCCCTGACAGCGCGTACAGATGAGGGCACTGGCCGCCTGATTCTGCACGTCAGGCCGCCTTCCGCTTCTTGGACGCCGCCACCTTTTTCGCGGGCTTCTTGTCCGGTATTGCTGCAGACGTCTGCAGAGGCGTCGGCGCTGCCTTGAGCAACGGCGCGAGATCGATCCCGAGGGCCTTCGCCAGCTTCGGGAATTTTTTCGGGGCACTCCAAGCATGAGAGATGTCATCCGACAACACCAGGAACGCGGCATGTCGAATCACATCCTCCGGTCCAGGCCCGCAGGGAACCGACACAGGTGATTTCTGACGCGACCACCGGTGATCATTCAGCCGCTTGATCACCAGCTCGACCAACAATCCGGCCCTCTTAACCGGCAGCACCTTCACGCGCGCCGCCACCGCCTTCAAAATGGCCGGTGTGGCCGCTTTCCATTGTTCTCGCTGCGCTTCCTCTTTGGCCTCGCGAGCCAGGCGCTCCTCGTTCTGTTTCTTATACCGAGCCTGGTGGCTGTCGCCCGAGCCGCTACTGTTCGCCTTGAGGCGCAGCGCCTTCGCCTTCACTTCCGCGCCCCAATGGATCTCGCAACGATCTTTATTGGTACACACCTTGAAGGCCTCGCCCTGCCCCGGCCCGGAGGCAATCACACCCAGTACCGACCGCTCGCAGGGCTTTGAACCCTCCTTGCCATCGGCCCGCTTCCACGCCCGTTCGCCATAGACCCTGTCGGCACTCGCCCGGCGGACATCGTCATTCGCCAGATATTCGTGCGTGATCTCGATGATCTTCCGCTTGTCCTGCGCGGCTTCCGCGACCTGCGCCACCGTCTCCGGAAACAAGAACCCATCCGCCTGCTTGGCGTTAAAGCGGATATGCCGCTTGATATAGTCCTGCAGCTCGCGCACGCTCACGGCCTTGATCGGCGGGTTGTCGTCCTCGCCCTCTGCCTCTTCGTCATAGAGGAGCTGCTCAATGCGAAAGAGCCCACCATTGCGATAATGATCCGGCATGGAGCCAATCACCTTCGCCTGATCCGCCTGCGGCAGCCGCGCCAGCAAAATGGCATGGCCCGCTTCGATCTTGCCGTTCCAGAACAGTTGCTGCGCGGCCTTGCTCAGCGCGAGGAGCTTCACCCGATCGTAGATATACTTTTCCGACTTGCCCACGCGGGTCGCAATCACGTCCGGCTTCATCTTGTACGGCGCCGCCATCAGCGTCTCATAGCCCGTCGCCTCATCGAGCGGATGGACGTCCTCACGCTGCAGATTTTCGATCGTCAAGACTTCCAGAAAGGCCTGATCGGCCATCGGCCGCACGATGCAGGGCAACTGCGTCAACCCCGCCAGCTTCGCCGCACGGTACCGGCGATGGCCCGCGGCCAGCTCAAATCGCTGGCCGACCGGTCGCACGATCGCGGGCGTGATCACGCCGACGGTGCGAATGCTCTCAGCCAGCTGCGCCAGCGCCGGCCCGTCGACATGCCGACGGGGATTCTGTGTAGACTCATCAATGTCACACAGCGGAATGAATTTGAACGCTGCAGACGCCGTCATGATCCGCCCTCCCTTACTGCGTGGAGTCGTCCGTCGGATAGAGACTGCTTTGTCCGGTGCGCACATCGAGCGCCAGTCGATTGATTTCCTTCACGATGCCCTGCTCGCGCATTTTGAAGTCCTGCAGGCTTTGTTTTTTTTCATCCCGCAAGGCGGCGAGCATATGAATCTGCCGAGCCAATTCGCAGCCGAGCTGTTCACGCGAGATGGACATGGGCGACCTCCTGCATGGGTAAGGCCTCCAGACAGACTGGCAGGCTGTAATAGATGGCGAGCCCCAAGGTTTTCGCGAACTCCACTTCCCGATCTGCGCCCGGCGATTCTCCCGGCAGGCGCAGCACACCATGACAGGCCTGCAGCCATTGCAGATCGAGCGCGCACCAGACGGCGTAGTCTTGCGGGCAGAGATAATGGGCGAAATGAAAGAGATGCGGAATAAACGGCACATGCCCGGCCCGATGAATCTCCAACCCGGCGAGCACGGCCTGTCGCACATTCATCGCGACATCACCGGCCGTATAGGGTCCGGCAATATAGATACGCAGCACGGTCGGCATCGTCATGCGCTTTCCCATCGGTCGAGATGCAACCGTTTCACCACCGCCTTGGCTCGCTTCGCGACGGCGGCCAGTCCCTGCGCCCGTCGCAGCCGCCACGATCGATGGCGCTGGCGCATCGCCCGGCCGTTGCAGTGTCGGCACCGCAGCACTGTCCGGGCGCTCACCGCTCGATCGCAGTCGAGACAATGCCCGATCATGCGCCGACGCCCATCATTCGCCGATCATAGGGCGGCAGCCAGAGCTCGATCTTTTCGCGCAGTTCATCGTTGCTCTTCTCCTGGCAGGATCGACAGAAGAGAAAACAGACCCGCTCGCCGTCCACATCGGTCAACCGCGTATAAAGGGGGCTGACCGTCCCCTTGACATTGCAGCCGTCGCAGCGATCCATGCAGGCCCCTTTCGTCAGAACGTGAACAGCAAGGCCGTCAGACAGACGCCGACCAGAGCCAACAGCAGGATCCCGCCGAGCGAATCACGCGCCACTGTATGGTGACGGTTGGCCCGCGGCCGCCGGCCGAACATCACGATCATTCGGCTCGCCCATTCGCAATCCTCCCGGGGAAACCGGAGACCCGCTCGCACGATCAATATCCGCATGCCCATCCTCCTCTGCCTCCGCCTGACCCAAGATCTCCAGCCGCACCCTCGCCCGATCACGGGCCAGCTGCTGGAACGCCAGAATCGTCTCGTCCAACTGCAACTCATCCAACGTGCGCAGGCGCAGATACCCCTCCAGATTCCGGAGGCGCAGCTGCAGCGCCTGCCACGCAGGATGCAAGCCCAGGATCACGCGATCCATCGATGAAACGTCCCTCATGAGCGCCTCCACGGTCCCCAGCAGCAGGCCCAGCATCCCAGCAACAAGACGACGAGCATCGGCATCAGCATCGCACCGACCAAGACGCCGATCCAAAATACTGACATCCGTGCCCCTCCGTTCGACCGCATCCACCCGAGTCCGACGGCTCGGGTTTGTCCTAGGGTGCTCTACCCATCACACGAACGGCGCTGATCGGCAGACCCCCCGCCCGACTCAGCGCCGTAGATCCAACCGCACCAATTGTTTCAACATCCGCACTTCACGCACCCCAAACTCCTGCATCCGCGCCGACTCCTGACGCGTGGCCGGCGCCCGCGGCAACGCCTTCACCACCTCCGACCAGACGAACCGCAGCTTCCCGCGCACCAACCGACCCGGAATCTGCCCGTCCGCCTGCATGCGATAGATCGTCGCCGCCGAGACCTGGAGCCTGGCCGCCAGATCGTCCGGCGTGAGCATTTCTGGAACGTCCAACATTCTGATTAAACCTTCACCGCAATGGTTAAACCTGGTTGAACTACCGTGGCGTCGTCGATCGTGCGAAGGTGCCAATAGCCCAGACGCACCATGCGAACAAAACTCAAACGAAACTCCATGGCCTCTTTCCAAATCTCCGCTTCCGTCTTTCTCCCGAGCGCCGCCAAGGCCAGGGCATCCTCGCGCAGATCTGTCGGACACTTGAACCCGACGAAGTTGTCAGACTTCGGACGTACCACTAGGCCACCTCCTGTTCACCAATTTGGTTGACGGCATCGCTAAAAAAAAAGCGTGATTCAAGATTGAAGGCCTTCGCGACACGTTCCACGGTGGAGACAGTGGGCTTCGTTTTTCCAGTAATCCAGGCATGGATAATCTGACGAGAGACACCAATGCGGCTCGCAAACTCAGTTCGTGTAAGACCATGCGCCAACCGAAGGGCTTCGAGACGATCAGGATTGAAATGTTGCGCCATGTCGCTATGTATACCAATTTGGTTTCCGCTTGTCAACACTTGTTTACGCCTCTACACTCCACGGCATGAAATTGAAAAAACTCGTTGAAAAATCATTGGCTTCAGGCATGAGCCAGCGTCAATTAGCTGCAAAAGTCGGCGTCTCGCATGGGACCATTAACAGTATTATGGCCGGGATTCGTCCGAAAAAAATCACCACCTTGCAATTGCTGGCCACGTTTTATCATCTATCTATTGAGCACCTGTATGACGATGCGGCGGCCGGACGGATTGGCGAGGGTGCGAGTCCTCATTATCAGCGAGACTCCAGTCGTCGTATCTTTCATCTTATTGAACAGCTCGACGACGATGAAATCGCGACGCTCGAACGATGCGCCGAGGCCTTTGTAAAATCGACGCCGGATGTCCGGCTGCACCTGATCGGACAACTGAAAATTATCGAACGTCTTATCGAGCATGAAACCTCCGGCCAGAAGGCCCGCGCACCAGCCGATCAAAAAATCAAGGGAAGCAGCTAGTCCAGATGCTCGACTGGTCGCATTGGTGGGTGGGCAACATGAGAGTGTCGTCGAAAAATCGGGGCGCTTTCATTATTGCCAGTTACATCGCAAAGCCCTACGTGATGGCACTTACTGTGAAACATGCCCATTGAGAACGACTGATGGCGCAGATATTTCCTGACGCGTCCGCGCTTCGCCTCTTCGCCGTCTTCTTCATGGGTGGTCTCATTTATCTGGCTCCGACATTGTTGGCCTGGAATCGCTCACACCATAATCAATTCGCGATCTTCCTCTTAAACCTGCTCTTGGGATGGACGGTCTTGGGCTGGATTGCGGCGCTCGTATGGGCGGCGACCAGCCCGCCACCCAAATCATAATATGGCGATCCGCGGCAATCCTGATCGAGGCCTCTACAGCCGGACGAATGCCACGCAGCAGACGGTCTGGTATGTCCGGGCCTCCGTCAACGGCCGCATGCAGCATTTCGGCAGCTTCTCGACGAAGACCAAGGCGCGCGCCTTTTATGATCGCATCAAATTCAAGCGGCTCGAACAGCGATTGCATCCCGGTCGACCGATCATCGAGGACTATACGGTTCCCGAACTCTTCGCCCTCTATTTACCACAAGCAGCCCATCGGCATGCCTATCGTGAACAGCAGCGCTTTGCGCACTGGTGGTGCGCCTATTGGCCGCATCAACAGGTCTTCAATCTGACGCGACACGATCTCGAGCAGGCCCGCGTGGACCTGCGCGAATCCGGCCGCTTGCACCGCCGGAGCGAAGGCACGGTCAATCATTATCTGAAGTGTCTGCGCCATGCCATGCGGGCCGTCATCCAACCACGGTCCTGGGTCATCGATCTCTGGAGTCAGCTCACGCTGGACAAACCGGAGGGCCGTCCACCGACTCTGATGACGCCCGAGGATGAGCAGCGCATCCTGCAGGCACTGGATCCGCCCGACGCGGAGAAGGTCCGCCTCGCCATCATTACCGGACTCCGACGATCGCAGCTCTTCGAGAGTCGGTGGGAGCAACTGCACTGGACCGTGAAAACACTCGCCCTGCCGACCATCAAACGACAGAAGGCGCGATTCATACCGCTCCCCGACGAAGCGGTGCGCATCCTGCGGGCACGCTGGCGGAGGATGGGCCGACCGCCAACCGGATGGATCTTTCCGCAGGCGACGAATCCGGACTTGCCCGAAGACCCCGGAGGCTGGTACAAGTACCGCTTCAAGCCGGCCCTGAAACGCGCCGGAT